>Ga0268262_10003841_pt1 | contig 15932 bp, 14 predicted proteins | sample TergutNc150P3_FD_190354 | JGI IMG/M metagenome (GOLD analysis project Ga0268262, IMG submission 190354) | Nasutitermes corniger P3 segment gut microbial community from laboratory colony in Florida, USA - Nc150 P3 (SPAdes) (version 2) | ecosystem: Host-associated > Arthropoda: Insects >... | reverse complement strand
CGGAAGTTAAGCAAGCTATGAAAGTTCTAAGGCTTGGCGAATGGACTGAGGATTTGTTAGACGAGATAGAGCTGGATAGGCGACTGAAAATTAGCTTGGAGCAAGCAGACAGAGGTGAAGGGAGACCTATAGAGGAATTTGAAAAGGAACTGAACCAAAAGTTTGCAAGTGGATATTTTACGAAAGAAAATGCAAGGAAACGGATAGAGGAAAAATCTAATGGATGAAGATGAATTTGAGGGGAAACCAATAAATATATTCCCAGAATGCGAGGAAATGGTAAAAGAGGCATTGGATTACATAGCAGCAGATTCTCAAAAGCAAGCGGAGATTATGCGTAGTCAGTTTTTCAAAACTTTAAGGCAATTAGAAAAAACGCCTTGGATAGGCAGACCATACAAGAACGGAATGAGAATGATAAAACTCGGTAAGTTCCGCTATAACATTTATTACCGAGAGAATGAAAACGATATTGACATATTGGGCATTTGGCACACCAGCCGTGGAACGGAGTTTGAGGATAATTGAGAACACCTACAAACACACACAAATTATTTATTTTTTTAAAATTAGAGTTTCATCCAGTTGGTCGCTATGAATATTGTGTTTTCGTCTATTCCCCGCTTTCTCATTTCCTTTTCCAATTTTTTGATTTTCTGTTTTTCGCGAATATCGCAAAACTTGAAGCCTATTAGAGCTACAAAAATACAAAAAAATGGAGCGGTACAAAAGGACAACATTTTTTTACCTCTACCAATAAATATACATTTTTTTCCGCGAGGTGGGGCGGTTTTTTTGAATATTTGTGGTGTGGTAAACACATTTAGGGTAGGCACGGAGACCAGTCCTTATTCCCGTCTAATTGCCCTCACAGGCTTCATGCTGCTAGCTTTCCAAGCTGGCAAAATGGTTGCCAAAATGCAGAGTGCGTTGCCAATAATAAAAATCGCCACAACGTCCAAAGCCTGGACCTGCACAGGGAAAAAGGGCATCATATAAACATCGGCGGGTAGTTTGATGATATGAGTTTTTTCTTGAATAATGCACAGCGCAATGCCGGCGGTTCCGCCGAGTAGCGAACCGAACACGCCTATAAACGAACCCATGCTTATAAACACGCGCATAATTGAACCTTCCGAAAAACCCATGCTGCGCAAAATTCCAATTTCTTTTGTTTTATCCACGACCACCATAATCAAAGAACTTATTATGTTGAAGGCCGCAATTAAAACAATAAGACAAACAATGGCTGCAACTATGAACTTTTCGTAATTCATCCATTTTAATAAAGTTTGGTTTTTTGCTTTCCAGTCGCTTGCATAATAAGGATAACCCAAAAGATTGCTCGCTTTTTCTGCGTGAATTTCGCTTTTCCAGGGATTTTTTATTTTAAATTGAATTCCAGAAACTCCATGAATGCCCATCAATTTTTGAAGCTCCTCTATTCCAACATACAGCAGATTGCCATCGTATTCATACATTCCAGTTTCAAAAATTCCAGACACAACAAACTGCCTCATTCTTGGACCACCACCAATTACATCATCGGGTCCCTGAAAAGTTTGCAAAACCAAACGTTCTCCAACATCCACACGCAAACGCTGGGCCAGAATGGAGCCGAGTATAATTGAAGGGCGCATGGTTGCGCTATGGTCTTCCACACTGCTGAGGTTAAACCTTCCAGATATTATTTTTGAATGCAAATCTATAACTTCTTTTGACGAATTAGCATCTATGCCATAAACCACAACTCCATCATTCACTTTTTTTGAGCTAACCCCAACCTTGTAAATTATGAATGGCGAATAGGCTATTATTTCCTTGTCGTTTTGCATAAGCTCTTTTGCTATGGAATCTGCTTCAAGAATTTGGTCGCCTCGTAAATTCATAACTTCAAAATGGGCATCTTTGCCTATCATCTGTTTCGTAACTTCTGCCTCAAAGCCATTAACGGCAGAAAGTGCAACTATAAGGGCAAATGTGCCAATGCACACACCGCCCATGCTAAATAAGCTTATCAGCGATACGAACAAACTTTTTCGTTGAGCTCCCAGATATCTCCAGGCTATTCTCAGTTCAAGCCGTAAATTCAAAATTCTATAACCCTCACTCGAATTATTTGTTCAATTTTTTTGAGCGAATCTATTAAACTTTGCGGAATGGATGCTTCTAGATCTATCAAATTATAGCCAATTTTTCCATTGCTCTCATTTTTGAAACTTTGAATATTTATGCCAGCATCGCCAAAAACTTTTGATATTAAAGCTATCATATTTGGCACATCGTTGTTTATCACCACAATGCGGTGTTTCACGCTTGCAGATGGAGTGCTGCCAGAAGCTGGAAAGTTCACAGAGTTGCGAACAATGCCAAATTCCAAATAGTCTTTTAACTGTTCCACTGCCATAGTTGCGCAGTTTTCTTCTGCTTCTTCTGTGCTCGCTCCAAGGTGGGGGAAAGAGATTACCTGTTCGTTTGCGAGGTCTGCTTTGCTTGGAAAATCTGTTATATAAGCGTTGTTTTTGTTTTTAGCCAAAAAAGCATTTATGCCAGCATCGCTAACTATGCCGTTTCTTGCAAAGTTGAGCAGATAGGCACCGCCAAAATTTGCCAAATTTGTTTCGTTTAGCAAACCCTTTGTGGCAGGCATAAAGGGAACATGCACGGTTAGAACCTCTGCTGCGGCTATAACTTCGTCTAGGCTTTGCACAACCTTGACTGTGTTGTTTAGCATAAGCATATTGGCTATGCTTGGGTATGGTTCATAGGCAATTACTTTCATGCCTCGCCCAATGGCTCCGTTTGCAACCAAAACTCCTATTTTGCCAAGCCCCACAACTCCAATAGTCTTGCCTGCAAGCTCGGCTCCAACAAAAGCAGCTTTATTTTTTTCAACAGATTCGCTTATTTCCTTGTCTTCTTTACCACGCAAGCCACCTATCCAAGCTAGGGACTTGTGGATGTTTCTAAGTGCAATGCCAAGAGTTGTGAAAACAAGCTCTGCGACGGCATTTGCATTTGCGCCCGGAGTGTTGAACACGCACACTCCTTTTGCGCTGGCTTTGTCTATTGTTATGTTATTTACGCCTGCCCCTGCACGAGCAACGGCCAATAAATCACCTGAAAAAGAGTCGGTATCAACCTGAGCACTCCGTACCAAAATAGCCTGCGGGCTGTTCTCCAAGTCGCCAACGGAATAATTTTTGCCAAATAATTCCGTGCCCTTGGCAGAAATTTTATTTAGGGTTTTAACCGAATACATAAAATGTCTCCTAAAAGTTATGGAGGTAATGTAGAAATGTAATACCTAGACTTTACTATATTTGCAACAATTGGCCTTTTTATGAAAAAAATTGCATTTTTATTATTAATTTTTGCGTGCTTTGCATTTGCTCAAAAAAATGCGGCAAAAAATACAAATAGTGCTAATAACGCTAATAGCCTTAAAGAGGTTCAAAACGCGTTAAACAATATGAAAGGCACATTCACAGATTTTCGCGATAAAAAGAAATATAAAACCCTAAAATTGGGCGGCCGTGTATGGATGGCAGAGGATTTAAATTACAACAAGACCAAACTTTACAATTTTGAAGATGTGCAAAAGGCTTGCCCAGCGGGCTGGCGTTTGCCTAGCAAAAGCGCGTGGGAAGATTTAAAAAAGGAATTGAGCGAAACCGATGCTAAACTTAAAGCGAAAATCGGGTGGAACACTCAGGGTAAATGGTGGGCTGCCACTAGTAGCAGCGTGGACTCCACAGTTTATTATACAGTTGTAAATTCCGGTTTTGGGAGCATAAATAAAATAAACGATCTTGGGACTGCAAACTTGGCAGTTCGCTGCATTCAAAATATTAAAGCTAAACCCAGCGAAAAGAAAAATGATATAAAACTATACAATACGGTTAAAACAGGCTCTCAATTGTGGATGACAGAGAATTTAAACTATAAAACTGGAAAATCTTGGTGCTATGAAAATGATGACTACAATTGCAATATATACGGGCGTTTATACGATTGGAACACCGCGATTAAAGCATGTCCTAACGGCTGGCATTTGCCCACGCGGCACGATTGGAGCGAAGTATCTGTAGATGAATTTTCTGCACTGCTCGGCGGCAGCCTGAGCGGTGAATATAACCATGCAGTACCCGTAAATGAATATAAATTCTTAAATAAAGAAATTGTTGGCAACTGGTGGGGCATAACGGAATATGGAGAGAATGATGCATATAGCAGGCATATTAGAGCAAATGAAAATAATTTGGATGAAAAAATTACAAATAAGTCTATTGGCTATTCGGTTCGCTGCGTTCAAAATATTCCTAAAACTGGAAAAACAAATGATGCAAAGCTATATAAAACGGTAAAAGTTGGCAACCAAGTTTGGATGGCAGAGAATATGAACTATAAAACAGGTAAATCTTGGTGCTTTGAAGATGATGATTTTTATTGCCAAAAATACGGGCGTTTATACGACTGGAACACCGCGGCTAAGGTATGCCCAGCTGGTTGGCATTTGCCTAGCGACTCGGAGTGGAATGAATTGCAAAAGTCGGCGGGTAAAGGCATTGTGAGTACTATTTCCGCTTTAAAAGGCGGTTGGCGTGATAACGATGCGTATGAATATACTTTAGATAAGCAAAGAAGCGGTGATAAAATAGGCCGCTGGCGTGATTTAGAAGAAGACGGCTTTTGGTGGACATCCACGATATTTGAGGCTACCGGTTCTGCCCAAACTCGGCATTTATCGCCTTCAGGAACTATCTCTAGTACCTTAAAAAACAAATCAGTTGGCCTTTCGGTTCTCTGCATTCAAAACCCTCCAATTAAAAAAATCAGCAAAATATTCACAGATACTCGCGACAGCAGGCAATACAATGTAATTAAAATGGGTAATACAATGTGGATGGCGGAGAATTTAAACTACAATGCAAAAGGTAGTTTTTGCTACGAAAATAAACCCGAAAATTGCAATAAATATGGTCGTCTTTACGATTGGGATTTGGCTCAAACAGTGTGCCCCTCTCCTTGGCGTTTGTCTAGTCACGATGATTGGATGAACTTGATAGAGAGTTCTGGAAGCGATGCTGGCAAAAAACTTAAATCAAAACAATGGAATGGAGAGGATAATTACGGCTTTTCCGCATTGCCAGGTGGCTTTACCAAATCTCAAGGTTTTGCAGAAAGCGGAGAAAAAAGCTATTGGTGGACAAGCGATGCAAGCAATAGCTCTTACGGCAAATACAAATACATTAGTTCAAACCTAGATGGCGTATATAATTCCGAATATTCCAAGTCAGTGGGGCTTTCGGTTCGCTGCGTGATGGATTGCGGGTATTTTAGCTGCGTTGTGGAGTGAAAATTAAATAAAAGCGTTTCCGACTATACCTTAGACTCCGAATTTCTTTTCAAAGGCGACTATAAATCCCTTGATTTTCGTGGGCGAGGTCAATCAGCATTTACTCACTGTTGTCCGGTAAACATTTAAGAAAAAAATCTGTACAACGGCGACAAGAAATTCCCCGATTACAAGGAACTGAGATTATCCGATTCCTACAAATTCAAAACTCCAGATTTATATTTAGAGCTTATGGTAAAAGTGTACAACATCAACAAGGGGCGTAATGCAGATATTGCAACTAGGAGCCCTGTTTTGAGCGGTTATGAGGAGTTTATAGCTGAGATAAAGAAGAACCTGAAATCTATGGATCTTCGGAAAGCCATAAAGCTGGCGGTGAAGGCTTGCATAAGCAAGAATATTTTAGTATCTTTTCTTGAGAGGAATGGCTCGGAGGTTATGAATATGATACGAGGTGAATGGGATATGGACGAGGTTCTTGCGGTTAGAAGCGAGGAGGCTAGGGAAGAAGCTAGGGAAGAAACTGCCAAATCTATGCTTGAAGAAGGGCTTGATGTTTCACTTATATCCCGAATAACCAAGCTGCCACAGAATGAAATTTTGGCTTTGAGGTGAGCGGTTGAAGCCAAGAATGTAAGTTCATTCTGAAAAATCCTGAAAATTCTGTGAATTCTGGTTCAGACAATGATTTTCTGGAGAAGTGAGGAATGAGCGAAATTTAAAAAAAATGCACAAAAATGTAAACAAATGTTTACATTTTCCACTTTTCAGGATTTTTTTCCCGTTTTTGTACGTCTAATATGTAAGGGACAAAAACGGAGATAAAAAATGACCGAGGCCAAAACCAATCGCAAGCACAAGGATAGCGTTTTCACGCTGCTGTTCAGCGAAAAAAGCAACCTGCTGGAGCTATACGGCGCAATCAGCGGAAAAAGCTACCCGGAAAGCACTAAGATAGAGATAGTCACTCTCTCGGATGTGCTTTACATGAATCAGCTAAACGATATTGCCTTTGTGCTGGAAGACAGGCTTATAGTTCTCCTTGAGCACCAGTCTTCTATCAACAACAATATGCCGCTCAGGATGCTTCATTATTTGTCTGCGGAATATGATATGATAATAGACCGGAAAAGCCTTTACAAGCAGGGAAGGATAACGATACCAGCCCCAGAATTCATAGTTCTGTACAATGGCGATAAGAAATTTCCCGATTATAAAGAGCTTAAATTATCCGATTCCTATAAGTTTAAAACTCCAGATTTATATTTGGAGCTAGTAGTGAAGGTGTATAACATAAACAAAGGCCGGAATGCAGATATGGCAGTTAAAAGCCCGGTGTTAAGCGGTTATGAGGAGTTTATAGCGGAGATAAAGGGTAATTTGAAATCTATGGGGCTTGGCGAGGCTGTAAAGTTGGCGGTGAAGGCTTGTATTAGCAAAAATATTTTAGTATCTTTTCTTGAGAGGAATGGCTCGGAGGTTGAGAAAATGTTGTGGAAAGAATGGAATATGGATGATGCCCTTGCGGTTGCTAGGGAAGAAGCTAGGGAAGAGGCTAGGGAAGAAGAGCGCGAGGAATTGTTTGCCCTATGGGAAAGTGGCGTTTCTTTGACCGAAGCTAAAAAACTCTTAGCAAATAAAACTGCTACTGCACATTGAGTAGCGTAAGCAAAAATATTTTAGTATCTTTTCTTGAGAGGAATGGCTCGGAGGTAGAAAACATGATACGAGGTGAATGGGATATGGACGAGGTTCTTGCGGTTAGGTGCGAGGAGGCTAGGGAAGAAGGCAAGGAAGAAGCCTTGGAAAAAGCTTTTTCTCTTTTGCGCCAAGGCTATTCTATTGACGAGGCTGAAAAACTGCTTGCAAAGCGGGAAACCTAATTTACCCCAAACCATGCAAATACTTACCCCCTCACCCTCAAACGGAGAAATGAGCAAAATTTAAAAAAAATGCACAAAAATGTAAACAAATGTTTACATTTTTCACTTTTCAGGATTTTTTTCCCGTTTTTGTACGTCTAATATGTAAGGGACAAAAACGGAGATAAAAACATGACCGAGGCCAAAACCAATCGCAATCACAAGGATAGCGTGTTCACGCTGCTGTTCAGCGAAAAAAGCAACCTGTTGGAGCTATACAGCGCAATCAGCGGAAAAAGCTACCCGGAAAGCACCAAGATAGAGATAGTCACTCTCTCGGATGTGCTTTACATGAATCAGCTAAACGATATTGCCTTTGTGCTGGAAGACAGGCTTATAGTCCTCCTTGAGCACCAGTCGTCTATCAACAACAATATGCCGCTCAGGATGCTTCAATATTTGTCGGCGGAATACGATATGATAATTGACCGGAAAAGCCTTTACAAGCAGGGAAGGATAATGATACCCACCCCTGAGTTCATAGTTCTGTACAACGGCGATAAAAAATACCCCGATTACAAGGAACTGAAATTGTCCGATTCCTACAAATTCAAAACTCCAGATTTATATTTAGAGCTTATGGTAAAAGTGTACAACATCAACAAGGGGCGTAATGCAGATATTGCAACTAGGAGCCCTGTTTTGAGCGGTTATGAGGAGTTCATAGCTGAGATAAAGAAGAATCTAAAATCTATGGAGCTTCGTGAAGCTATTAGGCTGGCGGTGAAGGCTTGCATAAGCAAAAATATTTTAGTATCTTTTCTTGAGAGGAATGGCTCGGAGGTAGAAAACATGATACGAGGTGAATGGGATATGGACGAGGTTCTTGCGGTTAGGTGCGAGGAGGCTAGGGAGGAAACCTTGGAAGAAGTTTTCTCCTTATTAGAGCAAGGCGTTTCATTAGCAGAAGCGAAAAAGAAATTTGGCTTAAATTCGAAAAGAGTGGCTAAATTTAGAAGAGCGGCTCGGAGGTAGAGAATATGATACGAGGTGAATGGGACATGGACGAGGTTCTTGCAGTAAACTGTTTTTCCTGCTGGTATGCTACAACTTACGCTTACCCACCCACCCTCAAACGGAGGAATGAGGGCGGGGGAAATGGCTTTTTTGATTACCAGCAATTAGTTGCAAAGTAACTATAATTCCCTCCTGAACAATTAATATATACATGCCCATTTATTGCTGTAGCAGTTGTTGTCTGAGTACCATCAGCAAGAGTAATTCCACTACCTCCATTAATCTTACAAGTGCGTCCGCTTGTGTTATTAGCACTCCAACCTGCAAGGTTTCCTTCTTTTTTAAAGCATACCGAACCAGTTGTACCAGCATTATTACACCCATTCACTATACTACTTGCTCCTGAACAATAAGTAGCTTCATCTTCATTATTAGAGTTGCTGCTGGGTGTACTACTGCTGCTAGCCGCAGAACTGCTGCTCGCCACAGAGCTGCTGCTTTGTGATGTGCCGCTTGTGCCACCGCCAGAACCGCTGCTAGGGCAATCAACTCGTACATACACATTAGGTGAGTTAGAATTTATTTGTTGTTGTGTTGTATTCATATTACCCGTAATGACCTCAGTACCAGCCCAAATCCAACTTGACCAACAAGTTCGGTATAAACCGTTGCTTGCATCTTGTACACTATGTTTAGGATGACAGACAAAGCAACTGCCCTTATATCCACCATCACCTACATATTTAAAGCAAGCACTCAATGGGTTTACAGGTGGGGTTGGGTTAGCCGCTGGAGGTATTTCGCCTATATAATTATCGCACGTCGTCGCTACACTTACTGACCTACATAATGGATGCCCAAGCTGTTGTCCGCTTTTCTGAGTATTAACTTCCCACTCTTTAATTGACCCTGATTCAAGATATATATAATAACCACCATCTACTTTGGCTGGCTTGGTTAATTCACAACCTTCACTCCTTGCGCAAGTTTGCCGCACTCCATTTATTAAAAGCGTTGAACCATTTGCATACACGATTTTACCAAAGTCTCTGATATACGAGCATCCTCCAGTACCCTTGCAATAAATTTTTTTAGTGGTTCCTGATCCGTTTTTTACTATGACATTATAAGTATTTCCATCATCGTCTGTATCTTCTTTGCCATAGTTTTTGGTTGTTTGGCAAGCGTTTGCAGCAAAAGGTAAGTTAGACGCGTCATCATTATGAAGATATCCAAAATTAGTACCATAAGAGTTGCCACCGCACCATTGTGGATTATAATCGCAGGGGTTTTCTGTGCCGGAGCAGAAGGGGGTGCCGCCTGTTGTTTTGAAGTCGCCTACCCAGTCTGGTATGTAAATATAATATCCGCCATCTGCCTTTGTAATAGCATTTAAAGCGGTTGTGCAGTTTATTTGATGCCAATCTGGATTTCCGCCGCACCTGCCATTAGTTGATTCACCACCCAATACGTTTCCATTAACCTTTAACTTGCCTTTACCATTCTCATTTCCCATACTTTCAATATTGGTGGCATACACGCATATATGCTTATTATTTCCACCCAAAGCCCCGTTTTGGCTTAAGGTTACCACCTCATTTACAGGAATGCCGTTGCACCAAGTTGGCTGGTATTGGCAAGTATTATCCGCAACGTTTACCACTCCGCAATTAGCCTTTAAATTTTTATCATCGCCGCAATCTGCTTGTGCAGTTATGAAACGCCTAGCTGTGATATTCCAGTTTACTGGGCTTTCGTTTACGCCATAATTGGAGGCACTTTCAAAGAAATATATATTCTCTGCATTTTTGCCATCTACGCAAGTTACGTTTGGCATGGCAATTCGTGTGCCAGATGTTACAATGTTGGGTAAATTTGTGCAAGATAAGCCAGATACCGTCACTGTTCCGCAGTTCAACTTACCCAAATCATCATTATCATTACTTTTAAAACTCACTCCTCCGCACTTCGCCTCGTTGTCTAGCTTTACTTCGTAATTAGTTCCGGGAGCAGCTTCCTTTGGCACATCTGCAGGTTTGTGAGGAGGAGTGCCAGATAGCCCGAAAGTAGAAGGAGTGCATGTCATAGTAGGGGATTCAATTTTCTCGCCAGCTTTCACATATCGTTTTTTGGGTTCGCATTTAAACCCAACCACATTTAATGTGCCTATGCATGTAGCCTGCACGCCTTGCACGTTACCGCAATTGGCGCTTATCACAATCTCATTTGTGTAAGTGCCTGCGCTTGGGGGCGCGGTGATGTTTGGATAAAAAACACTCTTGGGATCATGGTCATCGGTGCATCTCAGGGTTAATGTAATTCCATTGCCGGTGGCCGTGGGAATAATCTTGCCCTCTTTTATTGTGCCATCTAGCTTGCACTCTTCTAGCTTAATGTTGGATATCACAGAGAAACTTCCGTTGCATCTTGCAGTTTGCAGACCGTTGCTGCAATTTGCTGTTGCCGTGATGTCGCTGTATGTTCCCGGGGCTGGATGGGCAAAGTCAATGCCTTGCGGCGACCACGTTACGTTTCCGCTGGGAGGGTTGCCATCGGGGCATCTCAATACCGGCACGGAAACTCTTCCGGGGTAAACTACTGGAGTTGGGGGAAATCCTGTGAGGCATGTCAGGGTGCCTCCAGAGCTGGACGAGCCTGCGGAGCCGCTTGAGCCTCCGCCTCCGCTTCCTGCGACACTTTTGTCGTATCTCACAATATAGAAAGGATGACTTTGGCACATGGGGCTGCTAGAGCAAGCTTTGCTCGTTAAAATGCAATTCATGTCTTTTCTGTTTGTTCCTCTGTCATCCTCGGCATTAAGCGATTTGGGCGGGCAGTTGAGAGCATCGTTTTCAGAATCCGGCGTTAGCGCCCCGTTTAGATAGAGCACGGTGTAGAACTTTTTAAGTTCTGCCGCGTTGTTTGCATCGCCTTCTTTTAAATAGATAACTCGCGGCAAAACTAGGATTCCCGGATTTGCGTAAATAAAATCTACCTTTTCTTCTTTCGGGATTTTTTCCTTGCTGGCGTAGCGGCTTTGCAAACTTACCTTTAGATGAGAGGTTGAGGGAATATGATAGCTATCCTTCAATTCGTCTTCTGAATAAGGCGGTGCTTCCGGCCTTGCCTTTTTGTCCACTACAATTTTCGCCTCCGTCAGGGCTTTGAAAAGGTCCTCGTTGAATTCTATTGTTGCATCTGGCAAACTTCCTGTGATTTTTGCTCCATTAGCCAAGAAAATTGCCCCGTTTATGGTGGTTGTGCCGCTTGAGCCTGCGAAATCTCCTTCGCTGTATATAAAATAATTGCGCTTGCATGGAGAAGGCAAGCCAAGGCAGGTGTTTTCCAGAGGCAGTGATCCATCGGAGCCTTGCGGAAAATAGAGGAATATCTTTGAATCATTGGTTGTTGGCGGCAGTTTCATTGTTTTATTTGGTTTTTGCCCTTCATCGGGATATGCGAATATGAAATTTCCGTTGAAGTAGTCGTTTTGCCCCGGAGATTTTTCATCTGGATTGTTTATAACAAGGGCTAGGAATCTTTCGCTGCCGGACTGAGAGTACAGAATATCATCGCGGTTGTCTTGAACCAATTTGGCATAGCAATCGTTGGCTGCTCTTACGAAATTATATTTGTTGTTGCTGCTGCCCTTGCATTGATTTGGCATTCCCGCAGAGGGGTAATCTGCGTAGGTGCAACTTTGAACTGCATCTCCAAAAAGCCAATGAGAATCATAATCGTTATTGGCATCTGGAGGATTTTTCACAAGGCGGACGCAAGATAGGGGCAAGCCGGCTGTTTTTTTCTCTATGTTAACCAATTTATTCAGAATGTTGCCTTTTTCCATCCATTTTTTCTTTATATCAACTGGAACCTCCAGAGGGTCATCAACAACCCATTTGTCACCTTTTTTCACTATCTGGTCTGCCATGCTTGTTAAAAGATTTGCGCCTTCGGGTTTGCCTTCATGAGGATATTTATGCGTTGTCCGGCTTGAGAAATGGACAAAATTTGAGCCTGCCGGCTGGTACCAGCCGTAATAGGATTGGTCGCAATTCCTGTTTTTATCATCGGCGCTTTGCTCACCGCATTTTTTTGCCGCTGGCTTGGGAATGTAAAGATAGATGCTTGAGGAACTGCCTTGGGAGTTGCTTGAGCTTGAGTTATATCCGCCCATAAATAGGCTTGGGGGGTTTTTGAACTTGTCGCTGTTGTTTTGGCTATTGACAGTGAACAAATCGGCATTGCTCCAAACATCTCTGCCTATGCTTATTTTGGAACCATCTTCCACTTGGATTCTTGCATTCCCCTCCTTGACAAAATTTCCATCAATGGTCACTTGCGATGTGCTGGCAATTAAATCTCCGCCAAGCGTCAGGTTTTTATATACGCGCAGGCCATTGTTTTTAATTCCTCCCTTTGCATAGAGATGTCCACGGAATTGCGGGTTGCTTGTGGTTGTTAAAGTATCGCCTACATAGGCATCGCCGCAAATATCAAAGCCTCTCACTTCCCATTTCCCATTTATATACACATTGCCGGTGGGGGTATAGTCTTTATTCTTTCCGTCTTTGCAGCCTAGATATTTGTAGCTGTTGTCTTTCACTTCCAAATTGCCAGTGACTATCAAATCTCCGGTTGTCGTTAAACCGTTAAGTTTTGCATCGCCTATTATTATTGCGCTTGAAAACTTGCCCTGAGTGTTTGCATCAATGCCTCCGTAGAATGCCGGAATCTCTGGGAGCTTGCCCGGTGTTGGAGGGCGGTATATGGTGGTTTTGTATAAGCCGTCAACATCAAAAATTCCGGTCTGGCTGTATTTCGCGCCATCTCTTCCCTCTCCAACGCTCATAAATTTCAGCTGATAGGTTTTTTTGCTCACATCTGCGCCAATTAAATAAACCTTGAAATTCTGTTTTTGGTTGCTTATGTTGCTCAGTAAATTAGTCTCGCCATTAGAGGTTTTGCTTATCAAAAGCACAGGTTTTTTTCCTTCCTCAAAAGTTTTTATAATCGCGCCTGCATCCGCGCCCTTGTTTGCAAGCCAGCCTTCCACCGCCTCCAAACCCGCCTGCGATGCCTGGTATGCTTCGCTGTTCTTTAACCTTGCTCCGCTCGCAAAGCCCTCTTGGCTAACATAGCGAAAAACAACTATGCTCGCCGTAGTCGCCGCAAGCATAAACATCAAAACCGCAATTAGAGAAATGCCCGATTTCAATTTCATAAATTCTCCCTCATCGGATTACCGAAGATATGTTTATGGATTGTGTTGTTTGTTTAAAATCCCAGCTAACAGTCACATTTACCTGCTTTGCAAATTCGTGCTCAACGCGGATTGCCGTCGCTTGTGTCAAACCAGTTTCTTTTATTCCCGACTTTCCTTCGGCTCCTTGTACTTTCGTCACCTCAACCTGAACCTTGTATTTCACTTCCATATCTCCGGCTAAACCGCTGAATGTGCGAAGCCTGCACAAGTCCCTGGTCGCCTCGTCTTCATCATTGCATTTTCTGGTTCCGGCCGCCACGCTTGCCGAGCCTATAGTGGAAATGGAGTCTATCACATCTTGGGCGATGGTGCTTGCCACGTCGCGCGCCCTCACCCTCAATATGCCTTCGCGGTTGCCCATCTGCAAGCGCGTAAGCCCAACAACCAAAAAACCAAGCACAACCGCCGCGAACAGAACTTCTATCAAGCCAAAGCCTTTTTTCATAAAGCCCCCCAAGCGGAGTTTTTTCCTTTTTTTATCATGGCGGTGAAATAATTCTTGTTATCCTTTTTCACTGCGCCGCCGCAAAAATTGCCGCCAAAGTTGCAAACAACAAAGCAAACAGGGCCCGGCTTAGTCTCATTGCCTATTTTGAACAGGGATGTTATGTCTGGAACAGAAGTTATTTCGTTCGCGATGCCTTTGCCTTCATCGCCGCACTCGTTTGGCCCTGAGCTGCTGGCAGAAAAACCATTGGAAATGCTTTCGCTTGTTGGGGTGGTTGAGGCCCCAATCTCAGCTTGTATGGTGCTTCCATTTATTATTTTTATGGTCACTGGCTCTTTGCGCATTTTGCCCTCTGCAAGGGACCTTTCCACAAAGGCGGTAATCAGCCGGGCGGCTTCTTTGGCTTTGTTCGTTTGCACAAGATCGTTCAAGGTGGAATAGCCAAGAGCAGACAGAATGCCTATGATTACCACAACCGCCATCACTTCAAGCAATGTGAAACCGCGCTTCATGAGCCTCCCGCAGGCACAAGGCCATTGTTTGGAACAGGTATGACCGTAACTACCTTGTTAATCTCTCCCCTTTTTGCTTCGCTGCCGCCTTTTTCTATCTCCAGCTCAAGCCTAAAGGCTTTCGCAGAGGCTTTTTCTGGGGCTGCCGGGTTATATTGCTTGTCTTCGGGAAAGTAATAGGTGTTTTCGGTTTTGTAAACCTTGAAGTTCCCAACTTCCAAGAAACCTTTGTAGGCAATATCGCTGTAGAATGCGGCGGTTATGCAAAGGCAGGCTTGGGTTCTTTGCGGAACGCTGAATTCAAAATGCCGTATCTTAATCGCGGTGTTGTTTTGCGGCGGGAAGAACAAAAAGTCCGGAATTGCTTTTTCATCTATAACAATTGGCTCCCCACTAAAATTATTAGGGTTTCTCAAACCCACCGACAAATGGTCAAGGTCTGGACGGAACATAACCATTTCATTGTATATTTTGTCTCCATCTCCAGTGCAGGCAGTCTCCATTGCGGAGCAGGTTATGGTGCAGGCATCTCCATTGCAGAGCAGGTTAAATTCTATGGCATATATCTCGCCAGGCTCAAAAGTAAAGCTTTTGCAAGCACTTTGCCCGGTTTGGGCAATGTAAAAATGGCTCGTGTTTTGTATATTTCCAGTGACATTTTTACCAAAACCGTAGAGCTTATATCCGCCGAGCGTTGGCGTAACAACGCCGCCGCTGGTTGAGTTCTGTATGAGGGTGAATGATTCGCCGGGGGTTTTCTCAGGATCCGGAAATTTTAGGGGGTCTGTGGTTTTTTTAGTCTCAGAGTTAAATACGCCGGGTTTTGAGGGCATCAACTTGAATGCTTTCACATCCCTGGCAATTTCAACTGCTTTTCCATCGCAGCCAGGCACTGAGGTGCCGCACTTGCTGCCAACATCGGGAACTATGCTGCAAGTGCGCCAGAGCGTTCCTTTATTGCCCTCGGCAACCACATTCCATTGTATTTCCATAACGGCAAGGCACTTTCCGTTCTCGTCATAATGCGCCTTGCGAAATTTGAGCTCATCGTAATTGCTGCTTTTGACCAATTCGTAGGAACTCAAGTCTGTGTTAAAAGCCATGTGCACCTTTGCAACCGTATCAACCACATAAGAGTTGCTAGTAGCATTCAGCGCGCCAAAACTCTTAGTCCCCATCTGCGAAATATCTTCCTTCAAAAGCGCGGTGACGCGCCCCCCCTCTTCCGCGCTCGCAATCATATTCTGGCTGCGCACCCGCATACCGGTGGAATCGCTAAAAACCCGCCCGGCAACGACAATGATAAACCCCATTATCGCCATATACACGAGGAGCTCTATAAGCGTAAATCCGCTGGAATTTCGCCTTTTCTGGATAACTGCCGCGCCGGCAGTTATCTTACATCATCTAAAATATCTTTCATTCAAAAATTCTACCCATTCTTTGTGAACCCTAACCATTCCCTCAA
>Ga0268262_10003840_pt1 | contig 15935 bp, 13 predicted proteins | sample TergutNc150P3_FD_190354 | JGI IMG/M metagenome (GOLD analysis project Ga0268262, IMG submission 190354) | Nasutitermes corniger P3 segment gut microbial community from laboratory colony in Florida, USA - Nc150 P3 (SPAdes) (version 2) | ecosystem: Host-associated > Arthropoda: Insects >... | reverse complement strand
TTGACGAGGATGCGGAACATCCCTGGCAGGAACAAAAGCTTGGCGCTTTTCATCCTTTATTCGGCGATTTCCGTTTACGGGTTTACGGGCCTGAACTGTTTATGTCAGGTAACACCGCCGCCCCTTACGGCCAAAACGACGGCGTACTGTGGCAGGGACGCGGTTTTAACGCGCTGTTAAAAAGCGGTATCCGTTTTGAAGGTTACGGCGTTGAATTGACGCTACTTCCGCATTTTGCGTTTTCTCAGAATGCCGATTTTGATTATATACAGTCCAGCTATCATGGAGAAAATTATACTGATAAAGCTGAAAAATATGGTTATTACGGAGTATATGGTATTGATGCCCCCCAGCGTTTTGGCGACAAGCAGCTCCTTAATTGGGATTTTGGCGATTCGGAAATTCGCTATACATGGAAAACATTAACAGTCGGGTTCGGAACACAGGCAATTTGGCTGGGGCCGGCTCAGCTTAATCCGATTATCCATTCAAATAACGCGGCTTCTTACCCAAAACTTGACATAGGATTACACCGGCAGTCTATTACTGTTCCCCGGCTGAATTGGTATATAGGCGACATTGAGTTTCGCGCATGGTGGGGCTATCTTTCTGAATCAGATTATTTCGACAATGATGATTCCAATAATCATAATTTAATAACCGGAGTCGCAATCGCATACAGTTTTCCTTCTTTTCTGAAAGGACTTACCATTGGAATTAATCGAATCATGCTTTCTAAATGGGATGGCATGAATTATGGCGCAGTATTTACTTTGTTATGGCCGTTTATGGATTATACACAGGGATTTGGAGAAGATGAAAATGATCAACGGGCTTCAGTTATAATTGATTATCTTTTACCGCTGGCCGGTATTAATATTTACTTTGAATGGGGGCGGAATGATTTTAGTCCAAATTTAGATTTTGTTATACGTTATCCATTTCATACTACGGTATATACTTTTGGGATAAAGAAAACAATACCTATCAACAACATACTTAAAGGGGAGATATCAATTGAAATTACTGATCTTGAATGTTCACAAGACTATGATCGGGTAGTTCCCTGGTATGCAACCTTTTACGCTCATCATATTATTACCCAGGGACATACTAATCGCGGACAATGGCTTGGAGCCGGAATTGGAACCGGCGGAAACAGTCAGTATTTAGGCTTTAAGTTATATTTTCCAAAGGGATATGGAAATTTATTTATTCAGCGGAGAAATCCTGATTTGGATTATACTTGGTACATTGATCGTAATGAAATGAATATCAGGGCTTTTCTTGATTTTGGCATTTCTGGATTATATTTTTTTATGCCCAATTTATCAATTCTGGGTTCATTTGTTTTTAGAGATGAACATAATCCTTTGAATCAATCTGTTCCATCGTCTTATGATTCCGAACACAGATATAATATAAACTTAGCCATTTCAATAAAATATTTATTCTAATAAAGAAAATATTATGACTAAATCTATTAATGACAACCCACAAAACAAAGTAAAATTCTATCCTGATACTATCCCAATTGTCTTTTCATCTAATGACTATTATATTCCATATATGTCTACAATGATGCAATCAATTATGGAAAATTCCAATCCAAATAAACATTATTGCTTTTTTATTTTATATCGGGAAATAGAAAGTAATAACATTGATCTTATAAAGAAGCATTTATCTGGTTTTCCTAAATTTAGCGTTGAATTTATAGATGTAACTCAGTATTTTAAAGGATATAATTTTTTTATTTCAGGAAATTATACTGCTGAAGTATATTTTCGCTTATTAATCCCGTATACTTTTTCTGAATATAAAAAAGTGATCTATCTTGACGGAGATATGCTCTGTTGCACTGATATTTCATTTTTATTCGATATTGATATTAAAGATTTTATACTTGCAGGTGTAATAGATTTATATATTATATCTTTTTTTTATTATCAAAATTTTACTGATGACGATGAAAAACATAAATTTGATATTTTATTAAACTTAAAAAAACCATATAATTATATTAACAGCGGATTATTAATATTTAATATTGAACTTTTTAATAAAACCATATCTATGGAAAAACTTTTTGACTTGGCGCAGTCTCATGAATGGCAATTCCATGACCAAGATATTCTTAATTTTTTGTTCGAAGAAAATACGCTTCTTTTATCATTAAATTGGAATCTTTTGAACTCAACGCACTCAAGATTAAAGTATCTACCAATACATTTGCAAAATGAAATTAGTGAAGCAGTAAAGAACCCAAAAATAATTCATTATAAGCCATGGAATTGTGAAAACTATATTTTACATTTTGAATTATTTTGGAAATACGCTACACGTACGCCATTTATTAATGATATTATTGAACGCATGAAAAAAAAGGATATCTTTTCTGAAGAAACTTTTCCGGATAGAATAATATCAAATATCAAACATCGAAAAGGAATCGGTTTACGTTTTATACTGATCGATTGCCTTAAAGCGTGGTTCACCCGTGATAAAAAAAAATAGAGGCTCAGTGCATTATATACAACCGAAAATAATCACCATACTAATAATTTTACATTTGAAGAAATAGATACTATAATAGACCAATATAATAATCTTGTTTAAATGTAATTTAAATTGATAAAACGAGGAATATTTCTATTCTTAAACCGCGAGTTATAGCATTTTATCTACCTCAATATTATCCTACAGAAACAAACGATAAATATTGGGGAAAAGGCTTTACAGAATGGACAAATGTTTGTAAAGCTCGTCCTTTGTTTCAAGGACATTATCAACCACATATACCAGCCGATTTGGGTTTCTATGATTTGCGTTTAAAAGAAACACGAATAACGCAAGCCGAAATGGCCAAAGAATACGGAATAGAAGGGTTTTGCTATTATCATTATTGGTTTGGTAATGGTAGACAAGAACTAGAAAGACCATTTCAAGAAGTAATTGAAAGCGGTGAGCCTGATTTCCCATTTATGCTTTGTTGGGCGAATGAAAGTTGGCATAAGAAATTTTGGAACATAGACGGAGTATTTTCAAAAGAAATTATTGTTGAACAACAATATAATGGTTTAGAGGAATATACAAAATATTTTTATTCTCTTTTGCCTGCATTCAAGGATTCACGTTATCTGAAAGTAGAAAATAAACCAATGTTTATGATTTACAAGCCTTTGGGGTTTCCTGATGTGGATATTTTTATGGAGTTATGGAGAGGATTGGCAAAAAAAAATGGGCTTTCTGGATTGTATTTTATAGGACATACAACTGAGTATGAAGAAAATGGAGATTTAATTTTTAATAAAGGTTTTGATGCGGTAAACACAGTTCGTCTTGATGATGTTTTTAAAAAAAGAAAATATATTACAAGAGTTTTTTCAAAGTTGTACAGAATAATATTTAACATCCCTCTTTGCTGTAAATATTCAATTGCAAAAAAATATTTTGTGACCGAAATTGAAAAACAAGAAAATGTTATTCCTACGATAATTCCTAATTGGGATCATACTCCAAGAAGCGGTAAAAGTGGTTTTGTATTTATAAATTCTACACCTCAATTATTCAAAGAAGCTGTCAAAGACTCAATTGAAGCGATTAAAGAAAAACCACAAGACAAACAAATTATATTTATTAAATCATGGAATGAATGGGGAGAAGGAAATCACTTAGAACCTGATTTGAAATGGGGAAACAAATATTTACTAGAAATTAAAAATCTGATGTTCACACATTAATTATTATATCACGTACTGTGATAAAATTGTTTATTCATTTTTAACATGTTTTAAAATACCCGTATGTTATTTTCAATAATTGTTCCCGTCTATAATGATGACGTATATCTCCCACAATGCCTTGACAGTATTTTATCACAAACATATCAAGAATTTGAATGTCTTTTAATTGACGATGGGTCGACTGATAATTGTCCTGCTATTTGCGATAGTTACTCAAAAAAGGACAAACGCATCTGTGTTTACCATAAAAAGAATGAAGGCATAAGCAAGACTCGTCAATTTGGACTTGATCACGCGAAAGGTTCTTATATTTTTTTTATTGACAGCGATGATTGGATTGAATTGTCTTACTTTGATAATGTCTATCAAACAATAAAAGATGAAAATGCTGATATATTATTCATGGATTTTTATAATGAATCATCTAACGGAAAAGAAAAATTATGCGTTCAAAAACCATGTGTTAATGATAATGACAAAGCTATTAAGCAGGTAGTTAAAGGGGAATTATTTAGTTGTTTATGGAATACCGTTTTTAAAAGAGACTTTTATATAAATAATAAATTAAAATTCCATGAAACTGTCAATTATGGCGAAGATACGCTTTTCATTGTAGAAGCGTTATTTTTCAAACCAATTATTAAAAAAATAAATGGAACATTTTATCATCATACATTTAACAAGAATTCTTTTACTCAGCGGAATAAAAAAACAAAATTTGTTGAACGAATAAAATTCAATGAGCAGTTAAATATATTATTTGAAAAATATAACAGGCTTGATCTAAAAAAATATAATTTTATTTTTATAAATGACAAATATGAAATATTAAAATCAGAAATATTTTCAAAAGAAGAATACCATGAATTATTTAAAATAAAAATAAATATTGGTTATTTAACGCAATATGGTGTTTTAAAATACATTATTATGTCACTTGCTGAAACTAATCTTTATTGTTTTATTAAATATTTATTAACTTTTTCTCAAAAATATAAAAAAGTAAGGATAGATTGAAAACCATTCTCATCAACGGTTATTTCCATGGAAAAATAACAATATGAAAGAAGAAAAAACAGCTGAAATATTTACATCTTCATGTTTTTGGGATTTAGACAGGAAAAATCTTAATCTTAATAACAGCAGAAATTATATCATAAATAGAGTTTTAAGCAACGGAAATATGAACGATATAAAATTATTATTTAATTATTATGGATGGGAAACAATTAAAAAAGAAGTTGTAAAAATTAGATATTTAAATGATAAAATATTAAATTGGTTAAGTTCTTTATTAAAAATAAACAAAAAAAAATTTAGATGTTATAATAATAAAGGTATATTTTGAAATTAAAAAAAGAAGGAATAAATAAATTCTTATGGGAAAAACTATGTGTTTTTCAGAATGAAAAATTATTCAATAAATTTAATTTAGTAGGCGGAACTGCGTTAAGCTTACAAATAGGTCATAGAATATCTACCGACATAGATTTATTTACAGAAGATAAATTTGATAAAGAAGAAATATTATCATTTGTAAAAAAAATAGATAAAAATACTGAAATAATAAATAGCAGCGGTGTTATATTACAAATTTTATTTCCAAACGATGATCCTGAAAAAAGATTAAAAGTTGATTTTGTTAATTATAAATATCCTTTATTGGAAAAATTAGTAGACAATGAAGATGGAATAAGAATAATAAGCAAGAACGATATATCAGCTATGAAAATGTCGGCGATAGGAACAAGAGGTTATGAAGCAAGGGATTTTGTAGATTTTTTTTATTTACTAAAAGAAATATCTATAGAAACCATAGTAGATAACTTTAAAAAAAAATATAACACGGAAAATATACAGCAATATTTAAGAAGTATAAATTTTTTTGATGATGTGAATGAAGAATCATGGGAATCTATTAAAATGTTACATGATAAATTATCAGTCAAAGAAATAAAAGATACTTTGAATAATGAAGTTAATAAATATTGGAAAAATATTCTTAATATAAATAAATATACGAAAAAATAAATATATTTCAATATAAATGTCATTAAAAGAATTATACAAAAATATTGTACCTTATAATATCAGGGAATTAATAAGTGGTATCTTATTGATTTTACGTTTTCCCATGAAACACATTGAAGTCTGTTTCAATTATATCTTTCATAATCATGATAAATTCAATAATACTATTTCTATTGTAGCAATGGTAAAAAATGAAAGTGAATATATAAAAGAATGGCTTGAATATCACATGCTTGTAGGCGTTGATAAATTTGTTATTTATGACAATAACAGTGATGATAATTTAAAAGAAATATTACAGCCCTATATTAACAGCGGTAAAGTGGATTATTTTTTATATACAAAAACACAACTGGATTTTGAAAAAAAGAATAAAAAAGCTGAATATTGGGCTTTTCAGGCGTATGCGTATAACGATGCCATCAAAAAATACAGAAATAAATCAAAATGGATTGGTTTCATTGATATTGATGAATTTATAGTTCCTGTAAAAAAAGATTATATTATTGATGTAATTAATGAAATTGAAAATGATATTTTAAAAGGTAAATTGTTTACAGGATTGGCTATTAACTGGGTAATGTACGGTTTTTCAGGTCATCGTGATAAACCGAACGGACTTATTATTGAAAATTTTACAAGAAATGACGGTATTCTGGAAAGAATAAAATCCATAGTAAATCCGCGGACAGTTATCCAATACCAAGTTCACGCCGCTTTGCACTTTTTTCATATAAAAGTAATTAATGAACATGGTAAAGATTCTTATGAGACTGACATATCAAAGTCCAGCATTGAAAAAATACGTATTAATCATTATTACACAAGATCATACGAAGAATACACTCAAAAAATAATCAAGAACCGCGCCGGATGGCCTAAAGCGGATAAATATAATCTGCCTGAATATGATCCTGACTATCTTTCGCATAATGAAGATAAGATAATGGAAAGATTTATTCCACTTTTAAAACAGCGTTTATCAAAATGAAAAGAATAATTGCCCATTATATTTTTGTTTTCTTTTACTACGTTTTTCGTATTTTCCCGGTAAAGAAAAATAAAATATTTTTTCAAAATTTCAACGGAAAAGGTTACGGAGATAATCCGAAATATATTGCTGAAGAAATTTTAAAACGCAATCTTGACGTAGTAATCGTATGGACGGTAAGGCCTAAATTTAACAATAATTTCCCTTCCGGTGTAAAAACAATTCCATATAGGAGTATTCGCGCGATTTATGAGGAAACGACATCTGGAATATGGATCGATAATTGCAGAAAACAGCTTTATGTCAGAAAACGAAAGACGCAATACTACATACAGACATGGCATGGAACAATCAGCCTAAAAAAAGTTGAAAAAGACGTAGAAAAACAATTATTGGTTTATTATGTTAAACAAGCAAAATACGATTCAACTATAGCGGATCTATTTTTATCTGACAGTAAATTCACAAGTCAATTATTTCATTCTTCTTTTTGGTATAGTGGCGAAATCATGGAGTGCGGTACTCCGCGAGAGGATATACTTATAAATCCAATCGTTAATATAAAGGAAAAAGTAAAAAAATATTTTAATATTGTGCAAGATACTAAAATTATTTTATACGCGCCTACGTTTCGTAATAATTTTAACGCCGATGTATATAATATCGATCATATGCTAATATTAAAAAGTTTAATGGAACAGACAAAAGAAAACTGGATATTTTTAATGAGAATGCATCCTAATGCTACAGAAAAATCAGACGCATTTGCATATAATGAAACAATTTTAAACGCAAGCAATTATAATGATATGCAGGAACTTTTAATGACAAGCGATATATTAATTACCGATTATTCGGATTGTATGTTTGAGTTTGCATTAATGAATAAACCTGTATTTTTGTATATCAATGATTATGAAGATTATAAAACTGAAAGGGATTTCTACTTTGACATATTTTCACTGCCTTTCCCATACGCTATGAACAACAATGAATTGTTAAAAAAAATGCATTGTTTTGATAACGCGCTTTATTTAAATTCACTCAATGATTTTTTTTCAAAAGTCGGTATTTTCAAAGAAGGCGGCGCATCAAAAAAAGTAGTCGATAAAATAATAGAGGAAATAAAGGATAAATCCTTAAAAAATAATAAATGAAATTTTCACTTGTTATGGCAACACTTGGAAGAGACAAGGAAATTATCTTTTTCTTGGATTCCTTGATTAGGCAGTCATATACCAATTATGAACTTATTATTATTGACCAAAATGATAATGACCATGTAGAAAAAATATATAACCAGTATAAAGACAAGCTTGATTTTCATTATTACCGCAGTAGCGAAAGAGGCCTTAGTCTTAGCAGAAATATCGGTCTTAAATATGTTTCAGGCGATATCATCGCTTTCCCTGATGATGACTGTGAATATGAAGCTGACACTCTTGAAAAAATCGCTTTGTTTTTTGAAAAAAATCCTAATTACAATTTTTATACCTGCAATACAAAAGAAAAAAACGGAAACAACTCAGTACTTAAAACCGAAAAAAAAGATTGTGATATCGGGATTTTAAATTTATTTAATATCGGAATATCATTTACCATTTTTGTCCGCCGCGAAGCAATTGCCGCTTTTTTATTTGACGAACAACTTGGACTGGGAGCGGCTTATGGTTCGGCTGAAGAAAGCGATTTATTGCTGTATCTGATAAAAAACAAAAATAAGGGGAGGTATCATGCGGCGCATTATATCTTTCATCCCGAAAAAACAGAAACACCGCAGCGGGTTTATTCATACAGCTTGGGCTTTGGCGCTCTGTTTAAAAAGGCGTTGTCTGTGTACCGTCTGTATTCAATGTTTTTTATATTTCTGTACCGTATTGCGCGTAATATTATCAAACTATGCCTGCGTCCCAATGATAAAAACACCCGCACCCTGGTCGCCGGTCGTTTAAGCGGTTTTTTGAAATATACTACATAAATATTGGGAAACTTTAAAAGAAGGCGGTGTAACAATTACATCTTTGCAGAATTTTACCAAAGCGCAATATCAAAATCGTTATAACATCTCTCCTACAGAGTGGCTTCATATTCAGGATTCAATCTTTGAACCTAAAAACTGGAAAAATGTAAGAATAGAATGAAAACCATTCTCATCAACGGTTATTTCCATTGCCGCAGACTTACAGGCATAGAGCGTTACGCGTATGAAATTACTTCCCGTCTTGACAAACTATGTAAGCCCGATGAAATAGCCATGATTGTACCGGTTGACGCGGATAATATTCCAAAATATGAAAATATCCGTATCATTCGGTATGGTAAAACTATTCAGAATATTTTATGGCAAATGTTTACCCTGCAATGGTTTCTTATTACCCACAGAAAATATACCGTTCTTGAATTCGGCAACACTGCCCTGCCCTTCGCTCCCGGAATTGTTTTTTTACATGATATTTATTGTGAATTCTTCAATGAAGATTTTACCACCTTCAGAGATAAAATCATTCGTTTATACAATCGTTGGCAGTATAGGTTAATAGCAAAAAAAGCAAAAAAAATAGCGACTGTTTCAGATTTTACTAAAAATCAGATTATTCAATATTGTAAAGCAAAACCGGAAAACATATCTGTAATTTACAGTAGTTGGTTTCATTTTAAAAATATTACTGCGGATAATTCTATTTTTAATGATTTTCCCGCGCTTTCAAAACCGTTTTATTTTACGCTTGGAAGTCTTTCAAAACGTAAAAATATAAAATGGATCATTGAATACGCGCGAAAAAATCCTGATTCGACTTTTGCAATTTCCGGTGTAAGTCTTCCTACGGTTAAAGTTAATGAGTTAAATAATTCAACTCCGCAAAACATAATCCTTCTTGGCTATCTTGACGATTCAAAAGTAAAAGCTTTAATGACAAAGTGCAAAGCGTTTATTTTGCCTTCCTATTATGAAGGCTTCGGCCTTACCCCGCTTGAGGCATTGTCCTGCGGGGCGCAAATAATTATCGCAAAAGCGGCGAGCCTGCCTGAAATTTACGGAAAAACTGCCCATTATATCGATCCCTACAGTATCGACGTTGATCTTGACGATCTGCTTTTAGAACCTGTTGAAAAACCTGACGAAATTCTTGCAAAATATTCTTATGATACTTCGGCAGAAAAAGTATATGAACTAATAAAGGATTTAACGCAATGACAAAAGGAAAAACAGTTTATCTTGGAATGCGCGGCGATATTATTCATCCCGGAATAATTAACATTATCCGCGAAGGCGCAAAACTTGGCGAATTGACAGTCGGACTGCTGACTGATGCCGCTATTGCTGCGCATAAACGCCTGCCCTATTTAACCTATGAACAAAGAAAAGACGTTATTGAAAATGTTAAGGGCGTAGCTAGGGTAATACCGCAGGAAGAATGGAGTTATGTGCCTAACTTGCGGAAATTAAAACCCAGCTGCATCATTCACGGGGACGACTGGAAAAGCGGTCCTTTGCAAAGAGAACGCGATGAAGTTTTTGCAGTAATGAAAGAACTTGGCGGCGAAGTTATTGAAATTCCCTACACGGCAGGTGTTAATTCATCATCAATCAATGAGGCAATACGTTCCATCGGAACAACGCCGGACATTCGCCTAAAAACACTGCGCAGGCTTCTTGACACAAAACGGCTTGTAAGAATTATGGAAGCGCATTCAGGCCTGTCCGGTTTAATAATAGAGAATCTTGAAATTGAAAAAGAAGACGGTCTTCACAGTTTTGACGGAATGTGGTCGTCAAGTTTAACAGACTCTACAAGCAAGGGAAAACCTGACATTGAAGCGGTTGATCTTACTACACGCCTGCAGGACTTGATCAATATTCTTGAATGTACTACAAAACCGATAATTTTCGACGGCGACACAGGCGGTCATCATTTTGCTTTTACCGTTAAAACACTTGAACGAAACGGAATATCCGCGGTCATTATAGAAGACAAAACCGGTCTTAAAAGAAATTCTCTTTTTGGAACTGATGTAAATCAGGAGTTATGCCCTATTCCTGATTTTTGTGAAAAAATAAAAGCCGGGAAACAAGTGCAGGTTACAAAAGAATTCATGATTATCGCGCGTCTTGAAAGTCTCATTGCCGGTTTCCCTGTCCCACATGCGCTTGAAAGGGCGCGCGCTTTTGTTGAAGCCGGAGCCGACGGTATTATGATACACAGTAAAGAAAAAACAGGCGAGGACATTAAAGAATTCTGTTCGCTTTTCCGCGCCGAATATCCGCACGTACCGCTTGTGCTTGTTCCGACAACTTATAACAAGTTTACTGAAAAAGAACTTGCCTCATGGGGCGCGAATATCGTAATCTACGCAAACCACATGTTACGTTCCGCGTATCCGGCAATGGTCAACACCGCAAAAATGATTTTACAGAACGAGCGATCGCTGGAAGCGGATTCGGTTTGTATGCCTATAAAAGAAATACTTGAATTAATACCCGGCGGCAAATAATTGATAGAAGCGTCATATTTTTATAACAAACTCATCGAAAAGGGAGTCGGCTTTTTTTCAGGCGTGCCCGATTCACTCCTTAAAGATTTTTGCGCGTATATTACGGATCATGCCGGTAAGCAGAACCACATTATCGCGGTAAACGAAGGAGCCGCCGTCGGTCTTGCCTGCGGTTATCATCTTGCAACAAACCGCATTCCACTTGTTTATATGCAAAATTCAGGCATTGGAAACGCGGTCAATCCTCTGCTCTCGCTTGCGGATAACGACGTATACCGCATACCTTTATTGCTTGTCATAGGCTGGCGCGGAGAGCCGGGCGTACATGACGAACCTCAGCATGTAAAACAAGGTAAAGTTACCTGTTCTCTCCTTGAAAGCATGGCTATTCCCTACGCTGTGCTTGAAAATAATGAGGACGGCGTAAAAAGCCAGATTGAAACCTGCTTTAAAACAATTTTTGAAACAGGTTCTCCCTACGCGCTTGTTATACGCAAAGATACATTCGCGCCATATACCCTGCAAAAAAAAGAAGAACATGACGCTGTAATGACGCGCGAAGAAGCAATCGAAGAAATCGCTTCTAATCGCGGCGGAATTATAGTTTCCACAACCGGCATGATTTCGCGCGAATTGTACGAGTTACGCGACAAGACAGGCGCGGGTCACGAGCGCGATTTTCTTACCGTAGGTTCTATGGGGCACGCGTCTTCTATCGCTCTGTCCATCGCCCTTCAAAAACCGGAATTGCAGGTTACCTGCCTTGACGGAGACGGCGCGGCGCTTATGCACATGGGGGCGTTAGCCGCAATCGGGACGCGAAAACCGTGTAATTATTGCCATATTGTTCTTAATAACGGCGCTCATGATTCTGTCGGAGGACAGCCGACTATTGCGCCTTTTATTGATATTCCGGCTATTGCGCGCTCTTGCGGCTACACAAAAGTTTATCAGGCAAAAACAAAAGAAGAATTAAAAAAGATTATGGTGGAAAAACACGAAGGGCTTACATTTATCGAAGTGAAGGTAAAAAAAGGCGCGCGTAAGGATTTGGGGCGACCAAAAACAACGCCGCAGGAAAACAAAGCGGCGTTTATGAAATTCATCGAGGGATTAAAATGATAAAACAGGCTGTTATTGTAGCGGCGGGTCTTGGTTCACGTCTTAAAGAAAAAACAGTTTCAATGCCCAAAGGATTTCTTGAATTGGGCGGAGTTGCCATTGTTGAATGGTCGGTTCAAAAACTGCTTGCCTGCGGCATTGAAAAAATCATTATAGGTACTGGTTACCATGCGAAAGCGTATGATGAGCTCGCAAAAAAATACCCCGCCATACAAACCGCCTTTAGCGCCGATTATGAAACAACAAGCAGTATGGCTACACTTAACATATGCGCTCCCTTTGTTACAGGCGATTTTCTGTTGTTGGAATCAGACCTTATTTACGACGACATTGGACTTACTGTCCTTTGCAACGATATTCATGAAAATGTTATTCTCGCCTCCGGCGCGACCAATTCAGGTGATGAGGTTTATCTTGAAGCGGTTAATGGCTCGTTTTTAAAAGCTCTTTCAAAAAATAAAGCCGAACTAGCTTCAACTTACGGCGAACTTGTCGGAATTACAAAAATCTCCAGTTCTCTCCTTTCCGCGATGTGCGCATATTACGAAAGAAAACGCGCCGAGCTTCCTAAGCTTGACTATGAACACGCAATTATGGCGTGTACCTCTTCAAATCCGGTATTTATCCGTAAAATTGAATATTACGCGTGGCGTGAAATTGACGACGAAAGCCATCTTGATATGGCGCGCCGTGTTATCCTGCCGCGTATTCTTGAAAATGAATCGTTACGTCAAATACGACGCGAAGTCTTATTAAATCCTGGACCCGCTACAACAAGCGACAGCGTTAAATACGCCCAAGTCTGCGCCGACATCTGTCCGCGAGAAAAAGAATTCGGCGATGTGATGAAGTGGATATGCAGCGAACTTACATCCGTTGTCGCAGATCTGTCCGAATATGAAACGGTATTTTTCGGCGGTTCCGGCACTGCCGCTGATGAAGCGATGATTTCTTCCTGTGTTCCCGAAAATGGAAATATTCTTATTGTTGATAACGGCTCTTATGGCCAGCGTCTTGCGAAAATAGCGTCTGTTTATAAAATTAACCATACTGTTTTTAAAAGTTCCACTTATGAAAAAATCGATATAAACGCTCTTGAAAATGAATTTAAAACCGGCAAATATACCCACCTTGGCATTGTGTATCACGAAACCACAACTGGCTTGCTCAATCCCCTTGATGTAATATGCCCGCTTGCGAAAAGATACAACATAGTTACGATAGTTGACGCGGTAAGCATTTACGCGGGAATGCCGATGAAACTTTCCAAACTTGGTATTGATTTTATGGCTTCCACTTCAAATAAAAATATTCAGGGAATGGCGGGTGTTGGTTTTGTTATCTGCAAAAAAAGTGAGCTTGAAAAAACAAAAACTATTCCCATGCGGAATTATTATCTTAACCTGTATGATCAATACACGCATTTTACCAAAACAGGACAAACCCGTTTTACTCCGCCCGTACAAACACTTTACGCGCTCAGGCAGGCGATTCTTGAAACAAGACAGGAAACGGTGGAAAAACGATGGGGACGTTATACCGAATGCTGGCGTATTCTTGTTGAAGCGGTTAAAAAATTTAATTTGAAAATGCTTGTTAAAGAAGAAGATCAATCACATTTAATAACCGCGATTTTTGACCCTGAAACACCGAAATACAGCTTTGAGGACTTGCATGATCTTGCCCGTAAACACGGATTTACCATTTATCCTGGGAAATTAGGCAATATAAATACATTCAGAATAGCGAACATAGGCGATATTAAGCCGCATGAAATGAAAAGGTTTACCGAAGTTCTCAAAGATTACCTTGACTCTATAGGATGGAAATAAATGAGGATAAAAAAACCGGAGAATATTTATGATTATTCGATCTAAAGCCCCGTTACGGCTAGGACTAGCGGGCGGCGGAACCGACATAGCCGATTACTACAACCGTTTCGGCGGTTATGTGCTAAACGCCACAGTTGATATGTACGCCTACTGTACAATTGAGCCGAATGATTCAGATAAAGTAGAATTTGTCGCCGCCGATTTGGGTAAACAAGAAGAATACAAAGCAGATGAAAAACTTCCGATCTCCCCCGCCCTGCCTCTTCATTGCGGTATTTACAACAGGATCATTTCCGATTTTGTAAAAAAACCTCTCTCTTTCAAAATGACAACTTATTCCGACGCGCCGGCCGGTTCAGGATTAGGTTCGTCTTCCACGATGGTCGTTGCGATAATCAAGGCTTTTGAGGAATGGCTTAATCTGCCGTTAGGCGAATATGATATTGCCGCCCTTGCCTGTAAAATTGAACGCGAGGATATAGGTCTTGCCGGCGGCAAACAAGACCAGTACGCGGCGACATTCGGCGGCTTTAATTTTATGGAATTTTATGAGAATGAGCGCGTAATTGTAAATCCGCTTCGCCTAAAACGCTGGATCAGAAACGAAATTGAATCGTCGCTGGTTTTATACTACACAGGAGTTTCAAGGGAAAGCGCCAATATCATTAACGAACAAATTAAACATACGCAAAAAGGCGACGCTAAAAGCATTGAAAGCATGCACGAAATGAAAAGACAGTCTTTAATTATGAAAGAAGCCCTATTGAAGGGAGATTTTAAGGGGTTTTCCGACTGTCTTTTAAACGGCTGGCTTGCCAAAAAAAACGCCGCTTCTTCAATATCCAATTCCTTTTTAGATGAACTTTACCAATACGCGCTTGACAACGGCGCGGAATCTGCAAAAATTTCAGGCGCGGGCGGCGGCGGTTTTATGATGATATACTGTAATCCCTGCAAAAAGATTGCGCTTATTCGCGCGCTTAAGGAAAAAGAAGGCATGGTGCTTACGCCTTCCTTTACCGAGATAGGCACTCAAGCGTGGCGCTTGAATTAAAGAAGCAAGAAATTCTTATAGGATTATTTTTTATATGAATACGGAAATAAATTATATAAATACGCTTATTCAACGTTATCCGTCATTGGAATCCGTCAAAAACGATATAAGCGCGGCGTTTGAAATTATTGTCAATTCGTACGCAAACGGCGGAAAATTATTGATAGCGGGTAACGGAGGCAGCGCTTCGGACGCGGAGCATATCGCTGGTGAATTAATGAAAACATTTTCAAAAAAAAGAAATCTGCCTGAATCATTTATTACCGATATAAAAAAAGTTGATTCTGAAATTGCAGAATACCTTATTCCCCGCATACAGCCGGGACTTCCTACAATCGCGCTTTCCGGTCACGCGTCGCTTAATACCGCTTGCATAAACGATATTGACGGTAATATAACCTTTGCCCAGCAAGTTTACGGTTACGGAAAAGAAACGGATGTCTTACTTGCGATATCAACTTCGGGTAACTCAAAAAATATATTGTACGCGGCGGCTGTCGCAAAGGCAAAAAAGTTAAAAATTATCGCTCTTTCAGGCGGAACCGGCGGAGCGCTTAAAAAAGTCGCCGATGTAAGTATTGTTGTACCGGAAACGGAAACGTGGAAAATTCAGGAATTGCACCTGCCTGTATATCACTGCCTGTGCCAGATGCTGGAGAATCATT
>Ga0268262_10003839_pt1 | contig 15936 bp, 11 predicted proteins | sample TergutNc150P3_FD_190354 | JGI IMG/M metagenome (GOLD analysis project Ga0268262, IMG submission 190354) | Nasutitermes corniger P3 segment gut microbial community from laboratory colony in Florida, USA - Nc150 P3 (SPAdes) (version 2) | ecosystem: Host-associated > Arthropoda: Insects >... | reverse complement strand
AGCGTTACACGCATTTTGATCCGCTTGAATTTGTAAAGGCGAAAGAAATACAAGAGGCATTGTTGAAGCCTGTTGACGAAAAACCGCAAGGGCTGGAAGCGGAAAAAAAGGAAATGCCGTTGAATGTGTTTTCCTTCCCTGTGTCCGGCACTCCGCAAGGGGAACGGAAACAAGCCTAGAGTTAATTTCAACCTAATTGTCCCTGCTGTCTTTCTGCGGCGGGGGCTTTTTTTTGTCCAAAGCCCGACATCGGCAATAAAATTCATAGCCGCGCCTGCCGGGCAAAGGCGGCGCTTGCCGGAAAACTGTGGCGGATTTCTTACGAGATAGCGAGCCGGGCGGGTCTGGTTTTGCCCCTGCGCTTTCAAAATTCACGCCGCTTGCTTCCCCCCTTCACCGTTAATGACTGGTTGAGTAAACAGAATAAACTTTCATGGCAAGAAAAGGGGTTTGCGAACAAGCCTAAACTTGCTCAATTGGCGCAAGAAATTGCTTGGGCGCAATATTATTATTATTGATTGTCCTTATTATCGTCATCCTTTAAATCCAGAAGATAAGGGTCTTTGAAAACATTGAAGGGAACAGTTGCATCTTTGCTTAACTACGAATTGACGATTACCCGCCTTTCATAGGCTTTTCAGGAGATAAGGCGGCGTTGTTCTTTTGTTCCGAGATGATTTCTAACTGCTTCATTTGCATAGTAATGCCTTGTTTCGCCAGTTTCTAACGATAAAAGCTCGATAAAATGAGAAAAGCTTAATTGTAGCGACAGTTCCACCACAATCTTGAAACTGTTAAATCTCCTAACAAAACGTATCATCTGACGTATATTATCAATATCAAATGATTACCCATATTATATAATCAATTGCTGTGACAATGTTACGACAATCTTCTTTTCGTATGTGATATATTCCCCATCTAAGGTAGTTGAACTGATATAATTTTCTATTTCCCAATACATAGGCGTAATTTCACGATTGGCATACATTCAGGCTCGGTATTTTTGTTTTTCTTTTATTTTGGAAATATAGGAATTATTTTTGCAACTCATTAGTAAGAATCGAAACTATTATGTTGTTTAATATATTACTTTGTCATATCAATCCATAAATGATGAATAGTAATATTTGATTTTGTTTTTCTTTTATGAATTGATTTCGCATAGTATTCTTTTCTGTCGTTATCATGTTTGAAAGTCGTTAGCTGTTCATTAATATTCCAATTAAGACCATTCTCATCAGGCTTTTTACTTAATTCAATAATACAGTAATTTATTTTATTTATCCAATCTTGAAATGATCCTGTTTGCATATATCCAATCATACCTACAATTTCATGATATTGTCCATGTACTTCCATCTTGAACCGCTGAATTCCTCCTCCAGTTTCTTTATGTCCTGTTACATATTCGTCTTCTCTTTTCCTATTAACATCTTTAGTTAAACGTTTACATTCAAAAACGATAATTACTTCGTCATATTTTTCTTCATTATATGGATATGCTGATATATCTATTGTTCGCTTCTTTCCCTGAGGTTCTTGATGTAAAAAATTAAAAGGGAGGTTTCCTTTACGGGCATATACATCAAGTAATTTAGATAAGTCTGCTGTTAGGTTAATTTCATTTTCATTGGATGGTAATATAAATCTATCACGCCAAATACATAAATGATCATATACAAAATTGATAATCATTTTAATTATTTCAGTTTGATGTTTATCATAATCAAATTTAGACAAGTTCAATTATTATTTCCCGCCTTTAAAGATATCCATTATCATATCATCGGCATCTCTAATAGCTGTAGATCGTATCCAATAGCGCAACTTATTAGGTTTGACAATAATAATTGAATCTCCTGTGAGTATTCGTACAACTCTTTGTGTTCTTAAATATTTACTTTTTTCATTAGGAATTAGCATTGAAAGATTATCTAAAACATTTGAGTTATTTAAATCAGGCAGAACATCTAAATCACCATAAAAAGAAAAAACAGTAAGTCTGAAATTTTCATTATTAATATTTCTGCAGTTTACTATTTTGGGATATATGGTATTCATCTGACGGATAAATACTTGTGAGTAATTTTGCAGATCATTTTTTGATGGTATATTTTTTAACAATTTAGAATCTTGTCCGACCCTAACATATTCAGCTATAAAATTATTTATATCATCTAATAATTCTTTTTCCCATGTTGATAAATCAAAATTATGATCTTCCGGACAAGGTAAATTCATAATATCACCTTCTTGTGATGCTGTAGATCTAGCTGTTAACATTCGCCCACCAATTACATGAAGGCAAGAACGTAATATACCATTATTATCCTTAAACCAATTATAAAACTTATTAAGTTCGGACTCTTCATCAGGTTTAGCCTTTATTCCAATAAATTCATGAGTATATGCAAGAAATCCATCATTCCAAAATCCTGATTTTAATGATTCCCTTTCTTCTATAATGACCAATGGTGATTTATATATTTCTGGTTTGCGAGGTCTTAAAAATAAATTTGTCGTAACTTTGCCAAGCTGGTTTTTGTCAATACCACTAAACGTCAATGCCTCCGGAACTAATAATGATTGATTGAATAACCAGTCTGCCTTTTTAGGAATATTTTTTCTTTTTACTGTTTCTGGAATATCTTTCTTTTGCTCTCCTATTATATATCCTTCTCTTTTAAGCCATTTCCTTTTTGTTACATAATCTTGTATTGTAGGAAGCTCTACAATACGCTTTGCAAGCTGTACTAAACGACCTCCACCCAACAAACTAGCTTTCCATGGATATTTATCGTTAATGGCATCTTTTTGTGGAATATGATTATAATCATAATGATCCAATTCAAAACATATTTTTTCGCTTATGGAAACTGTCCGTCTAAATGTATAATGATTAATCAAATTTTTATTTTTAGGTGTTTTTTTATACGCCTGTATAGCAATCGCTTTAGGATTCGCACCAAAAAATAAATTATTTATTGAAATAAAATCAAGCACTTTATCAACCGTATATTCTTCAAATAATTTACTTCTCCATTTTGCAGCTTTGATATTATATAAAAAACCAGAAGGTTGTATCATACATATTTTTCCTGATTCAGATAAATATATGTCAATACATTTCTCCAAGATATAATAGGCTACTTGATTTGATGGAATATTTTTATTGCTAACTAATAAATCTTTGGCAATAGGCTTAGTAAATTTTTCAAGGAAAGGCGGATTACCCAAGATAATATCAAATCCTTTTTTAGGCTTAATCGCATTTAATGCCCTTTTCCCCTCTTCACCAAAATCACCTATAAAAATATTACGATCTATTATTTTTTTGAATCGTAACTTATTCCAAATTATATCAGGTCTAAGAGCGTCACAAATTGCCAGAGCAAGGCTAAATGAGGCAATATGCGCCGCTTCTTCATTCAATTCAATTCCATAAATAGTATTCTTTAATAAATCTGTAAGGGAATCAGGCGAAAGCCAATCTTTGTTTTTTTTTCTGTTTTTATAAATAAGGCGTCGAAAAGCAGAAACAAGAAAAATTCCAGAGCCACAAGTAGGATCAAATATTTTTTCATTTCCTTGTAAATCCTCAAAAGGCATTACTTGATCCAGCATTAAATTCACTAAGAGGATAGGAGTAAATATCGCGCCTTGACCTTTGTCTGTAAAATATTGGTAAATATGGCTGATTACTTCTACCGGAATATGCTTAAAATTATATAAATCCCAAAAATATAATTGTCCATCGCTATCGATATCTTTTTTTACTACATTGACTATATTTTTTACCATTTCTCTGGTTATATGCTTATTTTTTTGTAAGACGAAAACATCCCCATTAAATTTACTTTCAAGCTTTTCGAGTAATGCTTCAATGTTTGTAATTGTCCCATTTTTAAGCACATCATAAAATGACTCTGCGTTGTCTGAATAATTTGAGAAAAAATATTTTTCAGTTCTAAATACGCCTCGATCTTCAAGGTACTTAATTAACAGCGTTATTAGTAATAAACGCCTTGCGGCAGGGTTTTTATTACCTTCAATTTTTTTATCGGCAAATTTTATTTTATCAAGTAATACATTATGGGCAGATCTATTTATATCTATATATTTTCTATTACTTTCATCTTCCCAAAATGTTCCTTCTGCTAACCGTTCTGCTGAGAAGCGTTTTATCTGTTTATTTATATCACTTATTTTTTCAGAAATTGTATCAAACGGTTCATAGACTAATTTACTCCCTTTTTTTGAGACGCTTCCCGCTACACAACTGAAAATGTCAACCTTATCGTCACTATCAATATATAATAACGGAACAGTACCATTCAACCAAAGGGTGTGATGTAAATATGCCAGTTTCGCCTCTGATAATTTCCTTTTGGTGTTATCCACAATGCAAGCGACAGCTTGTGATGTTCTGATGTCATTTTTTGTTTCAAATCTACGAAAAAATACAAAATCTATGTCCGTACTGATTTCTCGTATCTCTTGTATTATCCTTTGTTCTGAAAGTGGCGTTTTTGCAGATATTTTTTCATTTACCTGAACTAAACCATCAAGGCATGAGTCAATAGTTAATTTCAATTCAGATAAGATATAACTCATTATTCCTCTCCCTCCAATTCTTTCTCCTTTTCAAACAAAAACACTTATTCAAGAGATTTCTCCAGTTGTGTTAAAACTATCTCAAAATTTGTTTTATGTATGCTTTTGCCTGTTTTTGAATATAAAGAAACTAATTGTCCAGTTAATTTTTCCAAATCAAATTTCTTTTGAAGCAAGGGAAAATCATTAGTTTCCAAGAGAGGTTTCAACTTTGCCCTTACATGGTCTGTAACACTCGCTAAAATACCATCATCCCCTACACGATAAAGCTGAGGGAGTTCATCTTCAGGTATAATGTTTCCTTCTCCAGCAAGGTCATAATAAGAGTCGCTAATTAATATACGGTTTTCGTACCAGTGATAATGAGCTACATCATAATTGTCTATACCGTTTACAAGACGCTCGTCTGCTTTTAAGGCAGCAATGGCTTCATCGTGGCTTAAAGGTGTAAGGTTGTGTAACTTGCTTATTGGTTCCTTTACTGGCTGTAAACATGGGAGATTGTCTGTAATGCGATAATAAACTTGACTGAAAAACAGTTTGTATTCATCCAAGTCGCCGGAATAAACATAAAAATTTCCGTTCCAGCCTTCTTTTAATGGAGAAAGCCGGGTAAATTGTTCATCTCTCAAAATTATCATATAAGGGTTGTCAGAATTATCGTCAAACATAACTTCAAAGCTATCTTCTTTTCCTTCATGATTACCTCTTGTTATAACTACTGATTTTCCGGTTTCCATTTCTTTTATTACCCTTTCATTCCACTTAGGAAGGAGTAAAAAATAATTTTCAGTATTATGAACAAGATAATAAAAACCTTTCGAGCACATTTCAGTATTAAAATATGTAGTTTCAAGAGGAAAGCCGTTATTTCCAATCCTTATCATCAATGGCATTAAGTTCATTTTTTCTTACTTTCCTGTTTTCTTTGTTGTTCTTTAGCATATTCTAACATAGTCATTATTTTTAATGATTTCGGGTTTTTGTCATCATTTTCTATGACATAGAATTCTTTGGTTTGCATATTAGAGGGTTGCGTTTTTGCTAAATCAGTAATTTTTCCAAAAACTCTATCCAAGTATTCTAAATTTTGCTTATGAGTATAACTATTTGAAAGAAGGACATCTACATTAATATTACCAATATTAATATGTAAATCTAAATTTGAACATTTTCTTTTTATTAATTTATTATTCCCATCAATACTAGCAAAGAATATTTTTTTTAATTTTTTCACGAAACTTAATATAACATATTTTATTGCGTCATAAGCGCTTGACGTTAGCAAACCACTGAATATCAACTTTATTAAAGAATCATTAAAAATAATAGTTAAACTCTCAAAAAGAGAAGCTTTTGGTTCAAATTCGTGATAATCAATTTCTATATTATTTGAATAAAGTAAATTATTAATTCTTTCACGTTCATTATTTGATAAATATTTTGCGAGACCTTCTACATGAATGACATTTCTTATTTCCTCTGTTAAATTATCATTAAGCATATTATTTTATTTTTCTCCCTTTTCCTGTTTTTTTTGTTTCTGTAAATAATTCACCTGTCAGTTTCTGATACAATTCAAACAAGTATGCTACTCGCTGGCTGTCATCATCGAAAGTACGACCATAGGCGGCTTCGACTGCTTTATCAAGTTTCTGATGGGCTTTTAGTAATTCTTTCGGCATAGTTAAAGGGTCATAAAGATCGGCAAGGCTTGCATTTGGGAATTGCGAACGGGCATCTAAAATAGTTTGAGCTAATTTTTCTATATCTGTTTTTTGCTTTTCTGTAGATTTTGGAAAAGGAAAACTATTATAAACAAAAGCAGAATATATATAGCGCATTTCAAGCCGCCCACATATATATTTTACCCACGCCATGTGCATGTTAGACGTTAAAATACCAAAATCATATAAATCTGCATCTGCAATAAAGTAGCATCTATTACTTAAAATGACATTTTTATTAACAAATCCTATGGGTATATATTCTCTTTTTTCAGAAGAAACCATAGGAAAAACCAAACACGAATCGGGGTTATTGGTTTCCCTAAATAAAGTAGGTGTTAATGCCAATTTTTTCATCGCTACATCTTTACTTTCCAGCCTATCTTCTCTAACTTTTTTCATCCTCTCCATAACTAAAGGCATTTTTTTAATTTCTTCTGGTTTACAATCAACTAGCCATAAACAATATCTTTTTTTATTATTTATAAATTCTTCCGCTCCCATAAAGCATTTTATATATTTTTTGGCATTAGGTTCTCTTTCAATAAAGTTTTCATAATCCTGTTCTTCTATGATTAACCCCTCACTTTTTGAATAATAATTACCTTGCAATATACTTTTAACGTCAGATATTGGATTACTTCTTCTTGAAATAAATATATTCTCATAATCAACAAGATAAGCGTTTATATTTAAAACATTTTTTTTAACTGGAAGTCCTTGAATATCATTATAAACAAACAATTCTTTGGTTTTTCTATCAAAATTAGAAAATCCGATAATAACACAATGTACCGCCGCTTTCCCTTTTGCTTCATTATCCCATTTAAAAGTTTGATGTGCAAAATTAATATTTATTTTCTCTTTAAGTAATAAATCATGCCATAATATAAATACTTGCTCTCCTTGACAAATACTGTTGGTCGCAACGAAAGCAACTTCAATTTTTGTGTCCTTAATATAATTAGCCGCTTTTTTAAACCAACAAGTAACATAATCAAGAGAATTACAACCTTTTAACCCATTGAAAACGACATCAAGCTCTTTTTTTAAGTTTTTGCTCATTAACCTCTTTCCACTAAAGGGAGGATTGCCTAAAATATAAGATAGTTCATCTTTAGGCACAATTTTTTCCCAATCAATTGACAACGCATTTCCAATAACTATTGTAGGCGAAGCAGTTAATGGTATTCTGGGTTTGTATCTCCCAAACCTTTTCTCTACTTTTTTGTTCATTAAATGGTCCATAAGCCATAAAGCAGTCTGGGCAATACGGGCAGGGAATTCTTCTATTTCGATTCCGTAAAATTGGTCAACATTAACCCTTATCATTAGCTCGATATCAAGGACCTGTTGTGTTTGTAAATATTCAGATAACACTTCTATTTCCAACAATCGTAATTCACGATAGCTAACAACTAAAAAGTTACCGCAACCGCAGGCAGGGTCAAGGAATTTTAACTGTCGAAGTCTGGTATGAAATTCTAAAAGCCTGTGTTTGCGAATGTCCGATTTTAGTTTTCTTATTTTTTCAAATTCTTCCCATAGTGAATCAAGAAAAAGCGGCTTAATGACTTTTAATATATTGGTTTCGCTGGTGTAATGTTCGCCCAATTCACGGCGGCTTTCTTTATCTTTTACGCTCTGAAACATTGCCCCAAATATTTCAGGTTTTATCTGAGACCAGTCAAGCGTACAGCATTTAAGTAATGTTTTTCGCATTGAAGAATTAAAAGCGGCGGTCTCCAATCTTTCCTCAAATAAGCCGCCATCTACATAAGGGAATTTATTTAGCGTTTCATCAATGTTTTTTAAGCGTTTTTCTTTATTTAGCGTATCAAATATCTGCCCTAAATGCATGGCTAAATCGCTGCCATCTACAGATGTTCTTTCCTTGATGTATCTAAAAAATAATTTCTTTTCATCAAAAATTCCTGAGTCATCGGCAAAAAGACAGAAAAGAAGGCGTACAAGGTACATTTCAAGCTGATGCCCTGTATATTCGCTTTCTTTAAGAGCATCGTGCAATTCGCCCATGTGTTCGGCGGCTTCAATATCAACAGGACTTACTGCCTGAAACTTAATATCTTTATACCCTGCAAGATAACTAAATAATTCCACTCTTTCAGGCAAGTCTGCCAATGTAAAATGCTCAACCTCATTGTCTTTTTCAAGGTTATAATAATCAAAATTACAAAAGTCAGAGATAAGTATTCCTTCGGGAAGTTCGGCAGGGGGCAGATTAACCGCATACTCTTTTGCCTGTTGGTAGGCTTTTACCATGTCTTTTCCTGGGGTCTTCATTTCTATCATAAAGCGACCTTTCCAGAAAAGATCTATATATCCCCTGCGTCCACCAGTTGTATTGCCGAGAAAATCATCTTGGCCGCCTATGGTTACCCTATGTTCAAAGTTGGCGACTTGCCTCCTTGAAACACCGAAGATATTTAGAAAATCCGTTTGAAAATCCTGTGCGTCCGCTTCTTCTCTTGCTTTTGGGGCTTTGTCTTTCCATTCGTCTACAAAGTTTGTGGCTCTTAATCTGATCTCGTTCCATGATAGGGGCATAATTTATTTTACTACATCCTATGGTAACAAGCCACTACCCGCCCTTCAATCCTTATGCCTTCCAGTTCGTTGCCGGAATAGCGGCGGGTCTCATAGGCGGGGTTTGCGCTTATCAGTTCTATGGTCTTATTGGCAAGGTCAAAATCCACACGCTTAACCAAAAGGGTGTTGCCCACGGACACAACATATATGCCGTTCCCTTCGGTCTGTTTGGTGTTGAAAATGGCTATATCCCCATCGTTGATGCGCTCGCCGACCATGCTGTCGCCGGAAACATAGACTGCTTTGAGGTTTTGGGGATTGTGAGGCCGCAAAAAGTCATAAAGTATGGGGATATACTGTTTTTCGATGTAATCCGCTATTTCCCTGCCCTTCCCTGCGGCGGCTTCCTGTTCCAAAAGCTCAATGTCTACGGTGTTGTTTTCAAGGCCGGACGGCCCTGAGCCGTGGATTAGCCAGTTCAAATTGACATTATGGACACTTGTAAGCCGTTCCAGCACTTCACGAGGGGGCTTTTGGGTTCCCCTTTCAAGGTGGTAGTTATGGGAGCGGGAAATGCCAATGCTTTCGGCAAAGGCAGTTTTGGACAAACCGGACTTTTCGAGGATAAATTTGTACCTTTCAGCCTCATTTTTCATTGACAACCTTAAAAACACCGTATATAATCTATATACACAATACTACTTTAATGGAACATCATAGTTTTGTAAAGAGGGAGATTAATTATGAATTTATTTAAAATTCAGGTGGAAAATTATAGACTTTTAAAAAATTTCTCTATGGATGTAGAAGAAAATCTATCTTTGGTAATAGGCAAAAACAATACTGGTAAAACTTCAATATTATCTGTTCTTGATAAGTTTTTAACACAATCAGAAAAAAGTAGATTCAATTTTGATGACTTCAATATTGACTTTAAAGAAGAATTGGAAAATTTGATCGTAGGTGATCCCGTTGCTGAAAATGAGTACACAGCAAAAGGAATCAAATTGAGGTTATTTATTAAATACACAGAAATTTGTAATTTGGAAAATGTTAGCAGGGTTATGATGGATTTGGATCCAGATAATAATCTTATAGCTTTAGGATTTGAATATATTTTACTGTTTGAAAAATATGTAGAAATCAGAAAAGATTATAACGAATTTAGAATGCATGAGATTGACAAAAAAAGTAAAAGCGAAACTTACAAACAGAAGTCCATATATGATTTCTTGGAACAAAAACATACTGATTATTTCAAATTATTTCGAAAAACAATTGAAATTAATAAAGATACCCAGATTGTCAATGAAGCAAATTTTATTGATTTGGATAAGGAATCAATAAGTATTAAGGATATAATCAATTTTAAATATATTAGCGCACAACGAGAAGTTGCCAATAAAGAAATAACAAAATCGTTATCTAACCAAACTTCAAAGATATATGAGAAAACAGAAACAAGCCCTGAGCAAAACAAGGCTGTTGATGAGTTTAAGGATAGACTAACTGAAACAGATAGCCAATTAAGTGAAATATATATAGATTTATTTAAAACGATAATAAAAAAAGTAGCTAACTTTGGCGGCATTAAACCTAATGAATCCGAAATAGAAATAATATCAAATTTACAACATCGGGAGTTATTAAAGGGAAATACTACGGTTGTTTATAAACATGATGATAATAATAAACTACCGGAACATTATAACGGATTGGGATATATGAATCTTATTTATATGATTTTTGAAATAGAAATCCTTATCCAAGAATTTAAACGTGAAAAGGAAAGAAGACCTGCCGATATAAATTTATTATTTATTGAAGAACCAGAAGCACATACTCACCCACAAATGCAATATATATTCATAAAAAATATTAAGAAATTACTGGGTGAAGGGATTGAAAGAGAAGATGGTATGAGAGGAAAATTACAATATATAGTAAGTACTCATTCTTCTCATATTGTTGCAGACAGTGATTTTGATGATATTAAATATCTTAAAAAAGATAGTAATAATAGTGTTGTTGTAAAAAACTTGAAAAATTTAAAGAAAGAATATGATGAGAAGACTTCTCAATATCAATTTCTAACACAGTATCTAACTATTAGTAGAGCTGAAATATTCTTTGCAGAAAAAGCTGTTTTAATTGAAGGTGATACAGAAAGAATATTGATACCTTCTATAATGAAAAAGATAGATATTGAGGAAGAAGCGAAACATAAAGCAAATAGAGAACGAGATAGCCATTTCCCATTACTTTCTCAAAATATTTCTATCATTGAGGTAGGGGCATACTCTCAAATATTTGATAAATTTATTGAATTTCTTGGAATAAAAACACTTATTATTACCGATCTTGATACTGTTGATAAAAATGATATGAAATGTGAAGTAGCCAATGGTGTATCATACTCAAATGATGCAATATCACATTATTTTAAAAATCCATTATTAGTAGATCTGAAAGGGTATTCATTGAAAAACAAACTATTCAATAAGGTAAATGAGAATTGGATAAACCAACCAAATGGAAAATTATGTATTGTTTATCAAACCGAAGAAAATGGATATATTGCCCGAAGTTTTGAGGATGCTTTTATTCATTTAAATAGAGAATTTATAAAAGAAAAAAAGAAATATTTCAAAGGATTACAAAATATTAACGATTTTGATGACAATAATAATAGTGCTTATCATTTGGCTCAAAATTGCATCAAAAAGAAAACTCACTTTGCTATGGATATTCTATTTAATAGTAACGAAAAATTAACTAATTGGCAAATTCCATCATATATAAAAGAAGGTTTATTGTGGCTGAAAAAAGATTAATAAAAGAGGATGATCAAAAAAATGAGTTCCAGCAGATAATGGAACATATAAAAAATGGTGATAATTTCTTGTTAAGTGGTGGGGCAGGAAGCGGAAAAACATATTCTTTAGTTGAGGTAATAAAACAGGTTATTATTGATAATCTGACTTCAAAAATTGCCTGTATGACTTATACCAATGCGGCAGTTAAGGAAATTGAAGAGCGTGTTGATCATAAAAATTTGTATGTATCAACTATTCATGATTTTTTATGGGATAACATAAAACACTTCCAAAAAGAACTAAAAACAGCAATAATTACTCTGGCTAATGATGAAACTATAACTAAAATTAATATTGATGGTTCCAAAAATGTTCCTATTGATTTCTTTGAAAACAGGATTGAGCCTATAAGTATACAATATAAGGAATACTTAAGGTTGAAGGACGGTATTATTTCTCATGATGAGTTACTTATAATTGCTGATTATATGTTTGATAATCATAAAAAATTATGTGATATTGTTAAAGATAAATATAAATTTATTTTTATAGATGAGTATCAAGATACTCAAAAAGAAGTTGTTAGGATATTTTTGGAACATTTTAACAAAAGCGAAAAGCACAGTATTATAGGCTTTTTTGGCGATGCTATGCAATCTATTTACGATGATGGTATTGGAAATATTGATGAATATAAAGGAAATGGAGAGGGAAAAGTTAAGGAAGTAAAAAAAGTTCAGAATAGAAGAAACCCTCAAAAGATAATAATGTTAGCAAACAAGCTAAGAACCGATGGTATAATACAAATCCCTTCTACAGACATTACCGCACCTAATATGAATAATGGCAAAATAAAAGAGGGGAAAATTACGTTCATACATTCTATAAATGAAGATATCGTAGGAATCAAACAATTTCTGACCGAACATTATCACTGGAATTTTTCTGATACAAAAGAAACTAAAGAATTAAATCTTACGCATAATCTAATAGCTGATAAGGCAGGATTTAGAACACTGATGGATATTTATGATAAAGATTATATTGTAGATTATAAAAAACGGATTAAAGATTATATAAAGAAAAATGGTATTGATACTGATTTTTCGACAAATACTTTTGGAGAAGTGATTGAAATATTAAAGAAAGGGAAAACGGGTAGAGATTTAACCGCTCTCAACCCAACCCCAACAATGCAACAGTTTATTAATGATAATACAGAATTGTATCAAACGGCATTAAAATATAGTTATGATATATTTTCAAAAATTTATATTGATAAAGACCAACTTGTTGATGACAAAAAACAAGATGAAGAGGATGAAAACAAGAAAGATTCAAAAAGAGATAATTTGATAAAACATTTATATAAGATTGAAACAAATATATCTTTATACAGAGATAAATGCTACAATGAATTTTTAAGAAAGACTGATTACAAGCAAATAGACAGAATTGAAGATAAAAAATTGTTAAAGCAAAATATAGAACAATTAATTAATGCAGGAGAAAAAACAATTGAAGAAGTAATCAATGACGCTGATAAAAAAGGAATTTGCTTAATAGACGATAAATTGAAAAGATTCCAAGCAGAAAAAGAATATATTTATAATAGAGTAAAGAATGTAAAATATAATGAATTTCAAAAATTATATATTTATTTGGAGGGGCAAACGCCTTTTTCAACACAGCATAAAACAAAAGGAACCGAATTCAATAATGTTTTAGTTATTTTAGATAATGGAAAATGGAATAATTATAATTTTGAATATTTATTTACTGATAGAACTGATAAACCAACTGTTTTAACAAGAACACAAAAAATATTCTATGTATGTTGTACTCGAGCAAAAGAAAATCTTGCGGTGTTTTATTATGATCCAATTGAAGCTGTTATTAATAGAGCAAAAGATTGGTTTGGTGAAGAAAACATTATTTCAATATAAAAATTACATGGGTAACTTTATATATAAAGAAAAATAATAGAATGATAATCTGTCATAGAACTATATGCGACTAAAAGAAATTTATCTTGAATAGTGCGAACATCAAAAAACGGAGCGATTTTATATTGGAGTTCTTACTTCTATATTGGACATCTACACACCCTGTCGGGCGCTTTTTCCTGTCCCCCCATGCGCCCCTATAGTGGGTTGGGAAAGAGGAAAAATATCGGCTTTTTCTGACATGAAATAAATTTGGCAATAACAAAAAGTATCAATTTTGGGAGCGCGCGCTCCCCCTAATAAAAAAAACTCCTCTTGCATTTTATTAATCTTAGAGTTTTTTAAGTGCAAAATCACTAGATAAAGAAAAGAAACAGCGACATTTTTGTCTCAAAAAGCGAATATTGACGGTTCCACTTGTCAAAGATGACAATTAATGCCTAGTCCTGTCATGGTTTTTTATTTAGCTTCTATTGTACTTGTACTTTAATCATTTATTTTATGACAATTATAAATAAAAAAAAAGAAAAGTAATAAATATAAGGTCTACATAGGGACTTGCCGATTTCGTGAATTTTATTTGCCATGTGTCATAAAAAAAGAGGCGGTTATTGTCAATCAATGCACCTGCATAATAGCCGTTTGGTTGTGTGCTTCATTTTTGGATAAAGTTATGGCGGCTTTTATGCAGGGGGCGAAGCGTCAATAATGTTTTTTTCGAGAAAACGCCCGTCTGCCTGAAAAGGCTGGCGGGTTCCAGGGAATCTTGGTTATGCTTCACTATGGGGAGTAAAAGTAATATTTAGCGGTATCAGGTATTTGGAGAAAAGAATCTTACAGCAAACAAGGCCGTCTGGCCGCCGAAGGCGGTCGGGCGGTATCAGCGGGTTAATGTTCAAAAAGCGGGGTTCAGCAGGTTAATGTATCGCAACGCAAAGCCTTCGGCGCAAGTACCGCTGTTTTAATATTTAACTTGTCGATAAGCCTATTGCGGAGCTTGCGCCGTGGGCTTTGCGGTTAAAAGGCTTATCGAGAAAACGCCAGCCTGCCTGTTAAGGTTGGCGGGTTTTAGAGAATCTTAGTTATGCTTCACTGTGGGGAGTAACGACAACAATTAGCGAAAGAAGCGGGTAATGTATCACTTCCTATCAAGCCGCTGGGCCGCCGAAGGCGGTCGGGCGGTATCAGCGGGTTAATGTTTCATCCAGCGGATTTTGCGGGTAATGTAAGACTACGCCCCCGGCGCAGGAGTCGTGCGCGTGTACGCGCTTTGTAGTAATGTTTTATTTTTGAAATTATGGCGGCTCTTGCGCCGCGGGCGTTGCGAATACAAGCCATTTCGAGAAAACGCCCGCCTGCCTGTTAAGGTTGGCGGGTTTTTAGGGATTCTTGGTTATGTTTCACACTAGGGAGTTAAGGCAGCATTTAGCAGTATTAGTTTTTGGAAGAAACGTCTTTTTAGCAAGTCAACAACCACCACCAAAGGTGGTGGCTTGAATGGAGGCCTCTAAAAGAGGCCCTCTTGTAGTTCGCTGTCTTCGCTTAGCCGCTCGGCGTCTTCCTGATATTTTACATATCTTCGTATCTTTTCCTCATCCATCCCTACCGTCGTAACGCAGTAGCCGCGGCTCCAAAAGTGATTGCCCCAGTACGGTTTCGCTCGCAAGCTTTTGTGCTGTTGGAAAACGGCTATCGCCGTTTTCCCCTTCAATATCCCCATCAGCTCCGCTATAGCCAGCTTTGGGGGTATTATCGCTACCATATGGATATGATCGGCCATTATCGTCATCTCAAGTATTTCTACATGCTTCCAGTCACATATTGTCCGTATCTTTTTTTCGACATATTCTTTTATTTTCCCCTGCAATATACGGTATCGCGGGGTCCATACCAAGTGATAACTGCATTGATACACAACGTGCGCGGCTTTTTTCCACTTTGCCATTTTCTTTTTCCTCTTCTGGCATTATGGCATAGCCGTCTGTACATGACCACGGCCAAAGGCCGTGGTTTTCTAAGTTTTAATAAAGCCGCTGGGCCGCCGAAGGCGGTCGGGCGGTATCGGCGGGTTAATGTTTCATCCAGCGGATTTTGCGGGTGATGTATCGCTTTTGCCTTGCCGTGGGGCGAATTACGATGTGAAAGATGTAGGACGAAAATCAGGGCGGGGTGATTACGCCCATTTGTGGCTCCACAGCGGCGGGGCGGTAGGACGCCGCTGTTTAGTGAAAAAAATGCAAACATGGACGTTTGCATTTTTTTCTTCCTCTCAACCCACAG
>Ga0268262_10003838_pt1 | contig 15942 bp, 17 predicted proteins | sample TergutNc150P3_FD_190354 | JGI IMG/M metagenome (GOLD analysis project Ga0268262, IMG submission 190354) | Nasutitermes corniger P3 segment gut microbial community from laboratory colony in Florida, USA - Nc150 P3 (SPAdes) (version 2) | ecosystem: Host-associated > Arthropoda: Insects >... | reverse complement strand
GGTACCAAGGTCGTACTCGGCAATGTCGAGCCAATATTCGTATTTTTGTTCATCGGTCATCATAAGTATAATATATATTGCGCTACGGACAAAATCAAATATATTAACAAATTACTGCCGCGACCAGCGCCGCCGTGGTCAGTAAGAGGTTGCACATTATGGTTGATCCTTTGGGTTAAGGGGTAAGTAGTAATATAAATCATGGGCGGTCGGCGACGCAACGGACGGAGAAGCCGTTGCTCTTGTCGTATTTGCCCTCGTTCACATCGTCGCTGCCGTAGCTCATGCCCCGGCCGTAGGCGCCGTCGTCCCCGTTCTCCGGGGCCGTCCACCAATTGCCGTAGTTGCCGGCAAAGTAGAAACTGTCGTCGGAGTAACGGCGGCCGCCCGGCAAGGCCGAAAATCCGTAATTGTCAGTACTGTTACCGTATTCGTCCCACCCGTTCTTTGATTTCAACTTCTTACCCGTAATCTCTTCTCCGTCCGCCGTCGCAACCAATCTATCCCAATCCTCACGAGACGACAACTTCCATCCTTTAGGACAGACTATTTTAGCAGTTTTCCAGTCGTACAACCGACCGTACTTTTTGCAGTAGGATAGACTGTTTTTATAACACCAAGAACTATCCGTCTTATAATTGAGATTCTGTGCCATCCACTTCTGCGTCCCAATCTTCACCGTCTTGTACGTCTGTCCGTCTCTTGTGTCGGTGAAAGTTCCGAATGACGGCTCACCTGCGACTGCCCCCGCAATCGCCGCCGCGACCGCCGCCGTAGTCAGTAAGAGTTTGCGCATAGGGTTGATCCTTTGGGTTAAGGGGTAAGTAGTAATATACATCATGGGCGGTCGGCGACGCAACGGACGGAGTAGGCGTTGTTTCTAACATCGCTGATTTCGTACATGGCGCGGACGTCGTAGTCCATACGTCGGCTGTAAGCGCTATCACTGCCGCCTACCGTAGCGGTCCACCAACGACCGAAGTAACCGACATCGTCAAAATTGCCGACATCGCTACGGTAGCCGCTGGGCAAAGCCCAAAAGCCGTAACTATCAGTCCCATTTCCGCTTTCACCGCCAAGGGTATTCCAACCCGTTCTCGATTTCAGGTTATAACCCGCGTTTGGCCAATAATTACTACGGTCATAAATACGCTGTCTTTTACTTCCTACCGCCTCTCCCAAATTATCCCAATCCTCACGAGACGGCAACTTCCATCCTTTAGGACAGACTGTTACCGCTGTCTTCCAATCGTACAACCTGCCGTACTTCTTGCAATATGAGGTACTATCATTATAGCACCAAGACCCGCTTTCGGTTTTATAATTGATATTCCGCGCTATCCAAGTTTGCGCCCCAATCTTCACCGTCTTGTACGTCTGTCCGTCTCTTGTGTCGGTGAAAGTTCCGAAAGCCATCTCATCGGCGAAAGCCCCCGCAATCGCCGCCGCGACCGCCGCCGTAGTCAGTAAGAGTTTGCGCATTGGGTTGATCCTTTGGGGTAAGGGGTAAGTAGTAATATAAATCATGGGTTGTCGGCGACGCAACGGACGGAGAAGCCGTTGCTCTTGTCGTATTTGCCCTCGTTCACATCGTCGCTGCCGTAACTCATGCCCCGGCCGTAGGCGCCGTCGTCCCCGTTCTCCGGGGCCGTCCACCAATTGCCGTAGTTGCCGGCAAGGTAGAAACTGTCGTCGAAGTAACGGCGGCCGCCCGGCAAGGCCGAAAATCCGTAGTTGTCAGTACTGTTACCGTATTCGTCCCACCCGCTCTTTGATTTCAACTTCTTACCACAAAATCACAAAAAAGCCTTTATTTTAGAAGGTTTTTAAGTCAAACGGTACTACAACGGTACTACAATTAAACAATTTAACCAAAAAACCGTATGTTTTCCACACTTTTTAGTGCAATTTTAGTAGACTCCACCAAATAACCTCAACCTAAAGTCATCAAAAAATGTTTAGCCGAGGGTTACAGCGCCGTTTACCAAGAATTAACGCCCTACGCTATCGCTATCCGTGTCGGTCAAAACCATAAGTAAGGTACTATAGCAAAGGGCACGGCGGGACACATTGGGGACATTTTTACGGCGAAGCCAAAGGCGGGCGGCCATTACGGTTATCCGCGTGAAAAATCTGACAGCTTGGCCGCCGCCGTTATGAGGGCCGCACAACGGGCAACGTTTTTTGGTGGAGCTTACTTTACCGTGCTCCGGCTCCGAGCTTTGCTCGTTGATTTGGCGACGGTCTTTTTCGTGGATTCCGCAACAAGAGATTTTGCGGCAGAACGCCGTCCCGCCTTAAGCGATTCGTCAAAACTAATTAATTTTTTAACCCGCGCAATGGCGTCGGTATCGCTGTTTTTTTCGGCAATCCTTAACATATCTTTCAAACTCATCTTGTGGATGCCCATTTTCTCCAATCTGGATTCTAATTCTCGTCCCATATTCAACCCCGTTTGTTAATGGTTATATAGATATACCTAATTTTTCAGCAAAGTATTATATACTTTTGATTCGTTGATAATGTCCGTTTTCATTCCATATCCAAGACTTCGGATCCGGCTGACGTGATACAATGTTGTTCAAAAACTCCCTTTTTGATATGCCAAGATGATGGTCGGCTCCGGCTATAATCTCGTCTTTACTCGAAAATTGATTAGAGTCAGCACAACCGTAATCAATGCCGCCCGCTCCTGTCGGCAGGTAATCATGTTTTGGGTGCGGCTCTTTTCCCAATCCATGTTTTTTAACAATTTCATCCGTTTTCTTTCTTATACTCTCCATTATTGGGACGGCTTCTTTTACCGTCATTTTTGGCAAAATAATAGAAAATTCATCTCCTCCGACTCTGTACGCTTCTCCACCGCTCTTTTTTGTATAATGTTTAATAGCGTCTCTCGCAATTTCACGCAATACGGCGTTTGCTTGTTCATGCGCCCCGCGTTTGGGGTTTTTGATTTCAAAATACTTGTTGAGTCCCGATAGGTTTCTAAAATCTATTGCGCCGACAGTAAATAATATTCCTTCGGAACAGAGTTTATCAATAGCACGTTCAAAAGCCCATTTAAGTTGCAATCCGCAAACATTGTCCAAAGAGTGCTTAATCAATTCCGAGACTAAAGGAATTACGTCTTTTGGTATGTCGGGTTGTTTTATTCGTTGCCTGATTTTATATGTACTGTCAAGAATCTCTTTAATGTTTTTCAACACGTACCCCGCCTTCTGTATGACTATGTTGCCCTATAACACTATATAATGTAATATAATATCCGCCACGGCCAAACAAAAATAATATTTTGGGGGGCAAGGCCAAAGTATCCGGCGGGTCTACGGAGTGGCCGGTGGCTGTCCAAACCAATTACGGCGGGGCGTCTGCTTGGAGCGTGGGGGTGGCCGGGGACGCTCCGAAGTGCCCACAAACATCACCCAAAACGTCGATTTTGAGCCTCTTTAGGCGGTTACTACGTCGGATGGAGGGCTTCCCCCTGTCCTTTTTAATCGTTCGGGGAGCTTAGTTTACCGCACTCCGGCTTAGGCGCGGAGGCGGCGTCAGCCCGCCGTCCGCCGCCTTGTCTTCGGCGGGTCATACCGGCATCCATGTTGCCGGGGCTTTCTGTTGGATGGAAGGGTAGGTAGAAAAGCCCCTAAACGGGGGGCAGTATGGGCAAAGAAAATGGGTCAGAATACGGTCATGGGACGGATTTTCAGCCAAAAAATGAGGTTCCGGTGGGGACGGAGGGGCTAAATCGGCTAGAAAAGGGGTGTTTAGAGGTTTTTTGCGCCCACGCCGCTGATGAGGGGACGTTTTTTGGTCTACCTCACAAAAAAATTTGCTTTTTTATAAAAACAAATGTATATTATATACTGTAGCCTACGAATATAGGGATTTTAGGAGGTTTATAAATGACTAGACTACCATCAAAATTGAAGCACGACACGATTATTGAAGCCATATTTGAGTTGCGTTTTGAACCTGCGCTTCTCAACGAGGCTGTTTTTGGTGCGATATATCCTATTGTAAGGGATAGATTTGGGGATTTGCAACATATACCTTTGCCACCTTCGCAGTTACCTGATGTCATAAGAAATACAGATATTCAATTTAAATATCAACCATTGCACAAACTACAAGGAAATGGTTTAAGTGTTAGCATAGGACCTCGGGTTGTTAGTTTCTCCGCTATGAAACCATATATCGGTTGGAGCAAATGGAAACCCACGATTCTAACTGTTTTGAGTAATATATTTAATAGCAACGTGATTAAGTATGTGGAACGAACAGGTTTACGGTATCTCAATTTTATTGAATTGAATATTTTTCCGTTAATAAACGTGAATGTCGAAATTATTAATCGTAACGTTGAACTCAAGTCAACCACTATACGTACAGAAATTACAGATGGAGAATATCTTAAAATACTTCAATTAGCGAACAATGTGTCAATCAATGAGAATGGACTGATAAAGAATGGTTCATGTATAGATATTGATATAGTACGAAATAGAGGTATTTCAAATGATGCCTTTGAAAAAGATCTAGAAGTAATACTTAATAAATCACATGAAATAGAAAAACAATTATTTTTTAATATTCTGAAGCCCGATTTTCTTAGTGAATTAGGGCCAACCTATGACGAGGTTTCAAATGGATAGTATTAAACTAAAAATGAGTTGTGTTATTGGCGTTGGTGTTTTAGTGTCTTCGCCCGTTATTGGAACGGAGGTTTCGACGTATTCAACTATATTTGAATCAATTAATTCAGAAAATCCTTATGAGATAATGCAAAAAGACTGTACTGTGGGTTATATTAAAAATGATTCACAGAATTCTTTTCTGACTAACGATTTAATAAAAACCGATGAAGACGACTATGAGGATGAATTCCCAGAGATTGAGTTGGTGGAAATACCAGTGGTAAAAAGAATGGTTTTTCGATTCAAAAGACCGGTTAAACTTGAATTTTCATGAGGAATAACGCCATGGAATATAAATGGTATGATGATGTTCCTGCAAACTCTACTATTGAACAAGGTGATATTGTGGAGCGTTGCAATATTATTATGCCAAATGAACAACACTACTTGGCTATATTAGACGACAACGAGAATAATGAACCATCGGAAGTCATAGAAATTAACGGCATCGTTTTATCTCAATCTTGCGATATTCAACAAGAAAAGATAGATTCTATTATTCTTTGCCCGATATGGTCTTTAAAAGGTTTTATAAAAAAAGGTGATTATTATAGCAGTTCAAAGGCAAGAGAAAATCTACGCCAAGGTAAATTCCATGAATATTATTTACTGCAAAAGTTTAAGGGTATTGAACTACCCGAAGATTTCTATTTTGTGGATTTTCAACGTATTTATTCTGTTCCTAAAGCGTTTATTGTGGCTCTTCTAAAAAATAAACCGCACAAAAGATTGTTGCCTCCATATAGGGAACATCTGTCTCAGAGCTTTGCAAAATATTTTATGCGAGTAGGGTTACCTGTAGATATTCCTAGAGATGAAATTAAAAATTATGGGGCGTGATAACATGAACGACACAAACGGAAACGGTATAATGTTGACGTAATCGATACTCATAGGGATTTAATTTGTACTATATATTTACCGCTATGCTGTGAGTGATGGGACTAAGGGTGGGATGGACGAAAATATCCGATATAACTCAAAATCTTGTAAAACATGAGTGGCAGTGTCGATGTGGGTATAGAGTTGGGGTACATGAACAAGGTCGGTTCAGATGCTGGGTGGCCTAGTTATCTTTTATTGGAATGTGGGGAAGAACAGGGACAAGAAGATTTATACGCGGGTGGGGTACTGAAGATGATCTTATACACTGTTAAAAATCAAGCCAACAAAATTACTTGAACGATTGAAAGATACTTAAAAATGAACAGAATAATAATCATTGGTAACGGTTTTGACTTGGCCCATGGTTTGAAAACAAGTTATAGGGACTTTATTAACGATTTTTGGGAAAAAGAGAAAAAAAAGGTTCTTTCGACAGGTCCATGTTCTTATTCTGGCTCTAACCACGAATTTCTTTATGAGTATATATTCGATACTCAAGAAATATACGTAAAATCACCATTTGCATTTAAAGATCTCCCTGATTTAAGTGGATATGAGTGGTTTAACCACCTTAAAAAATGCTCTGACATAAAAATTGTGTTTAAAAATGCTTTTTTAGACACCATCAGCACTAAATCTTGGTTACAAAATTGGGTAGATATAGAAGAAGAATATTACCAAGCGTTAAATGGCTGTTTAACTAATAAAAAAGATGGAGCGGTAGAAAAACTCAATAGGGAATTTTCTGAGATAAAGACAGCATTAGAAACATATTTAAAAACAATGCCAAAACCACCTCATTATTATGTCGGCAAAAATTTCCAATGTCTAAACAAAGAAATTCTTGGTATGGATGGAAAACCTATTGATGATATGATCTTTTTAAATTTTAATTATACCAATACCATTAGTTATTACACCAATCATACTAACCCTATTATTTATATACACGGTAACTTACTTGATCCAAATAATCCCATAATTTTTGGTTATAGTAATGAACGCGATGAACGCAGTAAATTAATTGAAAATGAACGGAACAAAGAGTATCTCAGAAACATAAAAACACCCGAATATCTGAGAACTAGCAACTACAGACAATTGCAAATGTTTGTTGAGGCTAAAGACTATGAAATATTCATCGCAGGACATTCATGTGGCCTCTCGGACCGGACATTACTAAATATGTTATTTGAGCATAAGCATTGCTATCGAATAAAGGTATTTTATCATAAAATAGATGATGTTGCAGATGATTTTGATAATATTCGGTATAACATATACAAACTCTTTGATAATAAGAGTGTTATGTTAGAGAAGGTTGTGAGTAAAGATTTATGTAACCCCTTACAATAAATAAAAACGTATAATATATTGTGATAAGTAGCCTAGATTATATTCATATTCTACCCCTTCAACTCCGCCAACGCCGCCATAATCTCACCCTGTTTTTCCTCAATCAACGCAATAAGCTCCTGCGGAGTTCGTGTGTCTTGTTCGACCTTGCGGTTGGGGTTTACCGCCTTGATGTCGAAGCCGTTTTTCTCTATAGTTTGCCTGTCCACCGACCAACTACGCTCGCTGTCGGCGCGGGTGGGTAGTAGGCGGAAGAAATCGTCGAATTTGTCTATAGTGAACGGGGTGCGCTTGCCGACTTTTATGTCTGAGAGGTCATAGTACCAAATGCGCTCCGTCCGCTTGCCTTTTTCAAATAGCAGTATGTTTGTCTTAACGCCCGCGCCGGCTGCGGAGAACACGCCGCCGGGGAGGCTGATAATTGCGTAGACGTTGCAATCGTCAAGTAGTTTCTGTTTGGTCTTTACAAAGGCGTTTTCGTTTGTGCGGAATAAAACGCCCTCGTCTAAAACGATGCCGCAGCGCCCGTTTGGTTTTAAGTTGTCGATGACGTGCTGTAAGAATAAAATCTGCGTTGCGCTGGTTTTATAGGCAAAAGAAGTCTGCGCCTCTTTTCCCTCTTTACCGCCGAAGGGGGGATTGGTAAGTATCACGTCAAAACGCCGAGGCGCGCTGTTGAACAATCCGCCGAAAACCTCGTTGCCGGTGAGCGTGTTGCCGTGCCAAACGGACGGTTGCTCAATGCCGTGCAGAACCATATTTGCGAGAGTGATCGGGTAAATCAGGTTTTCTTTCTCGCGTCCGAAAAACGTATTATGCTTCAATTTATCAAGCGCGTTCGCCCCATGTGCCGACGCCGCCTCCAACATATACAAATACGCTTGCACGAGGAATCCTCCCGTACCGCAACAGCAATCGTAAACGGTCTCTCCGGGTTTGGGGTCGATGGCCCTGACCATTGCGCGGATTATTTCACGCGGTGTGAAGAACTGACCGCCGTCATTGCCTTTCTCACCCATTTTCAGGAGCAGTTCCTCGTACACCTGCGACATAGTGAAGATGTGTGTTTCATTGTCGATACCATCTGCGGAAATGTCATCTACTTTATCAAGAACATCAAGTAGATTCTTCTCGGTGTCAATACGGACGCGCTCGACACCGGATAAAATTTCGCTGATGACCTTTTGTCGCGGTGATGCCTCCGGTCTATCTTTCAGACTTTTTAGGTACGGAATCAACGCTGTATTGACAAATTCAAAATAAGCGCCGAGCTTCCCGTCCACAAGCTCTTTGCGTTTTGCTCCGTCTTTATTTGCCCAATCACTCCAACGATATGGTGCGGTAAGCGACGGTATAAACGTATTACCGAGTACTGTAGCCGTCTCTGCTTCGCGTGATTCCCGCACATCAAGTATCCGCAAAAACAGAAGCCACGTCAGTTCCGGCACGTACTGCATCGCGCCGGCGCAGTTGGAGCGGCGCATGATGTCGCAGATGGATTTGATTTCACTTTTGAGCGAGGTACGTTTCGTGGCTTTAGGTGCCCTAGACACTTTCGGTATTTTGGATTTTTTAGCCATTTTATGATTCACCTCATTGCCAATTGTGGCATCTTTTGAATAATTTTACCGTCAAGCGCTTTGCCGTTAGCTTTCTTATTTCGCTTAACGCCGTCAGAACCCCAAGTTCCCCATTGCTTGAAAAAGAATGCCGCCCCTTGTTTATTTGCCTGTTTTAAAATTGAACGCACCCACTCCGGTTTCATAGGACGAGCTTTCACTCCACTTTCTCCACCGACAATCACCCAATCAATACCTGTCAAGTCGATAACACCAAGGTCTTCCACTAGTGGCTCACATGACAAGAAACGTATAGATGCTTGTAACTCTCGGAGCGAATCTATACGCGACAACGCAGATGGTGCTTCAACGGTTACTCCGAGCCACACATTACTCGGAATATCAGCTTTTGCAAAGTATTTCGCCATTCTGTCAGCACGTTTTGTGAGTATTTGGTAACGGTGGTGTCCGGCTTGCCGGATTGTGTCCATAACCCTATCAATAAAACGGAACGGGACGGCATCGTGAAACAAATCCGCCATAGAGCAAACAAAAACGGTATGAGGTTGTTTCCATTCTAATGGTTCGTTAAGAATATCATCGTGAGTGGTAGGGGTAAATCCATTTGCATATTTATCCATACCCATAGCATGAAGTCGATGCGCCATGATTTCAGCGTAACAATGGGCGCAACCCGTCGATATTTTTGTGCAACCGGTAACGGGATTCCACGTTTTGTCAGTCCATTCTATTTTAGTGGTTCTCATTTCGTACCTCCAAATGTGATTCGCATTTCATCGGAAAACGTTCCCTTGCGCGGTGGCTTTCCTGTTTTACGATGTACTGCGGTTATTTTCCCATTTTCATACAAAGCGATTAAGGCCTCTTTGTAATTTTTATCTATATACGGTCTATCTACACTATGAAATTTATATAACGCCTCAAAATCAACGGTACGTCCGACATAATCTTGAAGTAACATATCTTGCAATTCATCAAGCGGGCGCGATAACATATCAAAAAGCGATCCTTGTTTATAATGAATATCACTAGGATTGTATTCAAAAGATGCTATATTATCTGTTTTATCAGTACTTTCTTTATGCATTATTTTCTTCATAATATCGTAACCAAGAAAATCTTTACTAAGAAATATTAAATGATGACTTGTCCGCGTACCTTCGTCATTTTTGAATCTAAACGGTAAAACATATTGACAACCGTTTTCTTTTAAAGATTCACACAATTCTCGAACTACTATTAGCTCTCGTTCACGCGGGGTATTATCCGTACGAAACTCGGCGCGAAGCTTTTCCAATCGCGTTTCACCAAAAATAGAAGACATGTGTTGCGTTGCTTGGTCTTTAGTTACACCCATATTTATTCTATTATAATTAAAAAAGAATACACAATCACATCCCCAATCCTTAATGATTGATGAAATAAGGTTAAGCGAAAGCCCCTTATAACCCCACGGGTCAACAAAGAAAAATGTTGGTACTATTTTTGAATCACTAAACATCTTTGTTATTTCATCACCAACCTCCATATTAGAGAATATTGGCGCATATTTTAGGCGCTCAATGCCATCAAGCTGACTTACTGAAGATTCTAAATTCTCAACAAAAGTCGCGTCTTTATCGTTGAATATCGTAATCATACGATCAGCTAAATCTTGATTTGCAAGGATTGTTTCGAGTACCAATATCGGTGTTGATTTGCTTTGATCATCATACCGTCCAGGGCCGGCAAATAGATCTATATATGCCATTTTCTGGCTGTATTGAGGGTATCTCTTTTGCGTATTAAGAATAACGTTTGCCCATGCGGTAAAGTATTTTGAAACAATCCGTGCTTTTATCTGTGATTGTTCGCGTTGTTCTTGAAAAAATTGGTTATCCATTTTATTATCTCCTCTCACACCTGACCGCTGAACGCTTGACGCAGTATAGCGGTAGGAATAGCATTTATAGTGTATAACTGTTCAGTTACTATACGTATTGTCCTCTCTACAGTGGTAAATAAGCGTTCAAATTTTGTAGCAATACGGTGCTGTTCGTCAATGGTCGGTAGAGGAATTATGAGAGCTTTTAGCTGCCCAGCTGTCACAAGCGGTTGTCCACCACCGTTTGCGTATTGATTCAAATTCATATTCATCAACAGATAATATGCAAATTTTAAATCCAATACCACATCGTTATGCTCAATAACAAGTGTATTATCTGATACATCGTAACATCCCGTTGCTATATGTACATATCCACAGTTTGCACCAACTCGAGCAACTAAAATAGCATCACGTTCATACTCAAATGCGTCTGAATATCCAATAACACCCGTTGAGCCATATATACAATACTGTCCACTATCACTACGACGTTTATTTTTACCGGAAGAGATCTTTTTGCATACGCTCCCTAACGATACAAACTCCCAATTGTTCCCCTCAAACACTTCCCGCAAATACGCCGTATTAAGTTCACGCGCCGTCGCTAATTGTTCCACCGCCGCCCTCTTCGCCCTTTCCACTGCGGCAAACTGACGTTCAATTTCGGCGGCGATACGGCGTTGTTCGTCAATAAGTGGTAGCGGGATTTCCATGTTAAGCAGATGTTCCATATCTGCTCTCGGCATCCGTGACCCCGTATTTTCAGGCATTACATAGTCGATAGTTTCTTTGCGACGTAACAAAAAAGCGATGTATTCACGACAAACACCGTCATTCGGAAGCAAGGGTATTATCTCTGTCGTGCAACGTCCATCAACAGTGGGTAAAGCAACTTTATTCAGATATGGACGTAGTTTTCCATATAGAATATGTCGTGTGTCAAAGGAATAGCAAGTGCTTATTCCTTTAACAGTAGGTATTGACCAATCTATTCTTCCCGTTTCGGCTTCTATCATTTCAAGACCTAAATACGGTTTGGAAGATGATTTTCCGTCAATATGCGTTTTATCCTCACGACACGCATCACCCAATTTAACAATATCCCATTTCATGCCGCAAACAACCTCCTCTTAGTCTCCGCCATCAACTCCGCCGCTCCCCCGTTCCATCTCAGCGCGTCCAGCCCTCCCGCTTTCCGTATCGTATCGACCTTGAACAACTGCGAGTTTTCAAAAACATCAGACCCTTCCTGTCCGAACTGGGCGACGATAGCGAGAATGACCGCTTTTGTCTCTTGTGGCATGGTTCCGAGCCAAGAACGTTGTTTAGTGCTAAAGCTATACACCCTCTCAATCCGTTTGTAAGGTGTTGCGCCGAAAGCGATGTCAACCAGTACGTCGTATAAGTCGTAGTCCGTCATCTCCTCAACTTGCTGCACGATTCTCGGCGCGTATCCGCTTGAAACAAGGTTTTGTAACATATCATTCCGTTCCGCCGGATTTATCCATTTTGCGCGAAATTCGTCGAGCGTTGCGGTATTGGTGATGAGTTGACGTGCCAAACCCTGTTTAAATTCTTCGACGCTTATGCGTTTCGGCTGTCCGTTCTCCTCAATGATAACGAAGCGTCCGGCGTTGCTGATCTCAACCTTAAAGCCTTCCGCGCTGACGATGGTGGGCGGGTCTGCCGGTTTGCCGTTACCGCTAGATTCTTTCGGTTTGCGCGGTTTAGTTAAGAAATCTTCGCCTAGAAGCCGCGTCGCGTCGGTATAGTCGTAAATTGTGAACATCTGTTTGTTTTCAGCGAGACGAGTTCCGCGTCCGATCATCTGATAAACGGAGATCGGGGAACGCATATAGCGAAAGAACACGATATTCCGCACTTCGGGAATGTCTACGCCTGTGGACAGCAGATCGACGGTCGAGGCTATAAAATAATCGGTGTTTGAGCCTTTCATATCGGCGATGTAGTCACGTCCTTTTGCCTCAGCGGTGCATTTGAAAGCGTAGTTTTTTGCCTTGTGATGTCCGCTGGCATCGCACCATAAAGAATAGAGGTTGTTCATTTCTTTCGCAACGACTTCCGCGTGAATATCGCGAACGCAGAAGATAATAGTTTTTTGTTCCGGCGTACCGGATTGCACGAGGTAATTGAATAAGTCGTTGCACATGACGGCGACGCGGTCTGGCAGGAGTAAGAGTGATTCGTAATCTTTTTTATCGTACATCTTTTTGAGTTCTTCTTCGGAGACGGGTTCGCCAGTGATAAAGTTAATTGGATTGTGTTCCATCACTTCTTCGTATGTAATCCCGGTATCATCGATGTTTACGCGTCCGCGCTGTATTTCGCAGGCGGCGAGGTAGCCGTCTTCTACAGCTTGGGACATGGTGTATTCGTAGACCGGTTCGCCGAAATACCGGAGGTTGTCCGCCGTAATTTTGCGGTCGGCGTCGGCTTCGTCGGAGTCGCCTTTGATAATCAGGCTGCGCGGCGTTGCGGTAAGGCCTATTTGAACGGCATCGGCGTTGCGCGTAAGCACTTGCGACCATTTGCCCCACGCGGAGCGGTGGCACTCGTCTATAACAATGTGAGAAAAGTAGTTTTCGGGATAGTTTTCCACAAGGAAGCCGGGGTCGTCGTCTTCTTTGGATACACCGAGAGACTGATATGTGGCGATGATTACTCTTGCGTTTTTCTGAGGGTTGCCGTTTTCGACGGGTGCGGCGTTTGTGCCGAATTTGCCTTGAAACGCGTTAACCGCTTGCGTCCGCAGTTCGTCGCGGTCGCATAGAAACAGCGCCTTGCGGAGTTGTCCGGCGTCGGCGAGGCGTCTGAGCAGGTTGACGGCGATAAAGGTCTTGCCGGCTCCGGTGGTAAGGGAGAGCAGGGCGCGGTTTTTGCCCTGCGCGAGTTTCTCAAACACGGCGCGGATGGCGGCGTCTTGGTAGTAGCGGCGTTCCGATTCGCCGCCGAAGTATTTGACGAGCAACGGTTTGGCGGCTTCGGATTCGAGAGAGAAGCGCATACCGTTTTCGTAGCGTTGGCGCAGTTCCGCAGTGGTCGGGAACTCGGTCATGGGCTTGGGCTGCGAGGTTATGCCGGTGAATTTGTCGTATTCTACGAACTGATGTCCGTTGGTGGAGAAGATGAATTTGACATTGAGGCGGTTGCAATCGCCGTCGCGTTTGCCTTGTTCTAGGCCGTGACCGGGCGATTTATCCTCCGCTTTCGCTTCAATCAGCGCGACGGCCACGGGTTGCGTGTCTTTGGACACTTCGAGGCGCAGAAGGTAGTCTGTGCGCCCCTTGTATTTGATTGGTTTTCCGTCAATGAAGATTGTGCCGCCGGTGGTCTCTTCAACTTTGACGTTGGTTCTGTTCCACCCGCGAAGTTCAAGCGCCGGGTCGATCAGTTCGTGTCTTGTCTGCGCCTCGTTACGCGGCATGGCGTTCACCGTCCTTAGGTCTGTTGTATAAAACATACTGACAGTATAATATAAATTATGGTTGGGTACCGGTGTACAAAAAAAATCGCCGGACGCCGCCTGACACGTGGTAGGCGTCCGGCATGGGCTAAGAAGGCGGGGTCAGCAGCCTTGAAATCGTGGGCTGAGCGGGGTGCGTCTGGGCGACCCAATGAACCGTCACGGCGACGAAAGCGGTTATTCGGTAAGGTGTGTCCAAGACGCGAGGAAGTAGCGGGAGCGGAGGATAGGCCGTTGTTACCCATTGACCGCGATCCGTTCCCGCCGCTTGTGTTCGCGGCGGGGGCGGGGCGTAGATCGGCGGGGCGGTTAGTCTATTTTACAGATTTATTTTTTAGGGCTTCCCGTACTTCCGTCCGCAAACTTTCAATTTCTGTGTTTTGGTTGGGCGATCTTTTGTATGACGGCTGTATAAATTTAACAAAAAAATCATCAACCGTAAAACTATTTTTTCACGTCCTCTTGAAACCTACGGGGATTTTAGCGCTTTTTCCGGTGGTTTCCCGTAAAAAAGTGGCTTAATTGAGCTGTTTTCGGGGTTTTGGCGGTTTTTGCTGTCATGCCACCTCGGGACGTTGGTGTGTAGGAAAACAGGGGGGTTGACGTTGTTTTTGACGTTGACGGGGTTTTTCGGGCGGCGGGGGCTTGGGAGTGAATTTTGATGATTTTCAGAAATATCTAGATAAAGTCTGCCCCAAAGATTTACCCAAAAAAAGCAACTGCAATGTCGGCCACGCCGCTTGACTTTATATTTGGCATATATTATTTTTTTGTTGTGTGGAATAACATACGGCAGAGGAAGGAAGGCCGTATGAGCGTTAAAAACGTAGCGGTGGGTTTGTGGAAAGTAGCCGTTTCCGTTCGTGTCCCGTGGAAGCCTTACCCCATCAAACGGAAGGCTACCGTAAGAGGCACGAAAGCCGAAGCCAAGTTGAAAGAGGCCGAGTTGATTAAGGCTATTTGGGCTGAGGGAGACGGTGAAAGCTCTTTGAAAGCGGTGGTAGCGACAAGTACCTTTAAGGTTAATAACCTAAAAGAGGCTATTGACCTCTACTTGGAAAAGTTAAAGGCTACGGGGGAGCCAAGAACCCCATCACCAAATCCAAGTTCCCGCTCGCTAAAACAAAGCCCCGTTTCGTGACCCTGACTCAGGAAGAGGTGGACAGGCTTCTTGAGGTTATCCAAAAGGAACGCCCTGACATCTTACCTATTGTCCGCTTTATGCTGGCTATACCTTGCAGGGCGTTTTCGGAGTTGGTGAACGCTAAGGTGGATCAGTTACAGGACAATAACACGGTGATTTTTATCCCAACATCTAAGAACGGCGATTCAATCTTTAAACCCGTGCCTTTGGCTATGGCTGACTACTTTAACTCTATCCCTAACGGTTGCCCGTGGCTCTTCTATCAAAAAGTTGACGGTGAGTACCATCCCTTAACTAATCTTCGCCACGCTTTTGAAGTTTGCAGAAAGAAGGCGGCGGTGGGCTTTCCGAACCTGAGTACGTTTCGTATTCACGATCTCCGACATTTGGCAGTTTCCGGGCTTGTATTGCACGGTCTTCCTGTCCAACTGCTGATGAAAATCTGCGGATGGAAGAAAGACCAAAGTCACATTTATTGCAACATCAGCCAAAAATCCGGTGCGGAATACTTCTTGAGTATGGAAAAAGAGGCTCTGAAGTTGGCGAGTCAGGGTACTACTGATGGTACTACAAAGTAACAAAGGTACTACAATTTTTTGCTAAGTTACGATATTTTTTGGTATGTTTGACCGTAGTGAAATCTTGAAAAAAGCCCGCAAATAGCGTATTTACAGCGTTTTTGATGGTTATGTTGAAAAAGTAGCAGGTAACAACTTCTTACCCGTAATCTCTTCTCCGTCCGCCGTCGCAACCAATCTATCCCAATCCTCACGAGACGACAACTTCCATCCTTTAGGACAGACTGTTTTAGCAGTTTTCCAGTCGTACAACCGACCGTACTTTTTGCAGTAGGATAGACTGTTTTTATAACACCAAGAACTATCCGTCTTATAATTGAGATTCTGTGCCATCCACTTCTGCGTCCCAATCTT
>Ga0268262_10003837_pt1 | contig 15948 bp, 21 predicted proteins | sample TergutNc150P3_FD_190354 | JGI IMG/M metagenome (GOLD analysis project Ga0268262, IMG submission 190354) | Nasutitermes corniger P3 segment gut microbial community from laboratory colony in Florida, USA - Nc150 P3 (SPAdes) (version 2) | ecosystem: Host-associated > Arthropoda: Insects >... | reverse complement strand
ATATTTTGCCTTTTTATTTTACAATTGACAAAAATTCTACAGAAGGTGGCATAGAAGAACGCAACATTGCTCTGGCAACTTTAATAAAAAGAAATCTAATTGACTCCAAGATGCTTAAAGTTGCTTGATGAGCAATGTAGGCTATCAAAATGTTATGAAAACAGCAATTTTGCTTGGACTTAAAGAACTGGAAATGAAAATGTGACCCCATAAAACGCCCCCGCGAGGGGGCGTTTTTGTTTTCTTTAGCAAGGAAAACTTATTTCAATTTAACAATATTTGCGATGCTTTTGGCAAAATCCAAATAAGCTCTAGCGTTTGCCCAATGTTGCTAGGATAACGAGCTTCAATAATTTAGATGATTTTTATCCATCGCTATCGTATTCCAACAACTCAGGAGCTAAATTTACACAAAGAGTTTCAAATATAGCGATAAGGCTTTCTGCTGTGTAATTACGGCTGTGAAGCAAATAGTGAATGTAATTTCTCCATCGTATTCCCAAAGTAGTCTGTATGAATTTTCTTACGGATTCACCAGCTTTTGCCTTGACTTCTCCATTGGGAAGTATTTCGGTGTCAAAAAGGACGCATAATCCATAAAAAAGAGCAAAAACTTCATTTGCTATTAATGACTTAGGTTTTAAATCGTTGTTCCCCATTCTTGGCACTAACGGTTTGTGTTTAACGATGGCACTTGTCATTAAACCTGCGATTTTTGGAAATTGAACTTTATTGTTGATCTCGTAGCATAACTTTAATGCCCTTAAATCATAAATGTAATGAGCGACTGTTTCGCCGAGCAATTTCTCATTGAGATGAAATATGGTGTCACCGTTTTCCACAAAATAAGGGGCTCGCGATGCTTTATCCCAAACACCCAAAAGAGTTTCTAAGCGCCTATCTACGATTTTATTTTCATCATCAGATAAAAACGAACTCATAGGTTACAGTTCCTTAAAATAAACATCGGCAAGAGCGTCTGCCATTTTTAACGGTCCTTCTACTGTAGATTCCTTAGAATCATTTGAACGTCCTTTTGAACGCTCTACCCAAACTTCATCAAAAGATTTACGGCTAGACTTTAGCCTATCCACTCCTTCTGTTGCTTGATTTTCCATAATTCTCTCCTTTCTGTTTGGTTACGGAATAATATAGAAAATATTTTCCCCAGCCTATTTTCCTGACCACCTGTGGCTTAGGAACGCCCCCGCAAGGGGGCGTTTTTGTTCTGTGTCAACAGTTGTTTGCAAAATGTGCAAACTATATTTTTTTTTGTTTAATTTTGCTATTTTTTATTATATTTGCCGATAGAGATTAAGATGGAGTTTTTATGACCGACCAAGAATTAAAAGATTTAGTAGCCAGCCTTGCCGTGGAAAACAGGGAAACTAGCCGTGTTGTTAAGGAAAGCCTGAGAAAAACCAGCCGTATAGTTGAGGAAGCCGCTTTAAGTATAAAAGAAACAGGCCAATTTATTAAAGAAAACCAAAAGGAAACTAGCCAATTTATTAAAGAAAGTCAAAAGGAAACCAGCTGCATAGTAAGAGAAAGCATTTTAGAAACTGGTAATCATCTTAAAGAATTAAAAGATGATTTAAAAGAGTTAGCCAGACGCATGGGCGGCATAGACGACAACCAAGGGTTTCACGCCGAACAGTATTTTCAAAATGCGCTCTCAGAAAAGCCGGTATTTGGCGGCATTAAATACGATGAAATGGTTCCTAACTTAGCATATAAAGACAGAGATGGTGAAATAGAGTTCGATATAGCTTTGGTAAACGGAGATTCCATAGCATTAATAGAGGTAAAAAACAGGATACATCCTAAATTTGTAAGAGAATTAGCGGAGAATAGAATTAAGATGTTTAGGGAATTTTTTCCTAAATACAAAAAATTCAAAACTTATCTAGGCATAGCGGGTTTTTCCTTCAGCAAAAAAACTACAGAAGAAGCCAAAAGATACGGCATAGGCTTAATCTGCCAAGTAGGCGATTCCGTGGAAATAAAAGCGGAAAGGCTAAAGGTTTATTGATGCGTTTCCTAGTCCTTGTTATCCTTGCAACCTCCATTGCTTTTGCCCAAGCAACTTCTGATTCCGTTTCCAACAACAACCAAGAACTTTCCGCAGACAAGGCGGTATTTGCAGACATAAATATCTTTGCGCAAATGCCGCTGGGCAGCATATTTATTCTGTGGTCAAATTTTGATTCTGCTGTGGAAATAAAAGAGCAAATAACAAAACGAAACTTTGTGCTAGAACCATTTTTTATGCAAAATATAGATAGGGAACAGTTTGAGCAAAAACAAGCCCTGCACCTATTTGCGGAACAGAAAAAAGCCTTTTTTAAACTATTCCCAGACGAAGAAGAGGAAGATTAACACGGTATCCCATATATGCTCTCCGTGTTTTGCCTGCACGCCTTAAACAAATCCTCAAGCGAGATGTTCTTTACGCTCGCTAGAACTTGCGCGATGTTTGGAATCATTGCAGGGGTACAAACCTTGCCCCTGAAAGGCACCGGAGCAAGGTAGGGGGCATCGGTTTCCAGAAGAATTCTATCTAAGGGAATGGCAGCGGCGGCTTCCTTTATGTTTGCTGCTTTATTGAAAGTTATAGCTCCTGTAAAACCAAAAAAATAACTGCCTTTTAACGCCAAAATTTTCTGCGCAAAACTCGCCGTGCCTGTGTAGCAATGAATATGCGCTCTAACCCTTTCGCTATCTATCTTTTGCAAAATCTCAAAAGTATCGTCTTCCGCTTCCCGCGTGTGAAATACAAAGGGTTTGCTCAATTCCAATCCCATCTCCAACTGCCTTGCAAACACCCTCTTCTGCAAATCCGGGCTATAACCGGGGTAGTGGTAGTCAAGCCCAATTTCGCCAAGGGCAAGCGCATTCGGCAGCTTTAGGCATTCAAAAATTTCCGCTTCCGCTTGCTCGCAAAACTTTTCTGCATTAAGAGGATGAACCCCAAAAGCCCCGTAAATTTTAATTCCGTTTATGTTCTTTTTCAGCAAAAATTCTTTGCCCCAGTTGAAATCCATTGGGTCGCAGGCTATATGGACAATAGCTTCCGGTACAGGGTCTATTTGCTCAAATAAAGCCTCTGCCGTGCCTCCAGTTTTCTCTAAAATAGTATCTATATGGCAGTGGGTGTCTATAAAACGGGTCATCAATATAGACGTTTTTTATGCTGTTCGGCAAGTTCTTTCAACTGCTTGCGGCGAGTTGCCGTATGAATGCGTTTTTTCTTTTCAGATGGTTTTTCAAAGCGCTGATGCTGCTTAACATCGGAAATTATGCCATTTTTTTCGCAAGACTTTGTGAATCTCTTCAAGGCTTTTTCAAAAGGTTCATTGGGTTTTACAGTTACTCCTATCACAGCTTCCTCTGGTTGAAAATCTATTCAAATATATAAAAAAAAATCCTTGTTGTCAAGGGTAACTCACCTTTTGCCTGCAAGTTCCCCATAAAAATCCACGGTTTGCTTCGCAATGCTTTTCCAGCTAAACACCGCTCCTGCCCGTTTTCTGGAGGCTTCGCCCATTTTTTTGGAAAGAGCAGGGTTTGTGAGGAATAAATTGAGCTTTTCCGCAAAGTCGCTCTGGAATTTTCCGGGAGCTTTGGGCGAAAAGTCCGTTTCTGATACGTGTTCCAGAGAAATCAGGAAGCCCGTTTCCCCTTCAACAACTATCTCTGGGATGCCGCCTACATTGCTGCCCACAACAGGCGTTCCACAGGCCATAGCTTCCAGGTTTATTATGCCAAAAGGCTCGTAAAGCGATGGGGTGGCAAACACCGCAGAGTGGCTGTAAAGCACTCTAAGCTCCGTATGCGGCAGCATTTCCTGAATCCAGATGATGCCGTCTCGTTTTTCCCTAGCCTTGTCTATCAAGTTCTTGCACTCTTCCGCGATTTCCGGGGTGTCCGGCGCGCCAGCGCAAAGGACAACCTGGGCGTCTTTGTCTATTTGGGGAATTGCTTGTATCAACTGGGAAATGCCTTTTTGCCTGGTTATTCTGCCAACAAAAAGCACAAAGGGCTTTTTGGGGTCTATGCCGTATTTCTGCAAAACCGCTTCGTCAAAAGTAGGGCAGTAAAATTCAGGGTCTATGCCGTTGTAAATCACCTTCACCTTGTTTTCGTCAACCCCATAAAGGCTAACCACGTTGCGTTTCATCTTTTCGCTTACGGCAATTATTCCGTCTGCGTTTTTATACGCGGTGCGTTCAATCCAGCAGCTCATAGCATAGCCGCCCTCGCCCAACTGCTCGGCTTTCCACGGGCGGTGAGGCTCAAGGGAATGAGTTGTTAGCACAAGCGGCACCTGGTATAAGCGGCTTGCCAGCGTCCCTGCAAAATGGGAATACCACGTGTGGCAGTGCACAATGTCTATGCCGCGCATAGCTGAAATCCATTGCAGGTTTATGTCCAGAGGGTCAAGGATTTTTTTGAACCTTGGGTCCTCAAATTCCCCAAAAGGGCGTGGGGAAAAATCCGCAAAGCAATGCACGGAAACTTCGCACAAGCTCTTTAGCTCCCTTGTCAAAAAATCAACGTGTATGCCCGCTCCGCCGTAGATATTTGGCGGATATTCATTTGTGAGTATTGCTGCTTTCATTTTTATGCCTCTACAACTTTATAACCCAGAGTTTCTAAACGTTCTTCAAGCTGGTCTAGCATTTTATCGTTTTCAGAAAGCCATTGCCGTTTTTTAGCCGGGTAATCCTTGCGAAGCGGATGCCCTTCAAAGTCAACGTGGTTCAAAAGCCTTCTCATATTATGGTGCCCTTCAAAGGAAATTCCATACTGGTCCCAAACCTCGCGTTCCTGCCAATCTGCGATGGGATAAATTTTGCTTATGGTAGGGATTTTTTTGCCTTCGTCAACTTGAACCTTCAAGCGCAGGCGAACCATGTTCTTGGTGCTCTTCAAGCAATATATAACGGCAAAGCGCGGCGCGTTGTGGTTTTCCATGCCTAGATAATCCACGCCTGCAATGTCTATCAACACATCAAAAGACGCTTCCTCTTTTAATAACTTTATGGCATCGGTTAATTTTTCCGCCGCTATTATAACGCATTTATCAACGGCGCGCCCATCTTGCTCCGCGCCAAATTTTTCTTTTAAAACCGAGATTTCATCCATTTTGTGCCTCGTCCACTGTTTTTCTCTCTAGCCGCTCTAAAACATTTCCCCATTGCTCTGCCAATTTCTTTTTTCTCTCTTGCATATAAGACTGGTTTTTCACCTTTTCCTGCAAGTCCAGCATCGCGTCAAAGAATGCTTCGGGGCGGCTTGGGCAACCCCCTATATAAACATCAACGGGGATAATGTGGTCTATGCCGGGCACGGTGCAATAGCAGTTGTAAAAGCCTCCTGAGCAGGCGCAAGCTCCCATTGAAATTACCCACTTTGGTTCCATCATCTGTTCGTAAATCCGTTTTAATATGGGGGCTTGCTTAAATGTTATTGTCCCAGAAACCGCCAAAACGTCCGCTTGCCTTGGGGTAAAGCGCACAAACTCAGAACCTAGGCGTGAAAGGTCGTAGCGAGCGGATTCGGTGGACATAAACTCAATAGCGCAGCAAGCCGTTCCATAAGGGAAGGGCCAAAGCGAATGCAGGCGACCCCAGCTCACAAGCTCATCTAACTTGCCGGCAAAAAATCCCGGATTTTCATTCCTCATATAGACCTCTAGGGAGAATTTAGAAAATATGCAAAAAGTTTGAGATTATTCTTTTGCCATCGCTCGTCAATATGGATTCTGGGTGAAACTGCACTCCGTAAATCTGAAAATCCCTGTGCATAACCCCCATAATTTCGCCATCTTCCGCACTTGCCGTTGTTATAAGGCATTCCGGCATTGTGCTTTCTACCGCCGCAAGGGAGTGATACCGTGCAGCAGAGATTTTTTCCGGCAGGCCTTCAAAAACCCTGCACGAGCGGTCTATGAAAACAACGGAGGATTTTCCGTGCATAAGCGTTTTTGCATAGCTCACGGTGGCCCCAAAAGCTTCGCACATAGCTTGATGCCCCAAACACACGCCGAACAACGGAATTTTTCCAGCGAAATAACGGCACGCTTCAACGCATACGCCTGCATCGCCGGGCTTGCCAGGGCCTGGGGAGAGAAAGATATGAGATGGCGCGAGCTTCTCAATTTCCTCAAGGCCCATCGCATCGTTTCTTATGACTTTTATGTCAGGGTTTATGCTCCCTATAAGTTGAAACAGGTTATAGGAAAAGCTGTCGTAATTGTCTATCAACAGAATCATACTGCACCTGCCGCTTGCTTTAAGGCATTCAAAACCGCTTTCATTTTATTTTCGCATTCCGTGAATTCTTTTTCGGGAACGCTGTCCGCGACAATGCCCGCGCCGGAGCGTACAAAAACTTTCCCGTTTTTTTTGAAAGCTATGCGAATTGCAATGCAGGTATCCATGTTGCCAGAAAAATCCATATAGCCTATTGCGCCGCCGTAAATTCCCCTTTTGTTGTTTTCCAATTCGTTTATTATCTCGCAGGCTCTTATTTTAGGTGCGCCGGAAAGCGTGCCGGCGGGCAGCACGGCATCTATAGCATCCAAAGCGTTTTTGTTTGGCAAAATTTCTCCGCGCACCGTTGAGCCTATGTGCATTATGTGAGAAAATCTCTCTATGGTTTTATATCTCTCAACTTCCACCGTGCCGAATTTGCTTATCTTTCCCAAGTCGTTGCGCCCCAAATCCACGAGCATATTGTGCTCCGAGAGTTCCTTTGGGTCTGCCAGCAAATCCTTTTCCAGAGCTTCGTCTTCTTGGGGTGTTTTTCCACGCGGTCTTGAACCAGCAAGGGGAAAGGTGTGCAAAGTTCCGTCTTGAAGTTTTACCAGGGTTTCCGGGCTTGCGCCAGCAATCTCTATATCGCTGCTGGAAAAATAAAACATATAAGGGGAGGGATTTGTTTTGCGCAAAATGCTGTATGTCTCAAATAGGCTGCCTTCAATATCGGCTTCCAGCCTGTTGGAAAGCACAACCTGAAATATATCGCCTTCATAGATATATTTCCTGGCGCGTTCCACCATTGCGCAATATTCATCTTTGCCAAACAATGCTCTGAATTCGCTTTTTATGGATAGAGGCGGAATGTTCGCAGGTTCGCCGTTTTGCAGTACGTTTGCCAAATAATCCAGCTCGCTCAAAGCGCGGTGTTGATTTTCTTCAAGGTTGTCCGTTTTTATGTTTGCGATGAGTATAATTTCCTGTTTCAATAAATCAAATGCTATAATTTTTTCAAATAGCATTAAATCCACATCTTTGAAATGCTCGCTATCTTGCGCGTTTAGGTTTAGGGAAGGCTCGGAATATTTGATGTAATCGTAAGAAAAATATCCCACAAGCCCGCCTGTGAAAGGCGGCAATCCTTCTATTTTGGGGGCCTTGTTATCTTCTATTATACGGTTTATATATTCGCCGGGGTTGTCTGTGGTTATATCTATATTTGTTCCGTTTTTTATGGTGAGTTTGCCATTTACGCAGGATATTTCCATCTTGGGGTCATAGCCTAAAAATGTGTAGCGTCCCCATTTTTCCTTGTCTTCCAAACTCTCCAGAATAAAGCACTGGCGGCTTAAATTTTTAAGAATCTTAAAAACATAAAGAGGGTTTAACTCGCCTTGCGGAATGCTTTTTACAACGGGCATTCGCTTATATAATTGGTTCACTTATTTACCCAACCTTCTGGTTATTTTTTGGTAATATACAAAATTAGGCGGTCTCGTTGTGGATTTACTATATTATACTTATGCAAAAGATAAGGTTCATAGTCCCGAATGCTTTTACAAGCATAAATTTTTTATTGGGTGTAGCTTCTATATGTTGGTCTGCTGGTTTGTTTGTGATTGAAAATGAAACTTTAGGTGTTGCATATCACGTAGTTATGGGAGCGCATTTCATAATCTTTTGCGCATTGCTGGATAAATTGGATGGCTTTGCCGCTCGCGCTTTTAATGCAAGTTCGGAATTTGGGGCGCAATTCGACAGCCTTGCCGATTTAATAGCATTTGGCATTGCACCCGCTTTTATGATATTGTTTGCCTATAAAAACATATCGCCAAACTGGTACGAGTCGCATAAACTGGCCTTGTTTGCCGGAGCTGCGGTTTATATGGTATGCGCCGCTATGAGGCTTGCCAAATACAATGCTATGGATAGCGATTCCTACCCAGATTATTTTTCTGGAATGCCATCTACTTTTGCAGGAATTGTAAATGCCTTGTCTATAATTTTGCTCTGCAAATACAAGTTCTTTGATTTTCACCCCGATACTCTCTACGTTCCATTGGTGATTATGCTGTTTACGGGCATACTTATGGTTAGCCCTCTGTTTCTCGCAAAACTCAAAAAAAGAAAAAGCAACATTATAAACGTATTTCAAGTGGTGAACATAGCCGGGGCCTACATTGCTGGTTTTGCAATGATTTTGCCCGAATATTTGATGGCTTTGGTTTTGATATACTCTGTAATTGGTTTTGGTTATGGCATAGTGAACCGGAATCTCATAATCAGCAGCCAAGAAAATAAAAACGCGGCAAAACAAGAAGAGGCTTAAATGGAAAATCAAATCACAAGCGAAACTCTTTACTATGTGTGGTTCTTTGTCCTCATATTTTTTTTGGTTGCCCTGTTTTTTGCAAAATTAAAATTCAGCGAAATTTTTAAGAGAAGAGAAGAGAGGCGAAGAATGATATCTTATTCAAAGGTAAAGTTAACGCCGACTGAAGACGGGCAAAACAGAGCTTTAAAAATAAAAAGGATAAGATAAATGCTGAGCGAATTTGCTCCTGCCAAGGTGAATCTTTTTTTATCCATAATAAAAAAAAGGGAAGACGGGTATCACGACATTGGCACTATGTTCCATACTGTTTCTTGCGGCGATGTTCTTTTTGGCGAACTGAGCGATGATGGGAAAATATCTGTTTATTACAACGAACCGCAGGAATATCCGCCGGAAAAAGATTTGATTTATAAAGCCGCTGTCAGTTTAAAGGAAAGGTTTGGGGTTTCTAGCGGGGTTAATTTTTATTTGGAAAAAAATCTGCCATTGGGTGCGGGGCTAGGCGGGGGGAGTTCCGATGCGGCAGCGGCTCTAAGGCTTTTGAATAAACTATGGGGTTTAAATGCGAGTGCTTTGGAATTGGAAAAAATTGGCTCTGGTTTAGGGGCAGACATTGCATTTTTTGTGAAAGGCGGGGCGGCCCTTGCAGAGGGCATAGGCGATATTTTAACACCGCAAAATCCTATAGATAACGAGAGTTGCGTTATTGTGCTCGCTACCCCAAAATGCACCGTTCCCACTGCTGAGGCGTATAAAGACGTTATCCCTGCTGGCAAAACGAGTTGGCAGAACTTTGTGAAAAACATAAACACATTGGGCAATTTGCACAATCAATTTGAAGATACGGTGCTTAAAAAATATCCCCTTATAAATTCGCTTAAGCAAAAATTGAACGCTTGCGGCGGAAAATCACTGCTTTCCGGTAGTGGCGCGAGTGTTTTTTCGCTGTTTTCTTCTTTGGAAGGCGCGGTAAGGGCTTACGGTTTAGTTAAAGAGGAGTGCAGATTTTTACGAATTTGCCGTTTCTATATCACTCAGGGGTTTGCTCCTTAGAGGCTGGCGGTGCGTGTTTGGTCATATCATAATAAATTCCCGATGCCAAATTCCCTCTTACTTTTACTTTGCTTACACGCGATGAATCAAATGCAACAAAAATCGTATCTCCGCTCGATTCATTTTTGCCTTCTACTTTTCTATCGTTGCTGACAGAGAATAGAAGGCTGCTCGCATTGTCTTTTATCTCTGCCAGTTTCATTCGCCCTGCATCAAAAGAGATATCCAGCCTGCCTCCGTTCATTTTATTTATATAATCTGGTAAATCTTCCTCGTAGAATAAACCTCTTGCGTTTATATTTACATAAAGGCTTTGCGCTTTGTTATTTTTTACCGCTAAAAAAAGAGTATCCCCAAAAACATCAGAGTATTGGGCTGGCTTTCCAGATGTCGCTGCTGTTTGCTGCGCTCCGTGCGCATTTTTTATAACCAAAATAAATTCCACTTCATTGTTTTGCAATTTTACAAACATAGAATCCCCGGTGATAGTATAATCGTTTATTATGCATTTGGGATTTCCTTTTATAGATAAAAAATCTTCTTTTTGGTTATAAAATGCAGTATCGCCAGTGATAATAAGGTCTCTTTTGGTAATTAAAACGGAATTTGCAGCTATGGCTAATTGGCTGCGTTGATTATAAGTCATAGTTCTGGATTTAATAACGAGGGTATCTAATTTTCCTTTTTCTTCAAAATAATAATGGGCAAGCGGTTGAATTGGAATTTCCAAAAAATCTATGTCTCTGCTGTAAATTATTTTTTCGCCAAAAAACGCGCCTTTGCCTGCGGAATCGCGAGCCTCGGCATTCCCTTCCGCTATGGCAGAGCTGTTTTTTCTGGTGTAATTTCCCCTGTCTGCTTTCATATTTCCCCTTGGGTATAGAAAGTCAAAACCGTCTTCGCTATAAACCGCATCGGAATTTTTATCCCAGTGCGCGCGTTCTGTTCTGAATTCAATGGAATCGTGCGTAAATTTTACATTTCCTTTCAAGAATAAATGCCCGGCCTTTCGCATTGCGGAAAGTGAGTCCGCGCGCTCCATAATTAGCGGCATAGAGCCTTTTTCAATTTTCGCATTTGGCAGGTACGGAGTTTGGGAAAAAATAATTTGCACGCATATCAAAAAGCCTGCTATTTGCCACTTACTGTTTATCATTGCTCATTCTCCTGCGGAATGAGTTTGCTATCCTCTTCTTGCAATCTTTTTGCAGCATCTTGGAAAATTCCGGTCACTTTTGAGCGTATGTGCCAGTTTTCCAATTTAGAATCGGATATAAATCCAATGCCTTGCAAAACATCGCCTGTTTCGCCAACAACTCTCACGGGGCCATCTGTGCGAATGTTATCATCTATTTTAAGCCATAAGAGGGAATCTGCCCTAACCGCCGCTCCTTTGGGCGAAAGTGCGTAAACCCTGCCATAAGCTCTGACATAAGTCATACGCATATTTAGATTTCCAGAATCTGCCCGCAAAAATGCCGCTTTGTTCCCCAGCGAGTCGTAGATGTCTGCAAAAATCGGTTTCACAAAAATGCTGTCCGAGCCGCCCCATCTTTCCAAATAAGCAGTTTTCACTTTCCAAGACAACCTATCTCCCTCGTATAAATCCAGAATTGTTGTGTCTGAAAAGAGCATAACAGGATGCTCTTTGAATTCCCAAGCTGCACGTTCCTCTTCGGTTTTAGTGCAAGAAAGTGTTAGGCTTATGATTATAAGTAACAGGATTTTCATAATAAATTCTCTATTTCCAAATAGTCACGTTTAAATCCAATCCGTTTTTTGTTATCTTTTCCATCAACTGTTCCGCATCTTTGGAAATTTTCATCATTTCACGCCTTAAATCTCCGTTTTGCTTTTTATCCAGAGCAAGGGAAATTGTATTATTGCCGCTTTCCAAATTTTCCGCTATTGAAGTAACGCTGGTTTCAATTTTTTTCAGAGAACTTTTCAAATGCACAAAATTTTCCTGAAGCAAATCCAAATCATCAACTATTTTGTAAAAATTTGGTTTCAGTTCATTTATAATTTCTACAATCTTGTCCTTTGCATCCACCAAAGAGTCTATTGAAGCTATCGCAGAACGCTCTGCCGAATTCATCATACGCGAGGTTTTATTTCCGATTAGATTTGCTTTATGCTTGAGTGTTTCGTAATCCTTAATTCTTTCTTCGGAAAATAAAGTGTCTAAAGTATTTCCCAAAACGTTGGCAATGCCTTGGGCTTCTTCTAGAACACCCACCACTAGTATGCCCATGCTTGTGCTTCCCATATCAAAAAGCCCTGAGAAATGCGCACCATTTTCGTAGTAAACCTCCGAATTTCCAAGCACTATTTCAATAACTCTATTGCCCATTAACCCAGCGTTTGCAATATGCAATTTAGAATTCACAGGAATTTTTATTTTAGTGAGCACGGCAATTTTGGCCCAAACACATGAGTCCGTCAATACAAATCCTTTTACGCTGCCTCTTGTTAAGCCGTTCACATTGACTGGGTCGTTAATTTTCAGATTACCTATTTCGCTAAAATCTATAAAATAATAGTTTCGGGCGTGCCAGGGGCTGTTCGGATGCAAAAAAAACCATAGAGAAATTGGGAGTAAAATTATAGATGCTACAACGGAATAAAATAACCACGGAATGCCTTTAGATAATTTTCTTATTCTTCGCCTTTTTGCCCATATTCTAAAGAGAACTATTGGATATTGCCACCAATAATTATTTTTATTCTCAACGCGCATTATTTTCTGCTCTCCATTTTTTGCCTTATCTGGGCAAGCAGAATGTCATTTATGCTTTTAGAACTATTTAACCCATCTTTTTTTAATAAATGATCCAGAGCCACAACTTCTGATATAACGGCTATATTTTTGCCAGGCAAAATAGGAATAACAACGTGAGGAATATCAAGGTCAAGAACCCTATTGATGATGGTATCCAATCCTGTGCGATTGTATTGCTCCGAGTAATCCCATTTTTGAAGTTCCAGAATAATATCCAGCCGTTTTTCGTGCCTAACCGCTTTTACGCCAAACATTGAGCGTACATCTACAATGCCAATGCCTCTGATTTCAATGTAGTTGTTAAAACCGGGTTTCCCAGCCCCAAAAATAAAATCTCCTAAGCGCCTCAAATCTATGGCATCGTCAGAAATTAGGCAATGCCCACGTTCAACTAAATCTAAAACACATTCGGATTTTCCAATCCCTGATTCTCCTATGAATAAAACACCAACTCCAAAGATATCTATCATGCTTCCGTGTAAAAAGATTTTGCGCGCAAAATGATTTTCCAAATGCCTTTGCAGCGGCCTTGCAAAATTTATGGTTGGCAGGTCCGTTACAATAAGAGATGAGCCTACTGTTGCGCACATTTCCATAAATTCTTTATGAGGCTTTAACCCGTGCGTTAAAATCCAAAGCGGAGATTTATATTTTGCGAGCCGTGAAAAAATCAGTTTTCTTTGTTCTTCGCTGACGGATTCCAAATAATTCCATTCCGTATGCCCCAAAAGCTGTATATGCCCGTGAGCATAGTCTCCAAAAAAACCTGTTAAGGCAAGGCCGGGGCGGTGCAAGTCAACGCTTGTTATCTTTGAATCATAAAATTGTGTTTTTAAGGAAAATCTAAGTTCTGCCCCGTGTAGTTGCAGTAAATCATTGACGCTAATGTATTTAAGTGTCTGTTCATGTATTTTTGACAAGTCGCGATAATTCATTTTGCAACCTCGCTTGCTTTTTTAAACAGTTTGGGGAGCCCTAATTCATTAAAAGCCGATGCACTTCTTTCGGCATAATTTTTATTGCCAGTTATCTCTGCCAAACGCAGCAAAATTACCGCCGATATAAAATATTGTTTTTTTTCTATGGAGATTTGCAAGGCATTTTCGTAAAGGTTTATTGCATTTTCACCGATTAAATCTGCAACTTTTGCTTTATAAAAAGCCAATTGCCCCGGAGAATCTCCCTTGCTTATCTGCTTTAGATAGTAATTGGCTTCGTCTGCTTTTTTACTGCCAGCGGCGGCTATGGCAGCTTCTCCATAAAATACTGCGGAGGCTTTTTTGAATGAGCGCTTGCTTGCAATTTCAAAGGCTTGTTTGTATTCACCCTGCGAGTTGTAAAATTCCATATATGTTTTGTAAAAAATTTCCTTGCTCTTTTCATCTAAAACATCAATGCGTACCAAATCCAAAAGTTTTTTTGCATCTTCGTATTCCATTGCGTGGGTTGCCAGTGTTGCCATAGATATTAAAATTCTTCCTTCGGATACAAGGTCTGCTTCCTTGCGAGCTTCGTTCAAGGCAGTTTCATATTGATTGTAAGCCAAGCTATAGCGCCCTTGTGAAAAGTATTTTTTTGCCTGATAAGCATAATCGCTAGAAGCGGCATAAGAGGCCTGAACCCCTATACCCCCGATTGTTAGGGCTAACAGGATTGATAAGATTTTTACCACGCATCCTCCAAGAGGGGGACGGAATCGCCGTGCGAAATTTTGTTGCGTATAAACCAGATTTTTGACATTCCGCCTAGAACATCGTCTGCTTTATTGATAGTCCGCGAGCCATCTGTAACTAGGCTACCGATGTTTTGCACGGTAGTGTCCAGCGCGCTTATTAAACCGCCTGCTCTGTTCGTCAGGTTGTCCAAATTTCCCATTAGGCCCATAACCCCTGTAGATAGGGTATCTGCAAAAGATATGGCCTTTGGCAAACCTTCATTTACGGTATTGAACATACTGCTGACTCCGACTAGCAGTTTGTCCGCGCCGCCTATCAATTTATTCAAGCTGACAGTTGCGGTATCCAGGCGGTTATATAGGAGGCGAGAACCGAGCAGCATTCCAATGGTGGTATTTGTGTCTATAATCAATTTCAGAAGGGTGTCTGCCGCTGTGACTAGATGGCTTATGCTATTTACAAGCTCATTGGCTGTTTTCAAAACGGTTTCAATGTCTTGCGCCGTGCTTGCTTTTAAAAACTCTCCTTCCTCTAAAACTCTGTTGCCTTTATGCGAAATATCAATATTTACAACACGCTCGGAAATTATGTTTTGGTCGCGAGTGGCATATAAAACAGATTCATTGGTAATCTGTTCCTTATATTTTGTGTCTATGACCAGCGTTAGCCTAACATAGCCTGTGTTAGTCAGGGTAATATCTCCAACGTTTCCTACATCAACGCCATTTATCTGCACGGTTGTGCCTTTGCGAAGGCCTTGTCCAGTAGCCATATCGCAATAGAGATTGTATTCGCTTTTCCCTAAAAAGCCGTCTTGCTGCAACCATTTAATCATAATAATAGCTACAATGCACATTGAAACGGCAAGCACAGCCCCAACCATCAAACCGGAAAGCTCAGACCAATCTATATATCGTAGCGTTTTAAACATTTACAATTTAATTTAGAAATTTCTAACTTCCTATTGTGCTTGTTGATTCCGCTTCCCGTTACCAATATTTGGCAAAACTTATAGCATTCATAATAGTTCCGCAAAATTCGTTTGAAAATACTTGGATTTCTGCGATTGAAAGCAAATTTGGGATTTTGGAACATAAGGGTGAATTTTTTCCTTTTTGCAAAACCGATTATTACAAAGCGGAGATGGGAGAAAATTTGCATAGATGCGTGGTTTCTTTTGACGGGCTGGTAGAGCCGGAAAATATAGGGGCATATAAAGCTAAGTCAATTGAATTGGAAAACAGTTTAAAAAATAAAACCGGATGCCGCACATTAAATATAGATACGGGTTATATGGATTCCGACAAAATAGTCCTTCCTTCAACAAAACGCGGCCCATTTAAACTCTATGCTGGCGATGGAATTTGGCTGGATATGGTTTTAACCTACGCAAAAGGGAATTTTAAGCCGACCGAATGGGCTTTTGCGGATTTTAAGGAAAACCCATACAAGCGAGATTTATTGCTGATAAGGGAAAAGTACAAGAAGGCATTGCATGGAAAAGCATAGATTGAAGCCCAGCAGGCAAAGCCTAGACATATTGCTTCGCCGCTATGGTGTTGAATTGAAAGCGGAAACTTTGGATAAGCTATGGCTCTTTCACGGTTTGCTCAGAGAGAATAATAAAGACCAGGACTTAACCCGCCTGAACGCTTTTGAAACCATAGTGGAGCGGCATTATGCGGACTGCATAATAATAAATTCCTTTGTTAAAAAATGGCCGGATAAAATGCTGGACATAGGCTCTGGCGCGGGTTTCCCCGGCATTCCGCTGAAATTGACGAATCCGCAAATAAATCTGATTTTATGCGAGCCACGTCCCAACAGAATTAATTTTTT
>Ga0268262_10003836_pt1 | contig 15949 bp, 12 predicted proteins | sample TergutNc150P3_FD_190354 | JGI IMG/M metagenome (GOLD analysis project Ga0268262, IMG submission 190354) | Nasutitermes corniger P3 segment gut microbial community from laboratory colony in Florida, USA - Nc150 P3 (SPAdes) (version 2) | ecosystem: Host-associated > Arthropoda: Insects >... | reverse complement strand
AGACTGGGAAGCGAGGAGGGGAAAAAGCTGGCCCGGGAAGCGGTGGGCGCATAGCGGGGCCGGGAGCGGCCAAGGGGAAAAAGAATTTTTTAAAATTCGGAATTCCCCTTGACAAAAAACATAGGAGAGCACAAAGAAAAAAAATTTTAGACATATTCTGTCGATATTCGTGATGGTTCGTGGTAATAATCATTAAGAATTGTTATAGGAAAATGTAATGAAATAAATCTAACTGGCTACTACTGTCTCCCTTTGTGCCCTCTGTGAACTTTGTGCCTCTGTGAGAGTTTTTATAGATAAGGTCTTAATTGTCTTTCCGGGCCAAATCCGCTATATTATGCAAATGAGCGGCAGAAAAAAACGCCGGGCGTCTACAATCATCGTTATTTTTTTGTTCATCGTAATTGGGATACCCCTTATAGCAGTGGGTATTTCTTTTATTGGCAGAATAACGCCCGATTCGGTAATTCCGGATTCTTTCGATATCTTTGCAAGCGTTCCCGATCCGGTGCGCCTTGCCGCCCGGGTTTTATCGCATGAAAACCTGAACGATATCCTTGCGCTGGCAGAACTTGCGCCCCTTGTTTCGGATTTGAACCAGTTTAAAGAAACAGGGTTTGCGGAAAATAAATTTCTCCGCTTTGCCGCCAGGGGAAGGCTGGACGTCGCTTTTTTTGAGGACGAAAGGCTCCTTGCAGCCTGGGACGCGGGAATGCTTTCGCCGCTTATAAAATTCCTTCCGCTTCTGGCGGGAAGGCTCACCATCCCCGGCCTTTACTATGTGAATGCGGGCAGAAACTCCCGCTTTGAGTACCGGCTTGAAAACGGATCGGTTTTCTATGTCGGCCCCCATAAAAACCTGCTTGTCATATCCAATAATTCTTCGCTTTATGAATCGGTGGTTTCAGGCAGTTCCGGAAAAGGCGGCATTTCGGACCCGTCCGCCAAAAAAATAAATAACAGGGATTATGACATCGCCTTCCTGCTTTCCCCAAAAGCGCTGGCAAATATCCTCAGGGATTCGGACGCTCAGCTTAAATCGGCTGTAAGCCTTTTGCAGTTTCCCGGCCCTGTAGAAGCTGCCCTTTCGATCCTGCCAAACGAATTACAGTTGCGCCTGTTAACCCCGCTTGAATCGGGAAGCCAGGCCCTGCAAACGCTTATCGAAAGAAACTCGCAGGGCGCTCCGCTTGTAAGCATGGTTCCTGACAACACCCAGTACATGACCCTGCTTTCAGCCGGAAACCTAAAAGAACTCCTGGGCGCGGTTTCGGCTATTTCTGCAAACGCGCCTACAGGCCCCAATTGGGAGAACACGCTCAGGATAGCGGATAGCGGAGCCAGAATGGCAGTCGGCATGAACCTTGAGGAACTGCTCTACTCGTGGTCGGGTTCCCAGTTTGCGGTTTACGGCCTTGAAGGAAGGCCGAGCCCGGTAATTGCCGTCGAGATAAGGGACGAGAAAAAACGCAAGGAGGTTTTTGACAAAGCCTTCAGGTCGATCTTTTTGAACGAAAATATTCGTCTTACCCTTGACGGAAGCAGAATCCCGCAGATAGAAATGCCGGCTTTTCTTGCTTCCCTTTTGGCTTTAATGAACATAAATATCCCGTCTCCGTATTATATGGTATATAACAATTACCTTTTCATTTCTGAATCCGCCGAAACCCTGCTGGAGGCAATCAACGCCGTCAGGCGCAACGAGGTACTGCCCAAGCAGGAACTTTGGCGCGCCCTTTCGCAGGATAATTCCGGCCCTTCAGGCTTTACCCTGTACTATTCGCTGGAACGCTCGCTTCCGTTTTTTCTCAAGGGACAGAACGCAGTAACTGCGATACTCAGGTCTTACCGCCATGGACTTGCCCGGCTTCGTTTTGAGAACAAGGCCCTTAACGTTTCCCTTTTTACGATTTCCGGCACAGGACACGGTTTGGTTCCGGTTCCGGGCTATCCCCTGAATCTACCCCAGCTCTCCGCCAATGATAAAAGCGGAAAGCTCCTTTACGCAGTCTCAGCCGGAAAGGACACAAGGCTCCTATTAAGTCGAGGGAACGCCGTCCTGGCGGTAAATCCTATTGAAGGCAGTGTCAAGGAATTTACTTTAAGCGGCTCACCCGGCCCCGGCGTTTTTGTAGTACCGGCAGAAGCAGGGAATTACGGGGAGGGCATTGCCTGGATAGCGAATTCCCAGGGCAGTGTAAGCCTTGTTAATAAGGACATGGAAAGCCTTAAGGGTTTTCCCGTCAGCACAGGAATAAAATTATCGGCCGATCCCGTTTCTTACGGAGGAAAGCTTTTCCTGCCAAGCGAAGACGGCTCGGTTCATACCGTGGACAGCAAAGCTTCGGTAAGCAGGTGGGGGAATGGTTTTTATTCGCCCCTTCGCTCTCCTCCTTCCTTTATTGATTTCAAAAACAAGACCTACGCAGCAGTTTACCCGAAAAGTTTTTTCGGGGAAATTTTTCTCCTTGACGCTTCGGGCATTCCCCTCAAGTCCTGGCCGGTTTCTGTTTCGGGAATTGCCTTTGGATCGCCGGAACTTTTCGTTGCCCAGTATCCTGACAGGACATCCCGCCTCTTTACAGCTTTTATTACACAGGCGGGGGAACTATCGATCTACACCGAAGATGCCCAAGTCCTTCCGGCTTTCCCGCTTGAACTTGAAGGGGTCTTTTACCTGCAACCGGTTTTTGACGGGGAATATCTTTGGGTAATAGAGTCCGGGGGGACGCTTTACCGGATTGGCCTTAACGGGGAAGTAACCAGCCGGAAGATCCCCCGCCTTTCCGTAAAGGAAGACGGGCATATCACGGTAGCAGAGATTGGCAAGGACAAAAAAACCGGCGTCTTTTTTTCAGGCGATGGAAACGCGCTTCACGGGTATTTCAGTAACTTCAGCCCGGTCGAAGGCTTTCCCCTGCCTGTCTGGGGCAGACCAGTCCTTGGCGACTTGAACGCCGACGGAAAAATTGAAACCGCCGGAATCGGCATGGATAACAAACTCTATATGTGGCAATTCAGGTAGACGCTTAATGAAAAATATTCTGTTCATCGCCACAGGCGGAACCATCGCCTCTCTCCAAACGGAACAAGGACTGGCCCCGGGGATTTCGCCTGACAGGATCATCGAAGCGGTACCGGCTGTACAAAAGTTTTGCCATGTTGACGCGATGACCATTTTGAACCTGGACAGTACCAATATGCAGCCCGAACACTGGCTGAAAATGGCAGACTGTATCAAAAGCAACTACACACAATACGACGGCTTTGTCATTGCCCACGGTACGGATACCATGGCCTATACTGCGGCGGCGCTCTCATATCTCATCCAAAAGCCGGACAAGCCTGTCGTGCTAACCGGCTCCCAAAAACCGGTTGGGACAGACATTACAGACGCCCCCAAAAACCTTATCGACAGTTTTTTTTATTGCGCAAACTGCGGCCACGGCGGCGTGTTTATCGTATTCGACGGCAAGGTCATAGTCGGAACGCGGGCGCGAAAAGTAAAAACCCACAGCTACGACGCCTTTGACAGCATAAATTTCCCCGTCTTCGCGCTGACCGGCGACCATAGAATTGTTGAGTATATCGCCATCCAGCCTTCGATTGGACAGCCTGGGTTTTATTCCGAACTCAACCCAAAGGTCTTTCTTTTGAAACTTATTCCCGGCATGGAGCCCGATATACTCGACTACGCCGGACGTTTTTACGACGCAATTATAATAGAAAGCTACGGTTCAGGCGGCCTCCCTTTCAAAGAAGAGCGCAATTTCACCAAGGTCGTGCATGAGCTTTCAGTCCGTGGCAAAATTGTCGTACTGGCAACGCAGGCCATGCTGGAAGGCAGTGACATTGAACTTTACGAAGTCGGCAAACGTATTCATGCAAACACGCAGATTTTGGAGACCTGCGACATGACTGTCGAAGCTGTAGTAGCCAAACTCATGTGGATCCTGCCAATCACGCAAAAATTTGACGAAGTTAAAAAATTATTCTATACCCCGGTGAATTACGACATCTGCTGGGGAGCGTAACCAAAAAAAACGCCCCCTCGAAAGGGGGCAAGAAGATCGCCCATTCCGATCTTCAACATGGTCAACCGTTGCCGGTTGCCTATACAATATTGTGGGTAGGGCCACGGTTTAATAATACACCCTCTCAACCAGCGGATCAAGCTTTTTATTTAACTTTTATTTCGTTTCGGAGTATTTTCCTGATAAATTTCCCCGATGGAGAAAGCTGGTTATCCGTCCAGCCGCCTTTGCCCTCCCTGTCCGCGTTCATTACCAGAATTCCAGAATCCTCCCCCTTATTGGTCAAAGACCAGTTTACCCATGAAATTTGGTTCTTTTTAAGGAAGGAAAGCCATTCCAAAAACTTTTCCTCGTAGACTCCGCCGCCGCCTGTGGCCTGCGAGGTGCCGCATTCGGTAACAAAGAGCGGCAGGCCCTTGTCAATTGCGATTTTGGCTTTGTTCCGGAGTTCCTCGCCGTGGGTTCCGGCATAAAAATGGAGGGTGTACATTATATTGGCGGAGCTTCGAATGGGGTCTTGCGCCGCTATGTCAACGTCCTGGCTCCAGGTGGGCGTTCCCACAATGATTATGTTGTCCGGATCGTACTTTCGGATTTCGGCGATAATTGTTTCCGCGTAGGGCTTAATTGCCCCTGCCCAGGTTACATCCTGCCCGTTCGGCTCGTTGCAAATTTCGTATATTACGTTGGGATAGGAACCGTAACGCTGGGCCATTTCGCCAAAAAACTCGATTGAGTACTGCTGGTACATCCGGGGGTCGCGATCCAGGTGAACATGCCAGTCGATAATGACGTACAGCCCAAGTTTGATCGCCGCTTCCACCGAATCCACTACTTTGGACTTAAGCGATCGCTGGCTAATATAGCCCCCCTCGCTCAGGTACAGCGCGGCCCGCCAAACCTGCATATTCCAGTCGTCGCGGAGCCAGCGGAGCACCTCCTCATTGGCGTACTTCCCCGCATATTGCAGGCCATGGGAGCTTATCCCCCGCAACTGGACGGGTTTGCCGTCGACTGCCAGCAGTTTTGTCCCTTCCACCCTAAGCTGGCCGAACCTTTCCACTACTGTCCGCCCCCGCTTGTCCACGGAGAGGAGCCTGTCGTTTCCGCATGAGAGCAGCAAGAATCCCGCCAAAACCAGCAAAGCGAAAAGTCGTCCCCGCATAAACACCTCCGAACTAAAATTCGTAATAATTTTGCCACAAATCTCGAACCACCATGAACAAATGCAAAAAAGCTCTCGCAAAGGCGCGAAGGCGCAAAGAACGTAAAGTATACGTTCGATAGATTTTCGTTATTCAAGATATATTATATTCAAAAAAAGAATCTTGAAAGTACAACGATAATACTTCTAACAACAACTTTGCGCCTTTGGAGCCTGTAGGAAAAGTATTTTTTTCAAATATCTACCCTTCGGGTTCTTAGCTCGCCAAGACGCATCGAACCTTTGGTTCGCAGACGCCTTTTGAACCGAAGGTAGAGAAAGAAGGATATAGTAATTCCTTATATTATAAAGAATTACGAATTCTTTTTTCTTCTTCTTTGCGTTCTTTGCGCCTCCGCGCCTTTGCGCGAACTCTTTTCCGAGGTTTTTCTACAGACTCTTGCGCCTTGGCGAGATTAAATTCCAAAAGTTATTTGCCTACCGTTATTTTGGCCTTTACAGGGGAGGGCGCGCCCTTTTCCACCGAAACAGACACAGGCGCGGCATCTGCGGCAATTACCGTGTAGGAGCCTGGCAAAAGCACCGAATCCCCCTCGGCATTCACCGTTTCAAAAGCCGACGCGGGAAGGACGAATTCCGCCGTAACAGCCTTGCCCGCCGGGACAAAAACCCTGCGGAAAGCCCGCAGCGAAAACAGGGGATCGTCCGCCCCCCGCTCGTCTTTCGCAACGTATATCTGCACAACTTCTTCCGCGTCCCGCTTGCCGGTATTGCTCAGCTTTATGAACGCCTTTACCGACGCATCCGCCGGGGCGGCAGCCGGAATTGACGGGGCGGAAAGGGTAAGGGAATCGAAACGGAAACTAGTATAGGAAAGGCCGAAACCAAAGGGGTACAGCGGCTTTTCCGTCATGTAGCGGTAAGTTCGGCCCTTCATGGAATATTCCTCGTATGGCGGGAGCTGTTCCGTGGACGCGGGGAAGGTGATGGGGAGTTTTCCCGACGGGACAACGTCGCCAAAGATGATGTCCGCCACGGCTTTGCCGCCCAGCTCGCCGGGATACCAGGCGAAAATCACCGCGTCGGCGATGTCTTCCGGTATGGCGATAGGACTGCCGCCTGTGAGTACCAGAATTACCGGCTTGCCCGCTGCCCGGACTTTCTGCAAAAAGTTAATCTGCCAGGGCGGAAGCTCAATGTAAGTCCGGTCGCCGTTGGAGTCCGAGGCGATGGCGTCCCCTTCCTCCCCCTCAATGGCCCCGTCCAGGCCCATGACGGCGATAATGATGTCCGCGATGTTTGCCTGGCCGAATTCGGCGTTTGACATATTGTTCGCGCCGTACATCAGGCAGCCCTGGCGGTATTCCAGATTGATCCCGTACTTGTCCTTAACCTTTTCCCCCAGCCCCTCAAGCACGGTAACAAAACGGGAACTCACCCCGTAATAATTGCCGAACAGCGTATGGGCATTGGCAGCGCCCGGGCCGACAACGGTGATCTTTTTGGCGCTTGAATCCAGGGGCAAAAGACCCTTGTCGTTCTTTAGGAGGACTATGGACTTTTCCGCAGCTTTAAGGGCAAGCTGCCGGTGTTTCTCGCAGTTGATCACCTTGCGGTCAAGCTTGTCGTATTTTCCCTTTCCGGCTGGATCAAACATTCCCAGCTTGAAGCGGGTACGCAAAACCCGGCTGAGGGCGGTGTTGATCGCCTCCTCGGTTACCAGGCCTTTTTTAAGGGAAGCCGTAAGCATCGGGTAGGTACAGCCGCAGTTAAGGTCGCATCCTGAGTTCAGGGCAAGGGCCGCGGATTCCTCTGGCGTCTCCGTCACCTTGTGGTGTTCGTGGAAGTCCTTGATAGCCCAGCAGTCCGAAACCACATGGCCCTTGAAACCCCACTTGCCGCGGAGTATGTCCCTTAAAAGGTAATAACTGCCGCAACAGGGCTCGCCCAGGGTACGGTTATACGCGCCCATTACCGACTCAACGCCCCCCTCGACAAGGGCCTTAAAAGCGGGCAGGTAGGTCTCAAAAAGGTCTTTTTTGGAAATAACCGCGTCAAAAGTGTGGCGGAATTTCTCCGGGCCGGAATGGACGGCGTAATGCTTGGCGCAGGCTGCAAGTTTGAGGTTTTCCGGGTCGTCGCCCTGCAAGCCGCGCACAAAAGCAAGGCCGACACGGCTGGTAAGGTACGGGTCCTCGCCGTAGGTTTCCTGGCCCCGGCCCCAGCGCGGGTCGCGGAAGATATTGATATTCGGCGTCCAGAAGGTCAGGCCCCAGTACTGCCCCCGGTTCCCCATTTTGATAGCCTCGTTGTACTTGGCGCGGGCCTCGTCGGAAATCGCCTCCGCGACTTCTTCGATAAAACCCTCGTCAAAAGTCGCCGCCAGCGCGATAGCCTGGGGAAACACCGTGGCTATACCCGCCCTGGCTACCCCGTGCAGGCACTCGTTCCACCAGTTATACTCAGGTATACCCAGGCGTTGAACCGCCGCGCTCGTGTAACTTAACTGGGACACCTTCTCTTCCAGTGTCATTTGGGAAATTAAATCATTGATTCTGGCTTCACGATCCATTTATTGCTCCTTTTATCTCATTTTAAGAAGATAATGGCCCTTGGGTCAATATTTCCAGGATTCGGAGTATATTCCGGCTGGCATCCAAAAAATTACCAAAAAATAAATAAAAATCAAAATTGAATTTACTTTTTATTGAATATGTGATATAATATTCTAAACGAAAACCCTGTATGGGTCGAAAAATTAATTTTGGAGGAAAAATTGTTATGAAGAAAATTCTTCTTGTTTTGGGAGTAGCCCTTATTCTGTTAAGCGGCTGTTCAAAGAAGGAGGCCGCTCCGAGTGGTGGCGCCAGTGGCGGTACGCTCGTTGTTTGGTCATTCACCGATGAGATTGACAAGATGGTCAACGAACCAACCTGGGGTTTCAAGGCGACCCATCCCGGGATCAACGTTGAGTATTCCCAAACCCCCTCGGATCAGTTCCAGGCCAAAATAGACCCGGTTCTGGCTACCGGCCAGGGAGCTCCTGATATTATTGCCCTGGAATCCGCCTTTGTCCGCAAATACGTTGAATCCGGTCTTCTTCTGGATGTTACCGATATTTACGAATCAAAAAAGAGCGTTCTTCTTGCCTATCCGGCGGAAGTTGGAACCTATCAGGGTAAAGTATACGGATTGTCATGGCAGGCAGCGCCCGGCGCTTTGTTCTATCGCAGAAGTCTGGCAAAGAAATACCTTGGAACCGACGATCCCAAAGTAGTACAGACTTATTTTAGCGATTTCAACAAATTCCTTGAGACTGCACAGCTTCTTAAAACAAAATCCAACGGTACCTGCGTGGTAGTTTCCGCCCTGGGCGATTTGAACAACTCTTTCCTGTCCGCCCGGACACAATCCTGGATCGTAAATAATAAAATTGTTGTCGATCCGGCAATGGAGCAGTACCTGGATATTTGCAAGATCCTGCATGATAACCGCTATGAAGGCCGTGTAGGCCAGTGGTCAGAAGGCTGGTTCGCCGGCATGAGGGGCGAGCTTAAGGACGAAAACGGAAGGGGTGTGGAAGTATTCTCCTATTTCCTCCCAACCTGGGGTCTCCACTACGTACTCAAGACCAATGCCCCCGATACATCGGGCGACTGGGCAATGTGTGCGGGTCCCTCTTCCTACCGCTGGGGCGGCACCTGGGTCGGCGCGTATAAGGGAACTAAGAACGTAGCCGCGGCCAAAGAGTTTATCCGCTATGTAGCCACCGATGAAACTTTCCTTGAAGCATGGGCAAAAGATACCGGAGACCTGGTAAATAACCTTAACGTAGTCAACAAGATTAAGGACACCTATAGCGAGCCTTTCCTTGGCGGGCAGAACCACTACGCAGAATTTGCCGAGATGGCTAAAAACGTCAACGCCAGACTGCTCCAGGGAAGCGATGAAGCCATTGAGAGTTTGTTTGGCGAAGCGATGTCTTCTTTCGTAAACGGAGAGAAAACCAAAGCCCAGGCTCTGGCTGATTTCAGGGCGCAGGCGTCGGCTCAGTTTGGACTGTCACAGTAAATTGAGGTAGACCTCAAAAAAGTATCTTAACAAAGGCGCGGGTATTCTTCCGCGCCTTTTTTTCATTACAGGAGGACCGATGCAAAAAAAATTAATTGGTCATGAGGCGAGGACAAATCGCTGGGGGTATTTTTTCATTGCGCCCTTTGTCCTGGTGTTCTGCGTATTTAACCTGTGGCCTACATTGTACACATTCATCCTTAGTTTTACCAATCTAAAAGGTTTGCGGCCTGATTTCGATTTTGTCGGAATTAGCAATTTTACTAAGCTGATCAAGGACCCGTATTTCTGGGGCGCCCTGGGGAATACCTTTATTATCTGGACCGTTAATTTTATCCCCCAGTTGGGGCTTGCCCTTCTGCTTTCCATCTGGCTTTCCGATTTCAGGCTCAAACTGAAAGGAAAGGGCCTGTTCCGGGCGCTTGTTTATATGCCAAATTTATTGACCGCCGTGTCGATAGCCTTGCTCTTCCGCAGTATTTTTGGTTTTGGCGGCCATGTTACCGCCCCCGCGAATCAATTTTTGCGTATGTTTGGCATCCAGGCTACCGTTATGCTTGACGGCCAGCCGGTAAAAGAAGCCATTAACTTTTTCCGCAGCGTGCCGTTTTCCCGGGGTTTGGTATCCTTTATCCAGTGGTGGATGTGGTATGGCCATACGATAATCATCCTCATGGCGGGCATTACTACTATCTCCCCGTCCCTGTATGAATCTGCGGTGATTGACGGGGCCAACAGCAGACAAACCACCTGGTACGTAACCTTGCCCCTGCTCCGCCCAATAATGCTTTACCTTCTGGTTACTTCGGCAATTGGCGGAATGCAGATGTTTGACATTCCCTTCCTGCTTACCGATATGCAGGGCTCCCCCGATTTCAAGATTCGGACTACAACGATGTATCAGTACAATATAGCCCTGGGGAGAGGCGCCAACGACTACGCGTATGGGGCCGCCATTTCCATTGGTATATTTATTGTTACCATTATCCTGGCCCTTATAATATTTTTCTTCCTGCAAGACCGCAGTGAACTGAAAAAGCAAAAAGGAGGCGTTGCATGAGCTCGGCAAAAACAAATCTTTTTGTCAAACGTTTTTTTGTGCATCTTTTCATGATTATCCTGGTACTGATCGCAATAGTGCCGATATATTTGATGCTGATTAACGCTACCCGCTCTACCGAACAAATCAACACGGGAATTACCCTGCTTCCGGGCGGCAATACCATGAACAACTGGAAATCCTTAACCGGACGCGGCTTTCAGATTTGGCAGGGCTTCGGAAACAGCGCTTTTATTTCCATCAGCGCTACGGTGTTAAGCGTTTACTTTTCGGCGATGACTGCCTACGGCTTGCATGTCTATCGGTTTAAGGGAAGAATGGTGCTGTGGACGGTGATCCTTATCGTGATAATGCTGCCGGCTACGCTTTCCATTATAGGGTTCTATCAGTTCGTATCCATGCTAAAACTCCGCGACAATTATATTCCCCTGATTATTCCAAGTATCGCCGCTGCGGGTACGGTGTTGTTTCTCAGGCAGTACATGATGTCCGCCCTTTCATCCGAGCTTATTGACGCGGCGCGGATTGACGGCGCGGGCGAATACACAACTTTCAATGTTATTGTCCTGCCAATTATGGTTCCCGCGCTTGCTGCCCAGTCGATTTTTACCTTTGTAGGTTCATGGAATAACTTTATTACGCCGTTTATACTGATTTCCAGCGATAAAAAATATACTTTGCCCATGCTGGTTCAAAGCCTGCGGGGCAATATTTACCGCGCCGAAGTTGGCGCTATTTATCTGGGAATTGCCGTTTCGCTCATACCGATTCTGATATTCTACGCCTTCATGTCAAGGTTCATTATTTCGGGCCTTACCTTGGGCGGAGTGAAAGAATAGGTTCCTCTTAAAGCAGGTGGCAGACTTATGTCTGTCACCGCTTTCTTCTGCTTCAGTTGACAAAAACAATGTATCGTATATATTGGTTAGTTAATGGAGGCGTTTGATGGCTCGTCAAAAAAGACATCTCTACCGGTTGTTGCTTTCGTGTGTTTTACTGACGTTGTTTTCAGGATGCGCGTCAAAAACGCCTATCACGAAAACAATTATTGAAGATATTGCCATGCCTGATGTCAATAAAAAACCCGAAGATTTTCAGTATTTTATATCTAAAAAAATCACCCTTACATTAAATCAAACAAAGTTTCCGTTAAAAGTTGAAAACGGTATACTCAAAGAAGAAACGAATAAAATACGCAAGCGAATTACTATCCCTATGCATTTGAAAGGAACAGTACAATCCACTGTAAAGAGCGGCGATGGCTATTTGCTGGAAGTTGGATTTGAAAAAAATCATCAGGATTGTCTTATTTGGTTTAGCCAAAAGCCCACAGGAGACGATGAAAGATATTATCTTCGTTTTGATGACGAAGAAAAATTTACCATAAAGTATGGAGACGGCGAGTATACTGTACATTTTAACGACAATCGCCTTCCCTTCCTGTTGATAGAAATGAAACAAAGTTACACAAAAAAATCAGAAAAAAGAAAGGCAGGAGGGTGGAAACTCGGCGAATAACAAAAGCCCGTCTTTTATCCCTGAAAATTATACATTTCAATCAGAATATTGTTGACAGTATTTCTGTACTTATTAAGATCTTTCGTTACCCAAACAGGAAATAATTGATCCAGAGTTCGGTATTTTCCGCGATTCTTTTCAACTCTTTTTAAACGCGGCGGATCAACCGCTTGACACGTCAGGCCCGTTGGGCTCGCATAGTATTTCAATTGCTGGATGTGAACCCTGATTCCAAGCTCCATTGACTGGAAAACTGCCTTCTCTTTTGGCCGCTTAATATTATGAAGGTCGCCATAATTATGAGTATATAAACGGTCCCGGTTGGTCAGAAAATTTGTTCCTTCGCACATCTGGGCTATGGCTATGTCATGGTTTACACCTTCCTTCCGGGCTTCAATAATGTAGGTGTTGACAATGGCTGCAATTTTGTCCGGAGTTAAAACAGCAGAGTTTTTGGATTGAATGTACCTAACTATACTGTCCGAAGACAATACACCGTCTGCAATGATATATCTGCTTTTCTGCACTGGCGGTGGTGGTGGCGGCGGCGGCGGCGGCGGTGGCGGCGGCGGCGGCGGCGGCGGCGGCGGCGGTGGCGGTGGTGGCGGCGGTGGCGGCGGTGTTTCCTGTTCGGCGTATGAAATATTTCTGTACATTGGATTGATACTGTCTTTATAATCCATAAAAATGCACAAGTAGGGATATATTCCGTCAATGCTTAGACTGGAATTAGTCAAAGAGTCCACTACACTAACAAGAACAAAACAGTCGGTCGCCTTTTCCCTCTCAAAATTTAACAAAACATCTCTTTTTTCACCAGGAAAAGAAATTGTGAAACTTTCCTTACCTTTTGGAGAAGAGGTATATTTTTTAAACTCTCCCTTGACTGTACTTTGTATTTCGCTATACATTTTGTCATTTGTCTCATTGACGACAAGTATGCCATTATCACGAATATTAAAAGATCTTGGAATATTTTCCAGAAGTTTAAGAGGCGCAGAAAGATAATAAGCCAAATCTCCGAGCCTACTCTCGGCTTCATTGGCAATTTCCAGGGTAATAGGCGTAAGTCGTTCCGTATGAGCCTTCATTTCAGCATTTTTTAAGCTCAACCTTTCGATCTCACGTATAAGCTCGTTATTGGCATATTTAAAAGCGCCATAATGAATACAGCCTGAAAGCGTAAAACCCGTTAGAATTGCAAGACTAAAAATAAAACGCTTCAATAAATGCTTCATTATAGGCTCCTTTTATTAAAACCAATGTTAAAAAATAACATTGTATCCATCATAATTCATTTGTGCCATTAAAGATTAATTTTAAGTATCTATTGATAGATTAATATTTGTCAAGTGCGAATAACCCAATAAACTTTATTCAAAATTTCCATAAAGCCGTAAAATAACACTATATATAGCGATATAGTAATTACAAGGCCCCATATATGGTTCACTTAAAACATCCCCAGGATTGACAAAAACAATGAATCATATATATAATTTATAAACAGATTTTTGGGGGGAGGGATATTTGGAGGTGTTTCATGGCTTGTCAAAAAAGATATTTCTACCGCTTGTTGCTTTCGTGTGTTGTACTGACGTTATTTTTAGGATGCGCGACAAAGTATAGGCCTCCTGTTGTAGCAAAGCCAAAACCTCCTGCTCCTGTTGAGGACGACGAGTTCAGATATATGCCTGTTACAAAAGGCATTTTTAACAGAGTTAGCGAGGACGATCTAAAAAAACCAAAACCGAAAGATTTACAATATTATATTTCCAAAGGAATTACTCTTAATTTGGTAAAATCGAATGAACAATTTACAGTTGAATCGGGAGAACTCATAATAACAAAGCAGACAAGACGCGAACAAATTACTATCATAGATTATTTACCCGGAAAAATAAATGCCGATGTGCCAAGGAGAGATGGCAACGGATATTTGCTGGAAGTTCATTTTGAAGATAAATATCCGGATTGTTTTATCAAATTTCATCAATTGCTTCCCGGAGACAATGAAAATTATTATCTTCTTTATGATGATTTTAATGCCAAAACCATAAAGTATGGAGCTGATTTTTATACTGTAATTATTGATAGTATCGACCCTATAGACCCTCCACACTTGTTGATAAAAAGTAAATCAACTGATATATCGGCCTCAGACGCAAGAATGGCAAGCGGGATAACAATTCATTGATGGCATGGGTATAATGGAGACATTTTATGGCCTTTAAAAAAAGATATTTCTATTTTTTGTTGCTATCGTGTGTTGTACTGACTGTGTTTTCAGGATGCTATAGTGTTCTCACAGCGACAGATTTTTACGAGCTTAGAAATTACCCCACCGTTGATGAATACGGAGAACCAAAAGAGCCGAAAGGACCGGAAGATCTTCAGTATTATGTTTCCAAGAATGTTACTCTTAAATTAAATTCAGAACCACCACCGGCATATACAGTTGATTATTTAGGGAACCTCATAAAATATAACTGGACAGTACGTGAAAAAGTTACTATCGCGAGCAATGATTTAGGGAAACTCCTGTCAATGGACAAGAATGGATGCCTGGTAATCGGATTTGAAGAAAATAATCCGGAGTGTTTTCTCAGGTTTCGTCAAGAGGGAGACGACGAAAGATTTTTTCTTATTCTTGATGACTATCAAGAATCTACCATTAAGTATGGGGATGATGTTTATGATGTATTAATTAATGGCGACCTTCCCTATTTGAGGATAAAAAAGAAAGAATTACCTTTAAGATATGAAGAAAAAAGGCAGGTACCCGGGTGGCCTGTTTATAGATAGAATTAAACACGTCAGGCGATATTAATTTTCCTAAAAAAGTAATAAGATGTAAGCATGAAACCAGGGTTTTTCCCAATCTTCGCTGTGGTCTTTATCGCCATTTCGTCATGCCAGAGCATTCAAAAAGATATCACGCTTTCAAGCGCAGGCGAGAAAGCGCGTGGGGAACTTGCGGAAATCGAAGAGCTCATTATCAGGATGGACGGAGCAGGGGCAGGCAGGGAAGGCATTGCCAGCGCAAGGCAAAAGATAAGCGCAATGCAGGGAACAGTGGCGGACAACAACTTCGAGGCTGCCCTTGCCGCATGGTCAGGCAGGCTATACCTGATGGAAGGAAAAAACTCTGACGCCCAGAGAGAACAGCGAAGGTCACAAAACCTTTCGCCCCGGAATCTCCCCTTGCAGATTCTGAACTTCAGAATGGAACGGAATTTAACCCAGCGGCTTGCAACGATCGAAGCAAGCCTGCAAGCCGAGGGATCCCTGGGAGAACTCTTAATCGAGCGCGGCAGGGTTCTTTTCGATTTGAACCGTTTCTCCGAAGCGGTTGCCGCCTTTGACACGGCGTTTGTAACGCTTGCCGAAAAGCCCTTTTACGAAGAAGCCTACGGGTTGTTTCGCAATAAGGCCTGGGAACTAAGAGAGCTTGAATACAGCGCCGAAAGTCGTACCGTGGAAATCGCCCGTCAGGGCGAAATTACCTGGAAGGACTTAATTGAAATTACAAAAAGCGAAACAGACTTCCTTAGATTCATCACTGCCGGGCGCGATTTGCCTGCGGAAACCATCTTTGCCCAGCTCCTTGAACGCTCGCTGATTCCCATAACGCAGGACGCGGCCAAAACCGAGTGGCCCTATACAAAGCCTTCTTCGTCCGAAATTGTGCTTCGTTCCGGCACTGCATGGTTTCTCTGGCATCTTAATTCGGAAAACCGGGCCAACCGGGGGCTTCTGACGCGGTACTCATCCCGTTACGCCAATACTCCAAACGCTAGGAGCCCCATTCCCGACCTTGACATCCGTTCGCCCTTTTTTGATTCCGTCCTGGGCTGCGTGGAATCGGAATTCATGTCCCTGCCCGACGGAAGGAACTTCCTGCCCAATGAGCGGATAAAGGGCCCGGAATACCTCTCTATGCTAAAAAAACTTTAGGGATTGGATACTTAGGGCAGGGCAACCGCATTATAAATTGAATAAAATATCAAGCAAAAAATCAGGGTTATAGGAAGCATAAAGGCGTTTGCGGTTGACTGACAGCTTTTGTTTCTGGTATTTCTCTGTTGGCTCCAGACGAAT
>Ga0268262_10003835_pt1 | contig 15952 bp, 16 predicted proteins | sample TergutNc150P3_FD_190354 | JGI IMG/M metagenome (GOLD analysis project Ga0268262, IMG submission 190354) | Nasutitermes corniger P3 segment gut microbial community from laboratory colony in Florida, USA - Nc150 P3 (SPAdes) (version 2) | ecosystem: Host-associated > Arthropoda: Insects >... | reverse complement strand
TTGAGCAGATTGTCACCCTTCTGAGCCGTCCTGACATGCTGCGTACAAACCGTGGCAACAAAGGCGGGTATATGCTGGCAAAAGACCCGGACAAGTACACGGTAGGTCAAATTTTAAGGATTACCGAGGGCGGGCTGTCTCCGGTTTCGTGTCTGGAGGATAATCCAATCCAATGTGAAAAAATGAAAGACTGTAAAACCTTACCGATATGGCAGGGGCTTGAAAAAGCAATAAATAAATACCTTGACGGCATTACACTTCAGGACGTTCTGCGCGATTTTCAGAAAGCCGGCGCGGACGAATATTACATTTAACTATCAATACGCCGGCGTATTTTCTAGAACCGCACTTCTTTGGGTTCGCCTTTAAAAGTATAAAATGTGGCTACGGCGTCTTTTAAGTAATAAACTACATTGTTGCCGTCGTTCACGGCGTACCTGTTACGCAGATTAGGATAAGCCTCAAGCAGGCTCTCCTGCGCTTCGGGGCGGTTATCCTCCTCAAGTTTTGCGGCGACACGAATCCATGTCTCTCCGTCAAACGCTGAAAGTTCTACCTTTGGATTTGCCTTAATTTGCCTGGCTACCTCTTTTTTCCTGCCGCTTTGAATGTAGAGTTTCCCGTCAAAAATATTGATCGTACCGAATGGCCTTACCCTCGGCTGATCTCCGTCTACGGTAGCAAGGTAGTAAGTCCCCGCTTTTTTAAGAAAATCAAACACCGTCTTCATTTTTTTCATCCTCCTGTTTTAATATAATACGCCGCTAATTTTGACAGCGCGTTTTCAATTGAATCGGCTTTTTCAAAAACTGATATGCCGTTAATTTCAAACGCCCTTTTTACAGGTACTCCGATCTTGACAACGACTACCGCAGTACAATCCTTGAGCGCTTCAATGTTTGAGGCTAAACTTTCTTCGGTGTGTTCGCTCTCGCAGTTTAAAGGCGTTACACTTCGCTTTTCAATAAAAGTATAACCTTCTTTTCCTATTTCATAAATAAGAAAAGAAGACGCTTTTCCAAAGTGCTCATTAATTGTTTTTCCGTCGGTGCTGGCGGCAGCGATACGGTATGTTTTATTTGTATTGTGCATCAATTCCCTTAAATTCCGCAAAACTGTTCTTTCTAAGAGCTTCGACATTTATTTCCTTTGAAAGCATGCCGATCTCCTGAAGCTGGGGCGCCAATACGCCGAATTGTTTATACGCGCCGCTGACGGAAGGAATATAGTTAAACTTTTTAAGAACTACGGCGTTTACATCCGCGTTACCTGCCACATAGTTTTTCTCAATCTGAATACGGGTTATTTCTTCCTGGTGCCCCTGAATATACGCGCTTGCTTTTTGCATTGCGCGGGTATATTTTTCCGCAATGTCCTTGTGTTTTTCGAAAAGCCTGTCGCTCACATAAGCCACGCAGCAGTATTGATCTTTGTAAGGTTCGTCCACAGCGGAGTCCATCAGAGCGACAAACCCATATTCATTCGCGGCAATTGTAGAAGTAGGTTCGTTTAACGCTATAGCGTCTACGCTGCCGTTTGCAAGAACAAGGGGCAAGTCTGTATTATTGTAAATTATAAATTCAACTTCGGAAGATTCCGGGCGTATGTCAACGCCAAGGTCGGCAAGAACGCGTTTTGTATAAACAGTAGGACTTCCCGTCATGCTGGGAATGCCGACTTTTTTCCCCCTTAAATCCTGCGGTTTTTTAATGCCGGAATCCGCTTTTACCAAAGTTACATCGCACCCTGTATGCAAGCCGGTTGTAATTTTAGCGGGCAACCCGTTGGAGAGAGGCTGAATGATAGCCGCAAGCAGGGCGAAACAGGCGTCAATGCGTCCCGCGGTAAGCGAGTCAAACGCCGTACCTGAAGCGAGCTTAATAAGCTCTACATCCAAACCTTCTTCTTTAAAATAGCCTTTTTCATAGGCAATATGTAAAGGCGCTTCGCACAGACTGCCGCCATATCCGATATTCAAAACAAAATTTTCCTGACTCTTTTTCTTGCAGGCGCCAAACAATACCAGAACAGAAACAAGAAATACGGCGAAAACAACTGAAAACTTTTTCATAACAAAACTCCTTTACAAAATATTTATTAACGGATTAACAATCCGCGTTTTAAAGCTACAAATAATACTGTATTTCTTCGGCTTTTCCGGCAAAATGAAGGATTTGCAGTATTTTGCCCCGAAGATGAAGAAAATCAGGCGCGTCCCTCGCGCGCGGGCGGCTTTGCCTCACATCAATAACGCTTTCTATTTTTGCGGGGCGCGCCGACATTACAAATATTCTGTCGCTCAGGTATATCGCCTCGTCAACGTCGTGCGTTACCATTATTGTCGTGGTTCCGCGCTCTTTCCAGATATTGATAAGCTCGTCCTGCATATTCATGCGTGTAAACGCGTCAAGAGCGCCGAACGGTTCGTCAAGAAGCAGTACTTTCGGGTGGTTCACAAGCGCCCTCGCGAGCGAAGCTCTTTGCGCCATGCCCCCCGACAACTGATGAGGATACGACTTTTCAAAACCGTTAAGACCTACAAGTTTAATAAAGTGCGCGACATCGCTCTTTTTTTCCTTATAAATATTGCGCGTCTTTAACCCGAACGCGATGTTTTCATAAATAGAAAGCCATGGGAAAAGAGTCGGATCCTGAAACACAAGCCCTCTGTCATAACCGGGTTTGCTGATCTCATCTCCGTCAAGCGTTATCCTGCCTTCGTCCGAAGCGATAAGGCCGGCGACAGTTCTTAAAAAAGTTGATTTTCCGCAGCCTGAAGGGCCTATAAGGGAAATAAATTCTCCCGCCTTTATATCAACATTAATGTTATTTAAGACGGTAATGCTCTGTCCGTCCGGCTGAAGGAATGTTTTTCGCAGGTTTTCAGCGTGTATTGTTCCTACCATTTGATTACCCCCTTCTGCCAGCCCAATAATCTGTCGCGGACTTTAAACAGCGCGGTTATGATCAAAGAAAATGTAACCGCTATTGTTATTAACCCCGCGTATACATTCGCGTACGCTAATACTTCGCGCTGCCAGTTTATATACCAGCCTATGCCGAATTTTACCCCAAGCATTTCGGCTGTCATAAGAGTCAGGAAAGACGCGCATGTTCCGTTAAATACGCCGATAAAAATGCTCGGCATAGCGTCCGGCAGGGCTATCTTGAATATTTTTTGAAACGTGTTTGCCCCCAGCGTGCTTGCCACTTCAAAATACGCGTTCTTAACATTTGATATTCCTGAGCTTGTAAGCACCGTAGTCGGAAACCACACCGCAAGCGCAATCAGGAAAACGCTCGCCTGCCTTGAACTCGGGAAGCAGACAAGGGCGATTGGTATCCACGCCGTTGAGGGAATGGGGCCGATGATTTTTATAAGAGGGGTTATCCAGTAATTCCAGCGTTTGCTCCACCCTGCCAGTATTCCCGTTGTCAGTCCGCAAATAAGCCCCAGGCTAAAGCCTGAAAATAAAAGCCGCGCCGAATGAGCAAGGCATTTTAATAAAAAACTTTTATCCTTTACAAAGACATTAAGAATTTTATCCGGGCATGGAAAATAAATTGACGGAATAAGCATCAATTTTAACGTGACTATATTGTAAATATTAAGGGCGAGTATTGCCGCCGCGAAAAACGGCGCTTTATGCGTGTACTTTTCGTTAAAATCTTTTTTAAAAAACGATACCGCAATACATACAGCCAGTACTCCTGTTGTAATAAATAAAATAACCGTAAGGTAAGGCACTGTTTTATCAAAAAATCTGGAGCTGTTTGGAACAAGTAAATGAACCAACAAAGCCGCCAGTACGCTTAGTAACGGTAAAAATTTTCTAAGTAAAAACATATTATTCCTTTATGTACGCGAACGGATCTTTGGCGTACCATTCCTCTTTGAAAGGCAAGTCCGTATATTCGGCAAGATTTTTGTTGAACTGGTTGTTCCTTAAAATACGCGCAAGCCGCCTTGCCACTTCAAAAACGCCGGAATACCCCATGTAATTGTACGACGGTCCGAATAACGGGAATAAGGGCAGTCCGTGTTTTGCCGCTATATTGTTGCCGCCTGTGTGGGTAATTAAAACATCGGGCTTAAGGCGCTTTATCAGATTCGCCTGTTCAAAAGGCTGGTTTGTCGCAACCCCAACGATAACGTCGTCTATGTTTTCAAGAGCGTCGAATATCGGCTCGACAAACTGATCAAAGTGATGAAGTTTTAATCCTGTTATCTTCATTCCCAAATCCTGAATTATCTCAGCCGTCGCGAATATCCGCACTTCTCCGCCGGCAATAAAAGCTGTTTTCCCTTTTAAAATGCCCCGGTATTTATCAAGGCTCGCGTCCAGAATTTTATTTTCGTTCTCGATAAATCTTTGCGCTTCTTTTTCAAGGTCGAAGTGTTTGGCGATTTTCAAAACCCAGCGATCCGTGTTTTTTCTGCCAATAGGGATTGTGTCGATAAGGAACGGGATATTGTACTTCTCTTTTAAATGCCCGACAAAATAGTCGTCGTGAGTGCCGCAGATGCTTACGTTAAGCGAAGTTTCAAGAGAGTACGGAAAATCCTCAGGTTCGGCGTAACACGGGATAAAACGGACATTCAATCCAATGCCTGTCAGTATCCTCTGAAGTTCAAGCTCGTCCGCCCTGCTCATAGAGCCTACGTTAAGAACATTTACATTTCTGCTTATCCTGTACTGCCTTTCCATTTCTTCCAAATCGCGCTCTACAAGATATTTTTCGCGGTCAGGCGGGCGGATATAATTTTTTAAGATGCCGTGATACACGGCGTCGTAAGCCGTCGCCATGACTTTTGTCTTAAAACCTTCGCAGTGGACAGGCACTATAATCGCCGCGGTTTGTTCCTGCAAATCCGCAAGAATACTGTCTACGTCGTCGCCGATAAGGGCGGGAACGCATCCGTTAGCCACAATTATCGTATCGGGCCTTAATTCCCTGTCGGCGTATAAAACCGCCTCGCGCAATTTTTTTTCGCCGCCGCCTATTACGTCGGATTCGTCAAGGTTTGTGCTGAGCCAGATAACGCCCTCGGCGTTAGGATCGCGCAGTTGTTTATATGATTTATTCACGCCTACGTTTCCGATACTGCAGATACCGCAGCCGATAGGGCCGTGCATGACAATGACCGAGTTGCGGATAGAATTTAAAATGGCAAGGCTTAGCGTAAACTGACAGCCGTGAGTCTGCGTAAAGCTTCTTCTGGAAAGGTTAAGGCATCCTTCTTTCCCGAAACAGTCCTTTTGCAGGCAGCCTTTCATCTTTGCCGCTGTTCCACCAAAGGCGATATTTGTTTTGTGGCGGTCTTCCCTTGCCGGAGCCGATTTTGCGTTTAAGTAATTCATTTTTAACCTCCATTAAGTCTGACCAATTGTAAGTGGTCAGACGGTATAATCGAAGTCTCCGCACAGCGGAGACAAACCTCCTATCTTCCCGCGACCAGTATGCCCAGGATATCTTCCGTAAGCCGCAAGCCGCCGTTTATTCCCGCGTAAGCGGCGTTTAACACTACCCTGTTTGTCACGGGATAACACGCCGTTAACAGCGGTACATTGAATTGAGACGCCAAATCCCTTTCGTACACGCTTCCGATAACAAACAACGGGCTCATCGAGTCGTAGTATCTTTCGTTATGATTTCGCGGCCAAATTTCCGCGATATATTTTTTAACAGACGACGTATTAAAATCGAATTTTACATTTACCTTTAAGCCGGATTTTAATCCGCCAAGGCCGGATACGACCTTTTCTTTTTGAGTATCTTCAAGCATATCCGTTACAACCGTTAATTCAGGAAGCCATCCAAGTTCGTCTGACAAATACCTTGTGATGGCGGGAGCGTAATTGCTGTCGCCAATTACTACCGCGTATCTTTGAAGGTCAATATCATTGTAGATGTCCGCAATCCGCTCAATATAACTGTAAAATAACTTTTTTTCGCTCTTTACTACCTCGTTTGTAACATTGGCGTCAATGTTAAGTTTGGCGGCTATTTTTCTTAAAAAATCCTCCGTGGCGTGGGCGCCTATGGGCAAGTCCGCCGTTATATACGGAATATCATGCAGTTCCTCAAATAACTGCGCGGTCTGCACGCCGTACACGCCGGACAGCACAATGTTAAGCGAAGCGTCGCCTGAGTTTTTTATGTCCGCAAGAGTTTCGCCTTCGCCGAAGAAGGTGTTAACTTCCAGTCCAAGACGGGTAAGCAGGCGTTTAATTTCTTTTAAGTTGCCTTCCCAAAACACGTCCAAAGCCGGAACAATGCCCAATATATTAACTTTGTTCGCCTTTTTATTTTTTTGTTTGGTAATATATTTTTTTACAATGCCGTCTAACACAAGATCGTATCCTAAATACGAATTTCCCCTGAAACTCGGCGTATGCACGGCAATGACCGGTTTTTCCTGCCCCGCAAATTCGGAAACAACGGCGTCAAGATCGTCGCCAATCATTTCCACCATACAGCCTGAAAGAACGACAAATAAATCGCCGTCCATAACCTCAAGCGTGGTTTGTATCTGTTCGCGTAACCTGTCTTCGCCGCCAAATACCACGTCGCGCTCGATTACGTTGCTGCTGGGAAGCGCGTTGCCTCCGCAGTAGCCGCCGCCAAGATACGCTCCGCCTGAATTATACGCCTGATACAGATTCTGCCCGCACCCCGCCGAAGCGTGTATAACCGGTATCGCCCTTGGTATCGCCCTTAATGTCGCAAGCGCTCCGCCCAATGAACAGGCATAACGCGGTCTGTCAATAAAACTATTCACCTTTTTCCTCCATATTATGGTCTTTCAAGACTGTCGTATAACGCGGTTGAAAGGTATCTTTCACCCGTATCAGGCAGGACGGTCACTACAATTTTTCCTTTATATTCATGGCGCTTTGCAATCTGCGTTCCCGCAAATGCCGCCGCTCCCGATGAAATGCCGACCAGCAGGCCTTCCGTCCTCGCGAGGTGCTGTGAAGTTTCAAACGCTTCCTCGTTTTTTACTTTGTATATCTCGTCGATAATTCCCGTATTCAAAACTGAAGGGACAAAGCCCGCGCCTATTCCCTGTATTTTATGCGGAGCAGGCGGATTCCCGGACAGCACAGCAGAGTCATAGGGTTCTACGGCGATTACTTTTATGTCTTTATTTTTACTTTTTAAAAATTCGCCGACTCCGGTTATTGTTCCGCCCGTTCCAACGCCTGAAACAAACGCCGCGATTTGGCCGTCGGTATCTTTCCATATTTCTTCGGCTGTGGTTTTTCTGTGTATTTCAGGGTTCGCCGGATTTTCAAACTGCTGGGGAATAAACGCGTTTTCAAACTGGGAAAAAAGTTCTTCGGCTTTTCTTATCGCGCCCTTCATTCCGTCTTTGCCCGGAGTAAGCACAATCTCCGCGCCGAGCGCCCTTAACAGATTGCGCCTCTCTACGCTCATTGTTTCAGGCATTGTTAAAATCAGCTTGTAGCCTTTTGAGGCTGCGACAAAAGCGAGCCCAATGCCGGTATTGCCGCTTGTAGGCTCGATAAGGACGGTGTCTTTTTTTATTTTGCCGCTCTTCTCCGCGGATTCTATCATTGAAAAGGCGATACGATCCTTAACGCTTCCAAGCGGGTTAAAATACTCAAGCTTGGCGATTAAGCGCCCGCCCAAATTAACAAAACGGTTGTAATTGGTTAATTCCAGCAAAGGGGTATTCCCAATCAAATCGGTCAGTTTTGAATAGATATTCACTTCAGCCTCCTTAAAACATAGTAAACATATATTACATACTAAATATATATGAATTATAAGTATTAAAATAAAGTTTTGTCAATAGGTTTTGACAAAAAATTACAAAAATTTTATTAAGAATTTTTAACACATATCTGTCGTTGTTTGTGTTGGTTCGTGGTTAAAAAACAGGAATTCAATCACCCGCAAACATTATTACAGCGAAATTCGCCTGTTTTTTCGTATAATTTACGCGAAATGTCATTCACGCCGGGAATACCGCAGGCGTCGGCGCGGCAGTGGGCGCAGTTGCGAAAAACAGGCAAAAAGGAATCGGCTTCTTTTCTTGCCGCCTCAAGCATAGCGCAATCTGGAGCGGCGGTCCCGGCAAATTCACCGCGTGGAATCAGCGGTATGATATTGTGGTACCTAACCCCAATGGCCGAAATGGTTTTGGCTATTTCCCCGATTTTGTCAGAGTTAACGCCGGGTACCAAAACGGTGTTTACTTTGATTTCCATGCCCGATTTTTGCGCCATTTGTATCCCCTCAAGCTGGCGGGAAAGCAGAATTTCCGCCGCTTTTTCACCCGTTATTGTTTCACCGTTAAATGTAATATGGGAAATAATTTTTTCGCCGATTTTGGGATCTACGGCGTTAACGGTAACGGTTAAATGCCTTAGTCCCAAAGCCGACAATTCCTGAACTTTGTCAGGCAAGCCAAGCCCGTTAGTTGAAAGGCACTTTGATAAATTCGGAAAATGTTTGTCCACAAGCCGGAATGTTTCAATCGCGCAATCGTCGGCAAGAGCGTCCCCCGGGCCGGCAATGCCCGCGACCGTCAATTCGGGGCAAAGTTCCATCGCTTCGGTTAATGTTTTTACCGCTTGCTCCGGCGTAAGTATTTGCGCACAGACGCCCGGACACATTTCGTCCGTATTGATATTACGTTCGCAAAAACGGCACTTGATATTACAGCGCGCGCTGACAGGCAGATGAATACGCCCGTATTGACCATGAGCGGCAGGGTCAAAACACGGGTGGTTATTTTGATCACTCTTTGGTTCGTTACGCGCAAGCTCCAGGACATACTCATTCAATATATCCTCAATAAACCCTGGTTTTTCAACAGGCCGAATGTTCTTTGCCCTAAGACCGTTTTGCGCAAAGTTTCCGATACTGGAACATATAACCACCGTACAATCGGATAATAACTGTGCGCTCGTATTAAACTTTTCCTGGCTGTGACCGCCCTTGCCGCAAGCCGGAGTGTTATCTCTCTTTTCGATTAATGCCCACTTCCTGCCGTCCGCTTCTGCAATCACAAAGGAAGGAGTGTTGCCGAAATGCCTTGAGACAAATTTTCCGTCGCTTGAAGCAAGAGCTATCTTCATTTTCTTGCCTATATACCGGCTCTTTCGCCGCCCACGACAACGCCTGTCTCAAGTTCCAGCAGCTTGTCGCTCCAGCCCGCCGCCCAGCTGCGAAGTTCGTCCAGTTCCAGCGGCGAAGGAGTTTTGCTTTCCTCATGGGCGGCAATGCGCTGGGCAAGCTGCGTGTATACTTTTGCCTGCTCGCTGTCAGGAGAAGCTTCAATTGTTGTTTTGCCTTTTAACTCGGATTGTGTAACAGTAATTGAACGGGGAACATATTGAATGATCTGCGTCTGAGTCCTGGAGGAAAAGTCGTCTATTATATCGCGCGAGTAACCTTGAGAAATTGAGTTGGCAATAATGCCGCCCAAAAGAGCGCCGCCTGCGTTTGAATATTTTTTTATGCCCTTAAACAGATTATTGCTTGCGTAAATCGACATAAAGTCGCCGCTTGACACCGTAAAAACATGCTGGGCTATACCCTCGCGGATAGGCACGGCAAAACCGCCGCAGACAACGTCGCCCAGAACATCGTAAATAACAAAGTCAAGTTCAAGCTCGTCAAATATTTTTTGCTGTTTAAACAGTTCAACCGCGGTAATAATGCCGCGTCCCGCGCAGCCGACGCCCGGGGCAGGTCCCCCCGCTTCGACGCAGTAGATTCCGTTAAAGCCCTTATGTATAACATCATGCGCGTTTACAGAGCCTTTTTCCCTAAGCGTTTCAAGCACGGTAGGGATATATGTGCCGCCGCGAAGCGTATTGGTACTGTCTGATTTCGGGTCGCACCCGAACTGCATAACCTTATACCCGGCTTTTGAAAGGGCCGCCGACAAATTGCTTGTAGTCGTTGACTTTCCTATTCCGCCTTTTCCGTATATGGCGATTTGTTTTATTTTTTTTGCCATTCAATTACTCCTTGCAAAACAACACTTTATTGATGTTATTTAAAAGCCTGTTCAAGATCGGCGATAATGTCGTCTATGTGTTCGGTTCCGACGGAAAGCCTGATGGTATTGGGTTTTATTCCCTGCTCCAAAAGCTCATCACCGGAAAGCTGTGAATGCGTCGTGCTCGCAGGATGAATAACCAGCGATTTGGAATCCGCCACATTTGCAAGAAGAGAAAACAGTTCCAGTTTGTCGATAAATTTTCTCGCCTGATCCGAGCCGCCTTTAATTTCAAAAGTAAAAATAGAACCCGCGCCGTTCGGAAAATATTTTTTATACAGGGCGTGATCCTGATGATTCGGCAGCGACGGATGATTTACGCTTTCTACCTGCGGGTGCTTTTGCAGGAAACTAACAACTTTAAGCGCGTTTTCTACATGGCGTTCCGTCCGCAGCGACAGGGTTTCCAGTCCCTGAAGGAAAAGGAATGAATGGAACGGGCTTATTGTCGCTCCCGTGTCCCTCATCAGCGTAACGCGAATTTTTATGATATAGGCAAGATTTCCCACAGCCTGGGTAAGAACTACGCCGTGATAACTTGGATTCGGTTTAGAAAGCCCCGGAAACTTATCATTTGCCGCCCAATTAAATTTTCCCGAATCTACGATCACGCCGCCGATAGCAGTTCCGTGCCCGCCGATAAATTTGGTTGCCGAATGGACAACCACGTCCGCGCCATGCTCGATAGGGCGGAACAGGCATGGCGGCGAAAAAGTATTGTCTACGATAAGCGGAATGCCGTTTTTGTGCGCGATGGCGGAAAGCGCGTCAAGGTCTACGATTGTGGAATGGGGATTTCCCAAAGACTCCACAAATAACGCCCTTGTGTTTTCGTTAATCGCCTTTTCAAAATTTTTCGGATCGCCGCCGTCTACAAAAGTCGTAGTTATTCCAAAGTCCGGCAAAGTGTGGGCGAAAAGATTGTAGGTTCCGCCGTAAATACGCTTGTCGGATACAATGTTCTGCCCCGCCGTTGCAATATTCTGTATCGCGTAGGTAACGGCGGCGGCCCCTGACGATGTTGCCAAAGCGCCGACGCCTCCCTCAAGAGCCGCTATCCTCTGTTCAAACACGTCCGATGTGGGATTCATAAGGCGCGTGTAAATGTTGCCGCTCTCCGTTAAGGCGAACCTTCCGGCCGCCTGTGCGCAATCTTTAAATACATAAGATGTAGTCGCGTAAATGGGCACTGCCCTCGCGTCGGTAGTCGGATCCGGTTTTTCCTGTCCAACGTGAAGTTGGAGCGTTTCAAACTTGTAATTTTTCATTTTTTCTCTCCTCTTATATAGTACACACATAATTCCTATGTGTTTAATAGGATTATAGAGGAAAATATAAATTCTGTCAATAGGGAAATTATATAAAAAAGCCTGTTGACAGAATCGTCAATATTTCCTAATATCATAGTATACATATATGAATTATAAGTATAACAATAAAAGGCTGGTAATATTATGGGACGGTCATTTAAGAGAAAAACGACTCTAAGAGAAAAATCACATTTAAGAAATGAGGAGCCGCTTGATATTGCCGAACTTCTTGAAAAAACGCATTTTGAAACGATTATGGCTTTTTCTGAAGCCCTGGAAGCTAGGGACCAGTATACCGCCGGACATTCGCGCCGGGTTATGGAATATTCCAAAAACATCGGGCAGCGCATGAAATTGGATAAACAAGATATTGAGGACCTTAAAAGGTCGGCGTTATTGCACGACATCGGAAAAATAGGAATACCCGATATGGTTCTTAAAAAGCAAACAAAACTAACCGATGAGGAATACGCCATAATAAAATCACATCCCGAAACAGGAGCCGCAATACTTAAAAACATAAAATCTTTCAAACATTTAGTACCGGCTGTATATCATCACCATGAACGATATACCGGTGAAGGATACCCCGACGGCATTAAAGGCACGGCGATTCCCATGCACGCGCGGATAATCTCCATAGCCGATACATTTGACGCGATGACATCAAGCAGATCGTACAGGAACGCGCTTTCTTTCAGGACGGCGTTATCTGAACTTGAGCGAGGCAAGGGTACGCAATTTGATCCTGACATTGCTGATATTTTTATTGAAATATTACAGGAATCACCATTTTATTTTACGCGGTTTAGGGAACCTGAATATCATCTGTAGATATTGAACTTCTAAACCCCAACCGGGGTTTTTATAGTTTCCCATTTTATACGGCTTTGCCTTTGTATTGAATATCGCGTATTCTCTCGGTGGTAAATCCCATTGGGCAAATTGTACACCACGCTCGCGGCGTAAAAAGAATTCCGAAAATCAACCCTATAGCGGTGGCTGTTTCCATAAAAACAAGAATAGTAAATCCAAGTTGATCGACATCGCCTTTCGGAACAACCCATATCATCAATCCGATGAAAGAGCCCATCATCAAAGCCCACAAAAAAAATTTAAAAACCTTTTTATTCATTATAGAAGGACGTTTCAGCGAAAAAAAGGCAAACGGACGCGCAGCCATTCCAAGAAATGAACCTCTTGGGCATATTCTGGCGCAGCTCATTTTTCCATAACCAGCTAAAGCAATGATAATTGGCGTAAACATGCAAACTAAACCATAAAGACCAAAAGGATGCCAAAAATTAGCAATCGTCATCCATGTTATGGTGATTATCCATGACCAGCCCTGCCATGAAGCGGGCCAGCGCTTGCCGTTAACTACTTTTGATTTAATTTTACGAGTTAAAACTGACATATTAACAATCTCCCAATCTATAGAAAATCTCCCTTTGGCAATCACATATACTTATTAAACATATATGAATACAGTATATTATATACAAAAGGAACTTGCCATGTCAACAATGGAATTCAGCCGTAATTACTATTACCGGATAAAATTGGTCCACGGCCGTGTTTCAACCGCAGGCAAGGGTACTTCCTTCTTTGCAAGGGCAAGCGCTTTTATGAGCCATGCCATGCTTCGCGCGGAACGTTTTGCGACATAAAGACCCTCAGCGTCTTGTAACGATTCCTCGCGGTTTGAACCGTGGACTATCTCCCAATACACGGACGGCGCGATAAAAGCCCCTGTAAGGTTAAAATAGTTGTTCATCTGGTGAAAAGCGTTAATCCCGCCCGCCCGCCTGCACGATACTACGGCGGCGGCGGCCTTGTACTCAAGCCGCACTCCCGAGAAAAAAAGTCTGTCTAAAAAACATTTAAAGTTTCCGGCAATACTGCCGTAGTAGACAGGAGATCCGGTAATTATTCCGTCCGCCGCGTTCACTTTTTCCGCCGCGCTGTTTACAAGATCATCGTTAAAAACGCATTTGCCAAGTTCCCGGCACTTGCGGCAGTCAATACATCCCCGGATATTTTCCCTTCCCACCTGTACAATTTCGGTCTGTATTCCTTCATGTTCCAATTCAGCGCACATAAGTTCAAGCGCGTTCTGTATTACTCCGTCATTATTCGGGCTTCCGTTAAAAGCTATTACTTTCATAACGGTTATTTTTCACATATAAACAAATCTCGTCAAGGGAATAAAATATTAAGAAAAACCTTAAAATTTCTCTTGACAAATTTAAAATTATAAGCCACACTATACCTAGTAATCCTATATGATTACTGAATAATAATTAAGAGGAGTATATTATGGCAAGAGTAGAGAAAATCACCGATCTAATCGGAAATACACCGATTGTCAAAGTCAACAAACTTAATGAAAGCGGGGCTATTGTGTATGTAAAACTGGAAAGCTTTAACCCTCTGCACAGCGTAAAAGACCGCATAGCGCTTTCGATGATTGAGGCCGCCGAAAAAGAAGGCAAAATAAAGCAGGGGACTGTTATTATCGAGCCGACAAGCGGCAACACCGGTATCGGGCTTGCTTATGTAGCGGCGGTTAAGGGCTACAGGATAATCCTGACCATGCCTGAAACCATGAGCATTGAAAGGCGCAAACTGCTTAAAGCGCTGGGAGCCGAGTTGGAACTTACCGAGGGAGCAAAAGGCATGAAGGGCGCAATCGCAAAAGCGGAAGAACTTGCGGCGGCGACACCCAATTCGTTTATTCCGCAGCAGTTCAATAATCCCGCCAACCCCGCTATTCACGAAAAAACCACCGGCCCTGAAATCTGGAACGATACCGACGGTAAGGTTGACATCGTGGTCGGCGGAGTCGGAACAGGCGGAACGTTAACAGGCGCGGGAAAATTTCTTAAATCGAAAAAATCCAGCGTTAAGATTGTCGCGGTAGAACCCGCCGCGTCTCCCGTACTTTCCGGTGGAACTCCCGGACCGCATAAGATTCAGGGTATAGGAGCCGGTTTCAAACCTCAGGTTTATGATTCCGCCGTTATCGACGAAATTTACCAGACCGATGAAGTTAAGGCCGGAACCGCGGCGCGCCGTCTTGCAAAAGAAGAAGGTATTATTGTAGGTATTTCATCCGGTTCCGTTCTTGAAGCGGCGCTGACTGTCGCAAAACGGCCTGAAAATAACGGAAAGACCATAGTAGCCGTACTGCCGGACACCGGCGAGCGCTATTTGTCAACATGGCTGTGGGATGAGTAAAATTATCCGGTCTGACCGCTAAAAATACTGAAAAAATACTTGGTATACATTAATTTAATTTTCTTGTAATATTTTATAACTGAGTATGTAATATTACGAATATTTAGTGGTCAGACTAAAAAAATTAAGGAGTTGTTTATGGCAACAGCAGAATTAAACGCGCTGAATAAAGCGCAGGCGTATCAACTGGCGGATATTACAAAAACCCCGCCTCAATTCGGCGCGATTACACCGCGCTGGCTTACACGTTTTCTGGAATTCAAAGGGCTTGAAGCCGGTATTTACCGCGTTAACAAAGTGGTCGAGGGAGAAACGCCGCTTGACGTTCTCTGCTCATCTGAAAAAAAGAGCGCGGAAATTCCCGAAGGTTATGTACAGTATCAACAAAAACCAAGGGAATATACCCTCAGTTCAATTTCTACCATTATCAATGTAGATACCGCCATAGAAGACGTATTTTCTTCGCCATACGATCAGACAAAAGAACAACTGCATCTGGCGATTGAAAGCTTGCGCGAGCGGCAGGAAAGCCAACTCATCAATAACGATGACTACGGCTTGTTAAAAAATATTTCCGACAACCAGCGTATAAAACCCGGAAACAAAGCGGGTTCTCCCATGCCCGACGATCTGGACGAATTGATTTCAAAAGTGTGGAAAGAGCCGGCATTTTTCCTGGCGCACCCGAGGGCTGTCGCCGCTTTTCAGCGTGAATGTACGCGCAGGGGCGTTCCTCCAAATACAACTTCGCTTTTTGGCGGCACATTTATTCTGTGGCGCGGCATTCCGATAATACCTACAGATAAACTGTTTGTAGACGGTTTGAAAACCCCAAAGAGCAAAGGCGGTAAAACCAATATTCTTTTGGTGCGTACCGGAGAAGCAAAACGCGGGGTTATAGGCTTGTACCAGACAGGCTTGCAGAATGAACAAGGAAGAGGACTTTCCGTGCGTTTCAGGGGAGTGGACAACAAAGGACTTGCGTCCTATCTCCTGTCGCTGTACTGCTCAGCCGCAATTCTTTCAGACGACGCCATAGCCGTTCTTGAGGATGTGGAAGTGGGTAATTACTATGACTACACCTAACGGTTACGGCTTGCCGGATCCGGAAGAACTTGAAAGGTGGGCGTTAACTTATTTTCCCGAACTTCAGGAAAAAAAGATCGATACGGAGAAAGACAAAGACGCCCAAACCGCGTATTCTCCTGTTGTCACGCCGTATAAAAGCGCGGCTTTCAGTCCGCCTTCCGAAGGCGGCTATAAAAATTCTCCTTTGGGCGCGGGCAGCTTTGATGTAAACCGTATCCGCCGTGATTTTCCGATTCTGAACGAAAAAGTCGCGGACGGCAAACCGCTTGTC
>Ga0268262_10003834_pt1 | contig 15955 bp, 14 predicted proteins | sample TergutNc150P3_FD_190354 | JGI IMG/M metagenome (GOLD analysis project Ga0268262, IMG submission 190354) | Nasutitermes corniger P3 segment gut microbial community from laboratory colony in Florida, USA - Nc150 P3 (SPAdes) (version 2) | ecosystem: Host-associated > Arthropoda: Insects >... | reverse complement strand
TGGCTGCCGTCAACGACTTGTCGGTACTGTCCTATGTGCGTTCCCGTCAGCACTATCTCCTTGTACCCCATGTCGACCGCCTTTTTAAAGGTATCGACAAGCCGGTTCATCGGCGCGCTGCGCGACGGGCCGCGCAACATTGGGACTACGCAGTAGGCGCACCTAAAATTGCATCCCTCCTGTATTTTCAGTGAAAAACGCGTACGGCCAGACGCGAGAGGATCCGCCACATTGTCGCCCCAGAAAACGGGGCTGCTTTCATCAATATCCGAGAGATACGCCCCGCCGCCGGACGCCGCGACGATGGACGGTATGCGGTGCTTGTCCGCGTTGCCTACGACCCACTCAACGCCGGGGTATTTTTGTATGGACGCGCCGTGCTGCTGCGCGAAGCAGCCGGTCACCAATATCTTAGCGCCGGGGGCGGCGCTCGAAAGCGACTGTATGAAGCGCCGCGTCTTAGACTCCGCGAGCGAGGTTACGGAACAGGTGTTGACGACCACGACGTCCGCTTTATCAAGATCGTCGACGACCGAGAAGCCCAAAGACAGAAACTCGGCTCTAAGCGCCGCCGCCTCCTCCTGATTCGTCCGGCACCCTATCGACCTAAAAGCCACCGCCGCCGCGCCCACGTCATTTCCAATCCGCAAGCGCCGATTCCCGCGTACCGTAAAGGCGGATTATGGAGTCTATCCCCAAACTCGAGAAAACATCCCGCACTACCTCGTTCGCGCAGCATATCTTCATGGAACCGCCGTTGTCCTGCAAAAGCCTGCTGAGCCTGAGCACCGAACCCACGCTCAAACTGTCGAAGAAAGCAAGCCCCTTGCAATCCAAAAGGATTTTGTTCGTATACGCCAATGTCAAAAATATGCGATTTTTGAAGAGCGTGGAGCCGTTCGGATAGTTCATTACGCCGGTAAGCGAGATAATGTAGACGCCGTCAACCACCTCTTCGTTTATCTGAAGCTGATTGTCAAGCTCTGTCAATTTAGCCTCGCTCTTCCTCACGCCCGACGACAATTCCGCGTCAAAGAGCCTATCTATGCCTATTTCCGCCAAAATATCGTAAATTTTGCGCTGCGGGTTCCTTAACACAAGGGCTTTGCCCTTGGCCGTAAGCTCCTTGTAGAGGAAGACGAGAACCCCTATCCCCGCGCTGTCCATAAAGACCGTGTCGCTCATATCAAGCACAACGCGCCCCCATTCGCCGTCCGGCAGCTCCTTCAGCGCGGCGACTGTCTTGTGCGGGGTCTCCGTATTGAAACGCTCCGGCATCTTGAACGTGCAGGTGCCCTTTTCAGAATTTACTTCCATAATCTCCCTCACCTTAAGAATCGCCGCGTCAACTCGTCTACGGATATCCGCACGAACGTAGGGCGCCCGTGCGGACACGTGTGCGGAGTTTCGGCCGAAAATAACGCGTTTATCAGCGCGTTCATCTCTTCCAAGCTCAACTTCTGCCCCGACTTTATCGCCGCCCCGCAGGCGAACGCCGCCGCGAAACGCTTTACCGGCTCCTTGAACGTCTCCGGGCCGCGCCCGTCGAGCAGGTAGCGCACCATCTCCCTCACCGCGCCCTCCGCCTCGCCGTCCCGCAAAAAGGCCGGCAGAGCCGATATTGAAACCGCGCCGCCGCCGAAATCGGATATTTCAAAGCCCAAGCCGTTAAAATACTTTTTGCCGGAATCAAGCACCGCCCTCTCCGCCGCGCCCATCTCAAGCACTATCGGAAAGAGCAGCTGCTGGGAGACCGGGCTCCCGCTCTCCATGTCCCTGAGCGCCTGCTCGTAACGCACGCGCTCGTCGGCGGCGTGCTGGTCTATCAGCAGTACGCCGTTCTTTATCGGCGCGAGGATAAAAATCCCGTGAATCTGGTAGCATTGGATCAACTCGTGAGTTTGAGCCGCCGCCGCGTCGCCGATACCTTCTATACCCCCTACCGCCGTATTCCCCGTCGCATCCATCCCCGCCCCCGCCGCAATACCGCCGCCTGCCGGATTGCCGCCGATATCCACATTGACGAACGGCGACGAAAAAAAGTTCATTGACGGCTGAACCGCGCCGCCCGCAACGCCGTCGTTCCCGGAATTGAACGGAAAACCGCCGCCTACGAAATCAATCCCGCCGATCCCGGCAACGCCGCCGGCGTTATTGGCTCCGCCGATGCCCGCATTTCCGCCGCCCCGCGACAGATCGCCGGTCGATACCCCGGATTTGCGCAACCCGTTCTTCACAACGTTGTAGATAAACCCGAAAACCCCGCGCTCGTTGTCGAACTTCACCTGCTGCTTCGTCGGGTGTACGTTCACGTCGATCTTGTCCGGGTCGACGTCCAAAAAACAGAAAAACGCCGGCCTGTTCCCATGCCCCAAAAATTGCGCGAACGCCTCCCTTACGGCAAAGGTTACCGACTCGTTGTCGATCCGCCTCAAATTTACGTACAAGCTCTGAAAACGCGGCTTCGCCTGCAGCTTCTCCGGCGTCGACACGTACGCGAGCACAGACATGCCGTTGCCGTCTCCGCCGCACTCCACAAGCCCCCGCGAAAAATCGCCGCCGGCGGCTTGGCAGATCCGCTCCAAAAGGTTTGCGGCGGGCGGCATATCCAGCAACCGCTTCCCGTCGACGGTAACCGTAAAGTGGACAGCCGGAAAAGGTATCGACAGCTGCTCCAAAGCCTTTATAATGGCCATCTGCTCGCCGCGCTCCGTCTTCATGAACTTTCTGCGCGCCGGAACATTGTAAAAGAGCTCGCGCACGGTGATGGTGGTCCCGCGCGTTCTCGCGACCGGCGACACCTCGCCGGATACCCCGCCGTCCACGGCGATCTCGCAACCAAGCCCCGAAGGATCACCGTCGTAAGTGGCTACGGTCATTCGACTTACGGCCGATATGCTCGCAAGCGCCTCGCCGCGAAAACCCATCGTGGCGATAGAGTACAGGTCGTCCGCCGAACGGATCTTGCTTGTGGCGTGCGGCAAAACGCTCATCACCAAATCCGCCCGCGACATCCCGCAACCGTCGTCGGCGACGCGCATCATGGAGAAGCCCGCCCCCTCGACAGAAACGTCGATACGCGCCGCGCCGGCGTCTATGGAGTTCTCCACCAACTCTTTCAGGACGGAGGCCGGACGCTCCACCACCTCACCGGCGGCGATCTTCTCAACGACGGCGGGGGGAAGAACGGCGATTTTGTTTTCACCACTCTGCATCGCTGGCCACCCGAACGAGTGTGCGTTCTACTTTATAATTTTTTTCGGTATAAACGGTGTAATTTGTATAACGGTATTAATTAAGTAATTGTACCTATTTATCGATGTATCAACATATTAGCCTATATCACATACCATTGAAATGCGGAAGGGGGGACTCGAACCCCCACAGGCTTGCACCCACTAGGACCTGAACCTAGCGCGTCTACCAATTCCACCACTTCCGCAAAAATCATGACGCCGCACGTCAGTATAATATAATACGCCGTAGCGGCGATAAGCAAATAAATTTGCGTCATTGTCAAAAAGCGAAAAACTCACACCGCCGCGTTTTCCAAATTGATATCCGGCGCCGACTCAGCCTTAGATTTCAGGTGCGCCTGTCCCCACGCCTCGCGCAACGTCTCCAAATAACGCAAAACCTCCTCCATCTTGGCCCTCTCGCTGTGTATGTTCGCGTCTATGGTCGCGCTGAACATGTAGGAGTACAGATTGAACAGGTTCGCCGCAATCTCTCCCCCGGCGTCCAAATTCAGGGAGACCTGCAGCTCCTCCAAGGCGTCTTGTATCTTGAATATGTGTTTGGCGCGCTCCTCGATCTTCTTCTTGTCGTCAAACACCTCAAGCGCCAGCTTCGCGTGCTTTATGGCCACGTCGTAGGTCACAAGGATGAGCTTGCCCTTGTCGTTGGTCTCCGATTGCGCGCCCTTGTATGCCCCATAACCCGCTTTCATCATAATAACACCCTCCCCCGCCTTGATAATACGTTTGTGTAACGACCAGGCATCAACACGCCTATAATATAATATATTATCGGTATATGCGCAAAATTTCTTTACCCGTCGCTTTTAAACAGGTTCTTGAAGAATCCGCCTATCGCCCTGTCGTAAACGCTCCTGTCAACCTCAATGCGCGGATTGTGGAAGGCCCCGCTTATCTTGCACTTGAACCGCCCGCCGCCGCTCTCCGTCCTCTCGAGCGAGTTTCGGACGAGTTTAGACAATCCGGCGACAAAAGCGCCGCTCAATTCACCCTCAAAATCCTGGCTCAGCTTCCCGTCGAACCCGACCCAACCGGCGGAGCGGAATTTCAGAACATCCCCAACGCCGGTTATCTCCTTAAAATAGAGCCGCCCGCCGGCAATGGAAAACCCGCCCTTTACCCCGGAAAAACGCAACAGCCGCAGATCGCGAGAGAGATGGCTCGCCACAGGCGCCGTTTGCAGCGCCAAATCGGCGGCCGTCAGATTCGTTACCGTCACGCGCCCCTTAGCTTTCACAGAGTCCAACCTGATAGGTGAACCGCTCTCCACGCGCGCGTCCATATCCGCCTTGCCGGCAAGCCTGCCCGGCGAAAAGCCCGTCCCGGCGCAAAACTTCTCCAAATCCAACCCGCTTATAGACGCCTCCCCGCTCAATACCTTGGATTGACGCACGTCAACGGCGAGGTTTATACGCAGCTTTCCGCCGAAAACCGTCCCGCCGCCGTTCGTAAGCTCAAGGTTTTTATCGTCAACCGATATATCCACGTTAAAACGCTCGACCTTCGCCAGCGACGGAATAACAGCCTCCCTCACGGTCGCGCTCCCGGATAGCGCGGCTCCACCGCCTTTCCGGCCAAGAATAGCCTCCGCCCCAAACATGGATATATCGGGCCGCCCCTTGCTGATAAAGACGATATCGACGCCGCGCAAGGCTATCTTTTTGACCGGCCGCAAAGAGACCGCCTTGCCGAATACCTCTCCCGCCAACTCAAACGGCCTCTCGTAGAGCTCGCGGAATACGTCGCGGTCAGACTTCAAAATAGCCGGATTGACGACAAACGCGACGGCGGCGCCAAGTAAATTGCAACGAATATCGACGCGGGCCGCGCGCACGCGGTAACCGTCGCCTTTATCGCTTATCCGCTTGTAAGTGGCGGCCTCCTTTACCCGCAAACCAGACCACAGGACGACGGAGACGCTCTCTATGGAAACGGAGTCCGCCCCCATGCCCTTGAGCGTACTCTCGGCAAGGCCGCGGAAAGGGCCCGCGCCCAGGGGGATGAAGCCCGCAAAAACCGCAAGGCTGAGCAGGAAAAGCGCCAATGTGGCTATTTTTTCGATTTTGTGGCCGCCGTTCATATAATGTATTGACTCTTTGCATGGTAATGTTTTATATTCTTGTTATTATCAACGGATTAGATGAAAATAATTCTTTCCACGAACATACACAAAAAACCGACGCAAACAAAAAATTATGGAACGAACCGACGGCGCCGACACGCGCAACCGAATAGAGCTTGAGGAGCGCATTCTCGACGACCTGATGGCCGACAGCCCCGCCATGAAGAAGGTGTTGCGCGTGGCGATGAAGATCGCGCCCACATCCTCCACCGTGCTGATAGGCGGCGAGAGCGGGACGGGCAAGGAGTTCTTCGCGCGCATCATCCACCGCCACTCGCTGTGCGCCGACGGGCGCTTCGTGGCGGTGAACTGCGGGGCCATACCCGACACCCTCTTCGAAAGCGAGTTCTTCGGCTATAAAAAAGGGGCGTTCACGGGCGCCGACCGCGACAAACCCGGCCTTGTGGAGGAGGCGCACGGCGGCACCCTCTTCTTAGACGAGGTCGGCGAGCTCTCTCTGCCCGCCCAGGTCAAACTCCTGCGCTTCCTCCAAGAGCGCATGTTCCGCAGCGTCGGCGACACCGTCCTGCGCCCCGTGGACGTGCGCGTTATCGCCGCCACAAACAAAGACTTACGCAAGCTCATGGAAAAGGGCGAGTTCCGCGAAGACCTATTTTTCCGCCTAAACGTCTTCCAACTCCACCTGCCGCCCCTGCGCGAACGCAAAGAGACCATCCCGAACCTCGTCAGCCTGTTCGTGCACCGCTACAACCAGATACTCGGCAAAAACGTGGCGCGCTTCTCAAAAGCGGCGGAGAGCCTCATCTCGGCTTACGATTACCCCGGAAATATCAGGGAGTTAGAGAACATCATCGAACACGCCGTGGTGATGGCCGAGGAGAACGAAATCACCGAACGCGACCTGCCGGAGTCCATGTTCGCGAACCGGTTGCTGCTGACCGGCCCGAACGCCCGGACAGACGCCGGCGCGTACACCGGAGACAGAATAGCCACGCTCGCGGAGGTTGAGCGCGAACACATAAAATTCGTACTGAACGTCACAAACCGCAACCAAACGGAGGCCGCCAACGCGCTTGGAATATCGCGGTCTACGCTGTGGAGAAAGATTAAGGAGTATAACCTTGAAGAAAACTAACGAACTGACAATCAGGGTCTACTACGAAGACACCGACTGCGGCAACGTCGTCTACTACGCCAACTACCTGCGCTACATGGAGCGCGGGCGCACCGAACTTCTGCGCGACTTGGGCGTTGAACTATCCGCCTACCACGAAAAAGGGTTCGCTTTCGCCGTAGCCGAAGCGAACGTGAAATACAAGCAGTCGGCGCATTACAACGACGTGCTGACGGTGACCACCTCCGTCAAAGATGTAACCTCAGCCACAATGTCGTTCTACACGGAGGTAAGCAGGGGCGAAACGCTCTTGGTTTGCGGCGAGGTAAAGGCCGCCTGCGTGAACTTGGCAAGCGGCAGACCGGCGCGCCTTCCGGCGGAGATCGCGGAGGCGCTTAAAAAGGCTGTTCCCGACGCTACGGCTTAAAGCAGTACATGATGTCAAAGAACATTCCGGCGTGCGGAGCGTCTTTGCCGAATTGCTTTACGTTGAACTCCAACGCCTGAGCGCCGACATCTATAAAGAGCCCCGGAACCCCTACGTTGAAACGCAAACCGCCTATGCCGTAGAGGTATATTAACTTATCCCTGATATCAACGGAAAGCCCCGTCTCCCACAAAAACGACCATATCTTTGACGGTGAGATTCGCCCGCCCAAATCCACGCCGACGGAAATGTGGTCGCCTACTTGGGTATGCCCGGTCAACAATAAACCATAGTACGGCCTGCCGAACTCATAAGTCAGAAACGCGCCTATCCTCGCGCGCGCCCACTCGGGAACGCCGTGCGGGCCGCCCTCCACAAAATCTCCGGAAATAAACGTTGACGCCAACCCCAACCCGCCCGCCAAATTCCTGTGAAAACCGTACTTGGCGGCAAGGCTCAACCTGCCGATATTGTCAAGGATCGACGCCTGAAGCTGTAACTTTCCCCCTAACCCGTAAGATATCTCGTGAAGCCCCAGCACCAAGTCCCCCTGCGGATTAACCCGCGCCGTCGGCATGAAAAGATAGTGCGTAGGCTCTGTAATATGAGTTTTAGCAAACACCGCGCCCACCAGGACGGCGACGGCAAAAAAAGCCTTCCAAAAGACCGAAACCTTCGACATAATTCACCGCCTTTGTTTATTGATTACCGTGAAGACCGAACCATACCCTATAACCCCGCCGATAATAAAAGTATACATATCGGACGCCCAAACGTCAACAAGTTAAATACTTTTCCGCCAATAACCGCCTCTTCCCCTTAAGCGGCAGCCCGTCCATAGACGGTATCCGCGCCCCGCCCGACCGCATTTTTACTATCCGCCGCGCCGTCGCCGGCCCTATGCCGGGAACACGCAACAATATTGGCAACTCCGCCTTGTTCACATCCACAGGGAAACGCTCCGGGTGCCTCTCCGCCCACATTAACTTAGGGTCTTTATCAATGAACAGACGCCCGCTCCCGTCATACTGGATATCCTCCTCCGTAAAACCGTACTGCCGGAACAGAAAGTCCACCTGATAGAGCCTATGCTCCCGCACAAACCCGTCCTCCGCCGCGCCGCCGCGCCGCTCCCCCGGTATCGCCTCGTTCCCCAACCCGCGCTGGTAGGAGGAGAAGTAGACCCTGTCCAAGTTCAGCCTCTTGTACAACCCCGACGTGTACCTCACGATCTCCGCGTCCGTCTCGTCCGCCGCGCCCACTATGAACTGCGTCGTCTGCCTGACCCTGTGATACCGCGTCCCCCTGTCGGTCAGCCGCGCTATACGGCGCATTGGGCGGATGATGTCTTTCAGAAAATCCTTCTTTTGCGACAACGCCGAAAAGTGCTTCTCGCCCGGCACCTCTATGTTCACGGAGACCGCGCTGGCAAGCGCTATCGCCTCGTCTATGGCGGCGTCGCTCGCCCCCGGTATCACTTTCAGGTGGATGTACCCCCTGTAGGCGTACTTGCGCCTCAAAATCCTCGCCGTCCCGTTGATCAAATCCATAGTGTTGTCCGGCGTACCCACCACCCCGCTGCTTAGGAATATCCCGATAAGGCCGCGCTGACGGTCGTAATCCATAAACAGCTTAGCCATCTCGTCAGGAGTGATGGTGCACCGAGGCACGTCCCGCGCCGCCCTGAACGGGCAGTACCCGCAGTCGTTGTTGCACACGTTGGAGATCAACGTCTTAAGCATGATGGAGTACCCGCCGCCCGGCATGGAGACCGGATAGAGCCAAGACCCGTCGTCCTTGCGAACCCGATGGTCAGGCCCGCCCCGAGTCCCGCAGGCGCAGGCGAGGTCGTACTGGGAGGCGTCGCTCAGGAGCTTTAACTTTTCGATTGTGTCCATGATTAGAATAATATAATGCTTTTTAGCGGGGAATGTCAATACATAAAATATTTTTTTGCGGAAACTTTGATATAAATGATATTGAACAAATTTTGTAGCCGATACAATGATATAGGAGTTATCTTTCTGTTACCGCCCGACATCAGTCTAATAGGCAACGTACGGAGAAAGCGTATCCCATATATTCGTAGAACTCACCCGCATAGTCGTCGTTGTAGTACATTATCCTGCCATAAGCATAACCGCCGCCGAGCCCCGCGGCCATCCACCAGAAGCCGATACTGCCGGCGCCGATAAAAGAACCTACGGTAAAACCGCCGCCGGGCAAAGCCGAAAAACCTAAATTATCCGTACCGTTACCGTTATCGTACCAGCCGCGCGCGGCTTTTAGATTCATACCGGCCGTGCCGCTGTCTCCATAAGTACCGGTACCGCCGGCGGCAATCGCCAAATTGCCCCACTCGTCACGGGTGGGCAAATGCCATCCGGCCGGACAAACCGTCTTTGCCGTCTCCCAATTGTACAACCTCCCGTACTTATCGCAACTATCAGCGCTGTTTTCATAACACCAAGAACCGCTTGATGTCACATAGTTCAGATTCTCGGCCATCCAAACCTTTTTGCCTATTACCGCCGTCTTGTATGTTCGACCGCCGTATACGAGCGGGCCTTCGTAATTAACGCCGGATGCCGTCACCATAGTCGTCCCCATATCATCTCCGTCATCGTCCCACCCGCACCCGGACACAAAAAACGCCCCGATCGCCAACGCTGACAAAAACGTCCTCCGCCGCTGTTTGAAGAAATTCATAACCGCAACCTTTGCTTGTTTTTTGACGACGACACGTCCATACATAAAGATAATACCCGCCGACCGACGAAGTCAAATTACACCCTGCAATCGGATATACCAGCCGCTCTTGCTTCCGCCTGAGCGCTTTCAATCTCGGCAAAAAACTCATTGTCGGTCGGTTCAGGCTGTTCATTCAGCCACTGCCCGAAATCCCACCCCGGTGTCCCACGGCACCGCCTCACAAACTCCTGAGCGTTATTGTGCCCTATAGCGTTGACAAGCGCCTTCATTCCGGCTTTACGCAGTTCAATCGGGTTCTTGATTTCAGTCATTATCGCCATATACGCCTCCCGCGCTATATGTTGAAACAAAATCTAATGGATTCATAACCTTTACCCCGCACATATTCCTACTGTTTACCGTTCGCAAAAAAGGCTTGTCAACGGTCAGCAACACATCAACGCCAACGGCTTCTGCGACAGCCAAATGGTAACTATCGTTGACTTTCAACCCTGCCGCCTGAAACGATTGCGCCCGCGCTCTATCCGTTGTGGTTAAATACGCGTAACCGTCCCTTGCGTCTCTGTAAAAATCCATAATCGCGTCTCTATCCTTGACATTAGGATTTTTCAATATCTCGACATCAAGCACCGAACTCCCTATAATGATATAACCGTTGATGTGCCGCCAATCTATAATGGCTTCAATGGCGTTAGCCTCGGCGATTATGCTTTCCGACGTTTGACCATCCCACGGACGCCCGTAGCAACACGTATCAAGATATATCTTCAACTGCAAATTTAGCTTCTTTCTCAATAACAACCGTTCCTATTAGGACTTCACACCGTTGTGACGCAGATACTATTTAATAATATAATACCCGCCGACCGACGAAGTCAAATTAAAATTAATCGGGGCGGATCACCGACACAGTGACCCGCCCCCCGACAATACTAACTCCTACCGCGCCATGCTATCAATCGGCGACACAACGCACCGAATACCCTTCTCTCTTGTCGTTGTCGTAGAACTCGCTCGCGTAGTCGGAGTAGCTGCTCATGACCCGTTTGTAGGCGTATTTATCACTGTACTCCGTAGCCGTCCACCAGTTGCCGTGGACGCCTTCAAGGATGAAACCGCCACTGGAGACACGGGAGCCGCCCGGCAAGGCCGAAAATCCGTAATCATTCGTCCCATTACCATCGAGATCCCATCCGCTTGTCGCTTTTAACTTCTTACCAGCCTTATTACCCACCGCCGTCACTAACGCTTCCCACTCCGCGCGGGTCGGCAGCCTCTTACCAACAGACTGGCAAGCCTTCTTCGCCGCTTCCCACGTATACAGCCTTCCGTAAATAGCGCAGTTGGCGGGATCGTTGTTATAACACCATGAATCCGCCGTCTCTACGTTCAGATTCTGCTTCATCCACTTCCCTATCGCAGCAGACCCGCCGCCGCTGTTATTGCTGTTATTATTGCCGCCGTTGTTACTGTTGCCGTTGTTGTTAGTGGGATTATCATTACCACCGCAACCCAGCCAACACGCCGACCCTACCACCAACACCGCCGTCAACAACAGCGTCCGTCCCAACTTAGTAAAGGTAAAGAAATTCATAACGCAACTCCTCCATTAGTTAAATGAAAATGATGATTGATAGTTATTTACCGTTGTCTGACTATTTTACACATTGTCTGAATTAGGATTTTAGGATTATTAAAACAGATTATAGGATTAAACGTCAAAAGTACCTCCTTTGACGTTTAATCCTATAATCCTTGTCTTTTAATCTTATGATCCTAATTCAGACGTCCTTTAAACCGTCCCCGACTCCCCTCCCTTCCCGCAGTGGTGACGGGTATGTTTCGGGCGAAAAACATGTCGTCCCGTGGCTCGGCGGGTCATTTTCGGTCGAAAAACCCGTCTTCCCGGCGTGGCGACGGCTTAAAAACGCTGTTTTCACGTATAAATCCCCATATTTCGGCTAAAGTGTAACAAATAAACGTTCGTTTAATTGTTACACTTTTTTAGACGGCAAAACAGCGAAATTGAGGTCAAAAAGAGGGTTTTACAGGGATTTCAGGTGTAACATTTAAAGGAAGGTTTAATTTATACACAATGCCGGCGGCGTCCGCGCGTATATGCTACTAATATAATTGATGGGTATTGTCAGAGTCAACCCGCGGGTAAAAAAAAGTCCAAACACCCCGTTAGCAGTAGGGATTCATCCCCACAAAGCCATAAAATCAAAATCTTTTAAATCTTTTTAAGACGAAGCCTTCGGCTTCATAGATAAATGCGGGGCTATGCCCCGCATTTTCAGTCAAAATCAAAGTCAAAGGCAAAGTCAAAACAAGGAAAGATTTTGACTTTATGTGTTGACGTTGACTGAAAATCGGGGGGTTTAGCCCCCCGATTTATCTATGAAAGGCGCGTAGCGCCTTTCGTCTAAAAATGACTTTAAAGATTTTGACTTTAAAGATTTTGATTTTAAAAGACTTTAAAGAATTTGTTGATTTAACCGCGCGGAATGATTTATATTATCTAACAACAGGAGGATTGCCCATGCCCACCCCGCACAATTGGTTCGAAGACGCCGTATTCTACCACGTCTACGCCTTTCCGCTCGCCCAAGCGCCGTTTCGGAACGACTACGCTTTTCAGGGGCGCGCGCTTTCGGTGTTCGAACGCTGGCTGCCGCACATCAAAAGCCTCGGATGCGGCGCGGTTCTGTTCAGCCCGGTTTTGAAGTCGGTGTCGCACGGGTATGACGTTACCGATTATTTCACCGTAGACAACCGCTTAGGCACAAACGACGAATTCAAGGCGCTTGTCCAAACGTTCCACAAGGATGGCGTGCGGGTGGTCTTAGACAGCGTCTTTAACCACTGCGGGCGCGACTTCTTCGCCTTTCAGGAGCTGCGCAACGGCAACCGCGGCTACGCGGGGTGGTTTTCGGGGGTGGATTTCAATCGTCAAAGCCCTATGGGAGACCCTTTCAACTACGACACGTGGAGCGGGTGTTACGAGCTGCCCAAGTTTAACCTGCAAAACGGCGACACGCGCAAATACCTGCTGGACGCGGCGCGGTTTTGGATCGAGCAGTTTGATATAGACGGCATGAGGTTGGATTCGGCCAACGTTTTGGACTTCGGCTTTATGCGCGAGCTTCGCGGCGTGACCGTATCGATGAAGCCGGATTTCTGGCTGATGGGAGAGGTGGTAGGCGGCGAGTACGCAAGGTGGGCGAACGCGGAGATGTTGCACAGCGTCACCAATTACATCTTGTATAAAAGCCTGTTCTCCAGCCACAACGACAACAACCTCTACGAACTGGCGAACAGCGTGCAGAATTCCAAGCCGTCAAACGGTCTGCCGCTCTACAATTTTTTAGACAATCACGACCAGCCGCGCATAGCGAGCAATATCAAAAACCCGGCGTTTCTGAACACGCTCTACGCGTTACTGTTCACCCTGCCGGGCATTCCGTCTATCTACTACGGCAGCGAGTGGGGCATTCGCGGCGTAAAGGAAAACGGGTCTGACCAACCTTTGCGGCCGTATATTGATATTGATAACCCGCCCAAAGACGTCCCCGAGTTAGAGGATTACATCCGCAAACTCGCCGACATACGGCGCGGGCACGACGCTCTGAAGTACGGCGGTTATCGGCAGGTCTACCTCGAATATCACCGCCCGTTAGTATTTGAGAGATTTATTGATAACGAGCGCATATTTGTAGCCGTAAATGTGGGCGACAACGGCGATACCATAAATCTAAGCAAATATCACGGCGGCGGCTTTGCGGATCTGTTATCCGACGAGAAAATTCCATCATCAAACGCGAACGCCGTCCAAATCGCGCCGCATGGCGTGCGGATTATGAAAGTTGTATAGGATTGCTATTTCCAAATCATTTGGCGCCGGCGTCCAGCATCTTCATAAGGACATCTATTTGCGAGTACTCCGATATTTTTGTAGGCGCTGTGCCGTAGTGGGCGCTTACGTACTTCATTACCGTGTACTTGGTCAGCAGATCCACCGAGATTTCAGTCGGGTGGTAGTCGTACTCTGAGAGCGGGAATTTCTTTCGGTAATACGGTATCAGGCGCAGGTCTCTGTATTCTATGAGAGCCTTCTTGCCTTTACGCGGTAAGAAGCCCTTAGACGTTGAATCTATGGTTATTGCCACCCGTTGCGCGGTGCCGCCGCCGTCCTTGCCGGCGTCGCGCAGCAATAGCGCCGGCATAATGTACTCTTTGTCCTTCGGGGAGAGTTTGATTACCCATTCGTTGGGCGGCACGCGGGATAAGAATATGCCGTTGTCCTGCATCGGCCTATCGATTGACAGCGCGGGGATCTTGCGAAAACCCCAGACTTCTGTGTAAAATTTCTCAAAGGTCTCGCGCCTGTTGTTTTGCAGAAGCAGCGCCTTTTCACGTATCAGAATCTCCATACCCACAAAGAACATGCTCGATTTCTTCTCCGCCCACTCCTGCATCTCTTTCAGCAGCCCCTTGGTCAGTACGATGTACCTGCCCACGTTCGGAACGCCGCGGTCAAAGGCGTCGCTGATCACCACGAATCGCCACGGCAGATGGTTGAGCACCGGGAACTCGACACCGGCCACGCTGTCTATCTGCGTCACGTACCGCGTGAGCATCGCCTTCTCTTTGTCGGTGAAGTCGTGCGCCGCCTTGCCGAACGCCGCGCGGCAGTCGGCGTCGGCTCGTTTTGCCGCAAAACGGTTGTAGGTTCCCTCAACAATAGATAGCTCCCAGTCCGGCAGGCGCGAATGGCAAGACGCGGACGGATCCTGGAAAACCGCGCTGTCGGCGCCGGACGCGTCAACGAACTCTATTATAGACGCGGGACCCGCGGCAAACACAGCCGACGGCGCAGACACCGAGGCTGTTATAATCATTCCGAGCAAAAACGCTTTTGCTTTCCGCATTAACACCCCTTGCATTAATCAGTTCAGTTATCAATCTAAACCGCCCGCCGCACCAGCCAGCCCCCCCAATACTAAGATATATATTCCGCGTCGGGATGATGTACAAAAATCGCAACAGTCGAGTGCTCCGGCTGCATTTGGAACCCCGGCGTTAAGGTGATGCCGAGACGCTCCTCAACCCCTAAAAACTCCAGCAACCCCGCCTGTTCCTCAAGCGAGGGCATCCCCGTATAGCCGAAACTGTACCGCCGCCCGCCGTCGCGCGGCAGGCCGAGGGCGCGGCGGATTTCTGCGGAGAGTTTGTCCGCGACGTCCTCTACCAAGTAGTTGCATATACCGTTGAGATAGTAACCGTCGCTGTAACGGCCATGCTTCACGAGGAGTTCGCGGCTAAGCTCGCCGACCTTCGCGCCTATCGTTACGGCTTGCGGGGAGACTATGTCGCCCTCAGGACGGATGTAGTCGGCCAAAGAGACGCCGCTCCTCTCCATGCGCGGGAAGATGAACGACAGACGCTCCGTGTGGTAGTCGGAGGGGTCGAGGATGACGACCGTCTCGCCGTCCGCTATAACCGGGAGGAAGCCGTAGAAGCCCCGCGCCTCTAAGAGCGAGCCTTTTATGATGTCGGCGGATAGACGCTCAAAGGCCGGTTCAAACTCGTTCCGCCGCGCATCGGCGTAGGCGGTTGCGTCGAGGTTGCCGCCGCCGAAGCGGGTCTTGAAGAGTTTTTCGCGGTCTATGCCGGAAAGTAACGCGCCGGAATCAAATGTCAGTATCTCGCTTGTGCCGTAGAACGGGGGTTCCATTATGTAGTCGTGCTTTACGGCTTTTCGGGTTGACTTTGGAGCGTCTTTTTTGGATGATGATTTCACAGTACCGTTATTATTGATACCATTAACATTATCAGCAGTATTGATATTGATACCGTCCTTCCCGCCCCCCAACGAATCAAATATCTTCACCGCGCCGAACGCGTCTTTCGCGTAATATACGCCGGGGGCGTACTTATTGCCGTCGTCAAGTATTGATATGCGCGACGCGAAATCTTTGTTGACCGCCGCGCCGCCTATGATAATCGGAACGTCGATCCCAAGACGGGCGAACTCCTTGACGCACTCCCCCATCTGCTTGCTCGTGGTAACAAGCAACGCGGACAGACCCACCATGTCGGGCTTTTCGCGCCTCACCGCGTCAACAACGGTCTGAACCGCCACCTGCTTGCCTAAGTCGATAATGTCGAAGCCCTGATTGCGCAATATCGACGCTACGAGATTCTTGCCGATGTCGTGAACGTCGCCGTAGACCGTGGCGATGACCATCTTTCCCTTGACCGCGCCGCCGCCGGACTCTTTCAGACGCGGTTCGAGGATGGAGACCGCCTCTTTCATCGCCTCCGCCGCTTGCAGGACAAAGGGCAGAATCATCTCGCCG
>Ga0268262_10003833_pt1 | contig 15957 bp, 12 predicted proteins | sample TergutNc150P3_FD_190354 | JGI IMG/M metagenome (GOLD analysis project Ga0268262, IMG submission 190354) | Nasutitermes corniger P3 segment gut microbial community from laboratory colony in Florida, USA - Nc150 P3 (SPAdes) (version 2) | ecosystem: Host-associated > Arthropoda: Insects >... | reverse complement strand
CGCTGCTTTTCCCGCAGTATCGCCCTCTCTTTTCGGATTTCCGCTTGGACTTTGTCTTGGGCCGCGTTTAGCTCGATGTCCCTCTTGCCGTCCCTGGTGCCGATGGTTTTGGTGCCCTTGAACATCATGTGTTCAAAAATGTGGGCCAGGCCGGTGATCCCCGGCCTTTCATTTACGCTGCCGACCTTGGCTACCCAAGAACAGGCGATGGTCGGTTCGTCATGGCGCTCCACCAAGAGCACCTTCATGCCGTTTTTTAGCACGTGCTCCTTTACGGGAAGCGTTTGCGCGCCCGCAGGGCCGAACCCAACGATTGACGCAACAACAAAAGTTAAGGCCGATGGTTTGATCATAGGCATCCCCCTAGATTGTTAAAAAGGAAAAAAGACAACAACACTTGGCTTAGACAGCCATCAATGGCCGATGGTTGAGGGAAATGGTTTTATGATTGATTTATGAAATACTTTTTTTCTCCGTGCATGGGGAAGTTATGTAAAACTTATCAATGCGCGTTTTGTTTTGTTGGCAAACCGCATCTGCCATTAAACTAATTTTTCGCGCGGGCATCTAAACTTTTGGTGGGCTGCCGCGAAGACAGCATGCCAAGGCCCGTGGGCCTGCCATCCGTTTCGGAACAATCTTTTTTGCTTGCTAGGGGAAATTCATGCCAGCGTCAAACACGCCATTGATTCGGCTAACAAATATCAAGAAATACTACCAAATGGGGGACATGGAGGTCAGGGCCCTAGACGGAACCAGCCTCACCATCTTCAGAGGCGAATACGTGGCCATAATGGGCCCCAGCGGCTCGGGGAAGTCAACCATGATGAACATGATCGGCTGCCTCGATTCCCCCACCAGCGGAGAGTATCTGCTGAACAACAAGATAGTTTCCAAAATGACCGACGACGAGCTGGCCCAGATCAGGAACGAAGAGATAGGTTTCGTTTTCCAGACGTTCAACCTGCTCGCCCGCACCACCGCGTTGCAGAATGTGGAACTCCCGCTCATCTATGCAGGGGCGTCCCCAGCGGTTAGAAAGAAGAAAGCCATTGATGCTCTTGAAAACGTGGGCTTGAAAGAAAGGGCCTACCACATGCCCAACCAGCTCTCGGGCGGCCAGCGCCAGCGCGTGGCTATCGCCAGGGCGTTGGTTAATTCGCCTTCAATCTTGTTGGCAGACGAGCCGACTGGGGCCCTCGATTCGCGCACCAGCGTTGAAATAATGGCACTGTTTGAAGAGCTGTACCAAAGGGGCAACACCATAATTCTGGTTACGCACGAAGAGGACATAGCCAAGCATTCGCACCGCATAATCAAGCTGCTGGACGGAAAAATCAAGTCCGACGAACCCAACACGCCAATATCCATGGAAGAGCATCTACAGAAATTGGCGAATATGTAATTCTCTAAAAGGGCGAATGCCCTAAGATGCGCAGCGAAATGGAGCGAACCCACGTTAGCGGGTAAGCGAATATGTAGCTTGCGCCTCGACAAGGCATGAATGGAGCGAGCCGCGAATATGGGAGGCTGTGCCTCATACCAATGTTGCGTTCAATTGAACGCAACTTGGTATAAGACACTTAATTTTGCTATATTTTGCACTGGGTTTAATTGCCTATTTCTCTAGGCTGGCTTGCGCCGCTGCCACAATCGCAACTGGCACACGGAAGGGGCTGCAGCTCACGTAGTTTAGGCCGCACTTGAAGAAGAACTTGACGGAGCGTGGGTCGCCGCCGTGCTCGCCGCATACTCCCAGTTTTAGGCCGGGCTTGGCGGCGCGCCCTTTTTCGCAGGCCATTTTGACCAATTCGCCGATGCCCTGCTGATCCAATGTCTGGAATGGGTCGTCGTCCAAAATCTTTTTTGCGTAGTAGTCGCGCAGGAATGTGCCTGCGTCGTCGCGGCTAAAGCCAAAGCCCATCTGGGTGAGGTCGTTGGTGCCAAAGCTAAAGTAGTCGGCGTCCTGGGCCACTTGGTCGGCGGTTATTGCGGCGCGGGGGATCTCTATCATAGTCCCGATCTGGCAACTAAAGTTGGTGCCCTGTTCTTTATTGATCTCGTCTATCTCAGCAAGCATTTCGGCCTTGGTGAATGAAAGCTCTTTGACGGTGCCGATGAGCGGCACCATGACCTCCGGTATGGCCTTGACGCCCTTCTTCTCTGCGTTGATGGCGGCTTCGGCTATGGCGCGCATTTGCATGCGGATGATCTCTGGGTAAGTGATGCCAAGGCGGCAGCCGCGGTGCCCCATCATGGGGTTGAACTCGTGCAGTTTTTCGACGCGCTGTTTGACTTCTTCGAGGGACACGCCCAGCACTTTGGCCATTTCGGCTTGGCCCTTTTCATCGTGTGGGACAAATTCGTGCAAGGGCGGATCAATGAGGCGGATGTTGACCGGCAGGCCGTTCATGGCTTCAAAGATGCCTTCAAAGTCTTTGCGCTGCATGGGGAGCAGCTTTGCAAGGGCGGCTTTGCGGCCATTCACGTCTTTGGCCAATATCATCTCGCGGACGGCTATGATGCGCTCGCCCTCAAAGAACATGTGCTCGGTTCTGCAAAGCCCTATACCCTCTGCGCCAAAGGCCCTTGCAACGGCGGAATCGTGGGGGGTGTCTGCGTTTGTGCGCACCTTCATCGTGCGGTGCTTGTTGGCCCAGGACATGATGGTAGCAAAGCGCTGGTAGGTTTCGCTTTGGTCGGGCTTGATGTTTTTGTCAATCAGCACTTGGTTGACTTCTGATGGGAACGCGCTCAATTGGCCGGCATACACTTCGCCCGCGCTGCCATCTATTGAAATGTAATCTACGCCAGCTTTTAGCGTGACGCTACCAACCGAGACTGTCCTCTTGGCGGTGTCAATCGCCAGCGCGGAGGCCCCGCAAACGCATGGTTTGCCCATGCCCCTCGCAACGACGGCTGCGTGAGATGTCATGCCGCCCCTAGCTGTCAGGATGCCTTTGGCGGCCACCATGCCAGCTAGATCCTCTGGCGAGGTTTCAATGCGGACCAGCACCACCGGGCCTTTTTCTGCCATTTTCTGGGCTTCTTCGGCTGACAGGGCTATCACGCCAGTCGCGGCGCCTGGGCCGGCTGGCAGCCCTTTTGTCATCAATTTGCCATTTTTCTTGAACGCTTCTTTTTCTTTGTTGTCGAATATCGGGGCAAGCAACTGCGTGAGGTCATCGGCCTTGATGCGCTTGAGGGCCGTGGCTTCATCAATCATGCCTTCCTTTACCATGTCCAAGGCAATGCGGATGCTCGCAAGGGCAGTGCGTTTGCCGTTGCGGGTTTGCAGCATGTAAAGCCTGCCCTTTTGGATAGTAAATTCCAGATCCTGCATGTCCTTAAAGTGCTTTTCAAGTTTTTGGCAGGTATCAAAAAGCTCTTTATAGACGCTTGGCATCTCTTCTTCAAGGCTCTTCAATCCGCTGCCGGTGGCTTGGTACTTGGTGATTGGCTGGGGCGTGCGGACGCCAGCGACTACATCTTCGCCCTGCGCGTCTATCAGGTATTCGCCATAGAAGTACGGCTCGCCTGTGCCAGGGTCGCGGGTGAACGCCACGCCCGTGCCGCAGTCGTTGCCCATGTTGCCAAACACCATCGTCTGCACGTTCACCGCCGTACCCCATTCATCGGGTATGCGGTTCATCCGCCTATAGATGATGGCGCGCTCTGTGTCCCAAGAGTTGAACACGGCCCTTACGCCGCCCAATAGCTGCTCCCAAGGATCTTGGGGAAAATCTTTCCCCAGCTTTTCTTTTACGATGGCCTTAAACTCGGCGCAAAGGGCCTTCCATTCGTCGGCCGTAACTTCTGTGTCCAGCTTTTTGCCCATTTTGTGCTTGAGGGCTTCTATTTTTTCTTCAAAGTGGTCTTTGTGTACGTCGAGGACTACATCGGAATACATCATGATGAAACGGCGGTAGCTGTCGTACGCGAAGCGCGGATTGTTGCTGGCCTTGGCTAGGCCCTCTACGGACTTGTCGTTTAGGCCCAAGTTCAGCACTGTGTCCATCATGCCGGGCATGGAGTCGCGGGCGCCAGACCTGACCGATATGAGCAATGGGTTTGCAGGGTCGCCCAGCTTGCAGCCTTGGTTTTTTTCCAGCCAGTCAAGGGCTTCGCGGATCTGCTGCACAACCTCCGGCGGAAGCGTTTTGCCCGCTTGGTTGTACATCGTGCATACGTCTGTGATGACGGTGAAGCCCGGCGGCACCGGAATCCCCATGCCCGCCATTTCTGCCAGGTTGCAGCCCTTGCCGCCAAGGGTGTTTCGCATTGATGCGTTGCCTTCGTTTCGGTCTCCGCCAAAGGCATATACGTACTTGGTCATGTCGTACCTCACTTGAATAGTTAATTATAGCAGGTTGTCTGTTGAGGCTCTTGCGAAACTCTTAAATTTTTGGGCGGTATGGCTTCGTGGCGATAGATTCGGGCGGGGGCTGCAAAAAAAAGGAGCCGCTACGCGCTGGCTCCATCTTTATTGCAATGGGAACAGACCCTATTTTGTTGGGGCCGCAGGGGGAACAGCCGGCAGTGTCGGGGCTTGAGCAGCTGTAACTTTGGGCATCATAAAGTTGAAGCCCATTTTTTGCAGGTCGCCTATGTTGCCGGCAAACATCATGGCAAGGCGCAGTTCCATGTCTTCGCGCCCAAGCTTGGTGGCGATGGGCGGAACCGCCGACTGGATGCTGGATGGCGCTTTTTCTTTGTTCCACACGGTGCTGAGGTTAAAGGATATCTTATGTGTGCGCCCGATCAGCTCCCCCGAGATGGCGGAAATCATGCCATCGCTGCCATACCTTGCCCTCACAAAGCCGGGGCCTTCCCACTGCTTGCTCCTGTTGGTGATAACGACTTGCCTTACGCGCCCTTCGGCGTTGTAGCTGAACTCTAGCCCTGCCTCTACCCCTTGGGCGACGTTTGTGTAGCTCATTTTGAGGGGCTGCTTGCTGTCGGGGTCGTAAGCCACTTCCATGCGCCCTTTTTTCCAAAAGCCAAAGGTGTCGGAAGCTGGCTGCTCCCTCTTGTTTGGGTCGTAAGCGGACGTGGGCGAGTTGAAAATGATGGTCTCGGCCGACCTGCCGCCAACCGTCGTGCTGCCCCCTTTGGACACGCTGAACGCCGTGCCCTTGATATAGACTTCTTTGATGTCCGATATAACCGAAGCAAACCAGCCCATGAATGAGACTGGGCCGTCCGGGGGAGCAAGGGTTATGGCCGTGGTATAGACGTTTTGATCCCTGATGTACCAATAGCCCCTTTCGCCAAACCGCTGAAACCGCATGGAGCCAAAATCGCCGATAATGTTGTACAGATGGTCGCCGTTGGCAAAATAGGTGCCAGAAAGCGAGCAGATGGCCTGGCCGGTCTTGGTACCCAGCCCTTTGACCGCGCCCTGGGTGAGCTGCTGTATCTTGTCGTCAATGACGTTGCCGCTCAGATAAATGGCCAGCGTGCCATTGAGGTCAACCGCCTTGATCTGCTGGTACGGAGTGCCAAACCAAGAGGCGTTCACGGCGTCGAGGACTTCAGTGAACTTGTCTTTTAGGGCCGATATTCCATCGGCGTTCTGCGCGGCCTGGCTTGCAGGGGCAGCAGCGGGCCTAGTGGGGGGCCTAGTCGGGTTTTGCTGGGCGGCCAAGGACATGGCCAGCGACAGTTGAAAGATGAGAATCGGTGCTAATTTCATGTTGAAAAACTCCTAATCCATAACAGTTATGCACTCAATGCTTTTTTTGTTCCTTGGCCCGTTTGACAAAACATGGCCGGCATAGCACGGTGTTGGGATCGTCGGGGACAAACCTCACAAACTCAACGGCCCCGCACGAAGCGCAGCGTATCTGGGTGAGGACTTTGGATTCTTTGGCCCTTTTTGACCTGGCCGCCGACATTTTTTTTTGGTAGCACTCGGGGCAGTCAAAATACTTTTGCCCTGCGGCGAGCGAAAATGGCCTTTCGCAAGTGGCGCAGGTCTTAGACCTGATGTCCTTTGGCGGGCGCGACGATGGCTTTTCGAGCCTGATTTGCGGTTCCAGTGATTCTTTTGTGTCCAAACTCTTGATTCCTTGATTCCTTGCTGCAAAAAATAGATTGTAGCACACTACGCAAAAGTGTGCCAATGAAATAGAGCCTGCCCATCGTTCCGGATAATCCGCCTGCCCAGCGCACTATTTGTGATACGGCTTCCCGCGCAAGATGCAGCACGCCCTGAATAGCTGCTCCATTAGCATGGCGCGGCAAAGATCGTGGGGAAAGGTCATTTGGCTGAGGCTTAAGCTCTCTTTGGCTTCCGCTTTAAGGGATGGGTGGAACCCGTGGCTAGACCCGACGGCGAAGGCCAAGCTTTCGCCTTTGTCCATGAGGCTCCCGAGCCAGGCGGCAAACTCTTCCGAGTTGCGCTGTTTACCGCCTTGGTCCAGAAGCACTTGCCTTTTGTATCCCAACAATGCCGCCCTTATGTGCATCGCCTCGTCCAATAGCTGGTGCTCCGCGTGGCCCCTGCCCTCTGGGATTTCAAATATTTCAAGGCGAATGTATGTCTTTACTAATTGTTTATAATGGCTCTCCAAACTTATTATGGATTTCTGCTTGGTTTTTCCAACAACAATCAGGCGAATAGGGTACACTGGACTCCATGGGGGCAGTAGTGCCTTCCCCAATAAACTATATCCAAATGGGAGGAATCATGTCTAGGCCACTTGCCATAATCGCAGCCGCTGGGCTAATGTTCATAGCGGGGTGCGAAAAAAAGCCAAGTGACAAAGTGCCGGTCGTCGCGCCGGAACCCGCAACGTCGCCGAATGACGTTCTCAAGCACCTGCAGTACGCGATGGTGAGAAAGGACCCCAAGCACCTTGAGGCCTTCGCGCCAGAAGACAGAGACAAATTCTTGGGCGCAGTTAGCTGGTTCTACTCCCGCGCTGGCGTTTTGGGCATTAAGCTCACAGAGGAAGAAATCGAAACCATGGGTATCCAAGACCTCGTGCAAAAGGGCTACATTTCGCCAAAATGGTCGCGGGGCGAATTCGACAAAGAGCTAAAAAAATTGGATTCGGGAAAAGAGATTGACCCAGAAACCATGAAATCCTTGTCAACAGTCAACCAAGCTAGGCTCGACATGCCAAGGCAGGTCATACCCGACAAAAAGCTTGCGGACAAGCTGCTTAAAGATCTCACCGAAACCATTGACGCAAACCCCAAGCCCATCTATGCCGCAGGGCTATATCGCATATTAAAGGCCATCCCTTCGTATGGATGGCAATACATAGAGGCAGTAGTCTCAAATCATAAAGGCGGGGACAAAAAGCTTAACGATGTGCGACTGATGTTAGGCGAAAACACAGAGGTCACGTACGTCACTGTGGGACACAACCCGGATGGCAGCATGTTCATCTGGTTCACCGATTTCGACAAGTACCCTGCTGCCATAGCAAGGATGTTCCCCGAACCGGTGGAAGGCGGCAAGTAGCCAAGCTTGATCATTTTTTACAAGGGCCGCTTCAAGGCCCATTTTCCTAACTAGAGGAGACACTTTATGGCTGATTCAACCTTTAACCCTTTTGAAATGGCCCAGCGCCAGTTTGACGGCGTGGCGGAGAAACTTGGGCTGGACAGCGGCACCAGGGAATTTTTGCGCGTCCCCATGCGCGAATACCATTTCAGCATCCCTGTCCGCATGGACGATGGAAAAATCAAGGTGTTCAAGGGGTTCCGCGTGCAGCACAGCGACGCGAGGGGGCCCGCCAAAGGCGGCATACGGTTCCACCCCAACGAAACAATTGACACCATTCGCGCACTTGCGACTTGGATGACTTGGAAGACCGCCGTTGTTGACATTCCGCTTGGCGGTGGAAAGGGCGGCGTGATCTGCGACCCCCGCGAGCTGAGCGAAAGAGAACAGGAACGGATCTGCCGCGGCTTCATCAGGCAGATAGCCAAAAACGTTGGACCCGTCCAAGACGTTCCCGCCCCGGATGTGATGACCAACGGCCAGCACATGCTGTGGATCATGGACGAGTACGAACACATCATGGGCGGCCAGTTCCCTGGCGCCATCACTGGCAAGCCAGTGGGTTCGGGCGGCTCTTTGGGCCGCACGGAGGCCACTGGGTACGGCGTTGTCTTTACCATCCGCGAAGCCCTGAAAGAGCTTGGCATTGACATCAAGGGCGCAACCGCGTCAATCCAAGGTTCGGGCAACGTCGCCCAGTACACCCTTGACCTGCTGGAGCAATATGGCGCAAAGACCTGCGCGATCTCCTGCTGGGACAACAAGGACAAAAAAGCCTATACCTACGCCAGCGACGCGGGGATCAAGTTCGAGCAGCTAAAGGCTTCTGTTGACAAGTTCGGCAGCATTGACCCTGCGAAGGCCAAGGATTATGGCTGGAAACAGTTGGACGGGGGCGCTTGGATAGAGCAGCCTGTTACCGTCTTGGTGCCAGCCGCGCAGGAAAACATGGTCAACGCCAGCAACGTCGAAAAGATCAAGGACACAGTAAAGATGATAGCCGAGGGCGCGAATGGGCCGACTACCCCCGAAGCCGATGTCGTGATACAGAAAAAGGGCATCTTCCTCTGCCCCGACTTCCTCTGCAACGCGGGGGGCGTCACCTGCTCTTACTTTGAGCAAGTCCAAAACAACATGAACTATTACTGGGAAAAGGAAGAAGTCCTCACCAAGTTGGACCAAAAGATGACAAACGCATTCAAGGCGGTCTCCGCCTTGGCGCGGGAGAAAAAGGTTTACATGCGCGACGCGGCCTACATGATCTCAATCATGCGCGTTGCCGAAGCCTGCAGACTAAGGGGCTGGGTCTAACAGCCATTTCCAGCACATTGTGGCCCACCCGTGAGCGATTATGCGGTGGGCCGTTTTGCTTGACATGCCCGGTTGTGCTGCCAATGACCATGAGAATTGCCCATGCGAAATAGATCCATCCGCGCACTATTGCCCACACTGTTCGTCTGCTGCGTCTGCGCGCTGGCCGCCCTTGGCGGAGCCCTCGACGCCCAGTCGGGCCAAGAGCCGCAGCAGACCATGAGCCAAGAGCAATTAGACCAACAAGAGCAAATGGTTTTCAACGCCATCCGCAAAGCCGTCAAGTCAATACACATTATCGCCCCAAAGCCCATTCCAGAACCAATAGCCGCAGAACTGATAATAAAGTACAAGCTCCCGTCCGAGACGTTCCGGACGAATAATCGGATTGATACGTTGGAAGTGATGACGGCCGACTCGCAAACAGCCGCGCGTTTTTCCAAAGTGGCCCTAGTGTGGGTTAGCCCAAAGTATGCCAACGAGCCTGAAATGCTGGTCATTGACGAGTGCATCATTTTGAAGAACTTCACATCCCCAAGCAGCGCGGAGTCCATAGACGACCCAGCCCTTGCGAAGCACCGCATTTCAGAACTAAAAAAAAACAGGAAGTCCTCCGAAAAAATCGGGCTGTCTCGAAAGCATGAGGAGAGCGGTTGGGGGTGCCTCGGGGAGCTACTGAGAACCTTTGGGCCTATTCTTTAGCCGCAAGCAACCAATGACCAAGAGGCCAGCCCATGCAAAATAGACCCTTCCGCTCACTGTTGCCCATGTTGTGCATCTACTGCGCCTGTGCGCTGGGCTTGGGTGGCCAAACAGCCCAAGCGCCACAACAGGCAAACAGCAAAGAACAAATGATCCTCGAAGCCATCCGCGGTGCCAAAAAATCAATATACGTTGTAGCCCCAGGGCCAATCGCCGAGCCATTTTTCGCAGAGCTGGTGATCCGGCATGCGTCACGCACAACAGACAAAAAGACAGTCGCGCTGGAAGTGACGACGGGGGACTCCGAATTGGGTACCCGCTTTGCACGTATGGGTATTGGAACATGGGCCAGCCCAAGGTTTGCCAATGGGGCGGAGATGCTGGTCATTGACCGAAGCGTGGTCATAAAAAACTTCAATTCGCCAAAAGCTCCGCAGGCTACCAACGACCCCGCCCTTGCAAAGAAACAGATTAAGGCGATCAAAAAGGACAGAAAGTCTTCTGAAAAGATCAGGGGCTATGGCAAGAAAAGCAAATGGTGGTGGGCAGTGAGAATTCTGTTCTTCCCCTATTATGGTGGAGACCCGTGGCTAAATTGACATTGGTGACAAATGCGGGCAGCACCGCTCATTGAAATGCAATTTTATCTGCGCCCGGTTGAAATCGTCGCGCAAGAGCTGCTGGGAAAGTTGCTGTGCAAAGACAACGTTGTTTTGAGGATAACGGAAGTGGAGGCGTACGGCGGCCCAGAAGACAGCGCCAGCCACTGCAGGTTCGGCAAAACGCCCCGAAATGAGCCAATGTGGGGGGCTGGCGGACACTGCTATGTGTACCTTTGCTATGGCGTCCACCAAATGCTCAACATTGTAACTGGCATTGCAGGCGAAGGCTCCGCCGCGCTGATACGCTCCTGCGAAGTGCTGGGCGGTGCCAAAACCGTGGCGGCGCGTAGAAATGCAAAGATGGGGCCTACTCTTTGCAATGGCCCCGGCAAGGTCGCCCAAGCCTTGGCCATTGACAAGAGCTACAACTTTCATCCGCTGTACGAAAGAGGGGGGCTGACGCTGCGCGACGGGGAAGCACCCGCGTCCATTGAATGCGCCAAGCGCGTTGGCATAGCATACGCCGATGAAATGGACAGGTCTGCCATGCTGAGGTTTATAGGGAAATGGGGCTGATTCTGAGCCACCGCTGCTTTTAGAGCTAATTGCAATTGGCTCTTTATGCAATTCCAAGCATTTGCCACACGCAAACGCTTTTACAATTTGATGGAACATTGATATAATGGACAAAGGAAAGGCGACATAACTGGTTTCTTGCCCAAAAATGCGTTACCATGTTGGCAAAGGCATCTAAATGGATTCTATCGGCAAAGTGGCCGAGTCGGCACCCCGCCCAAGCGCGGGGGTTCGTTTTTGTGCCCGGCCCCAATACTGCGGCCAAGGAAGGCTCGCGGAACGGGGAAACAACGTGAAACCGCTTGTGGATAAGCTGAATGAAGAGTGCGGGGTTTTCGGCGTCAGCTTGACCGCCGACGAAGCGGTGGGCTTTACGTACAATGGCCTTCTAGCCCTGCAGCACCGTGGGCAGGAGGGAGCCGGCATCGCCGTGACAAACGGCCCACAAATGCTGTGCCGCAAAGGTGTAGGGCTTGTCAGCGAGGTATTCCCCCCGGAAGAGCTGGAGAAGATTCCCAAAAGCATGTTGGCCGTTGGGCATACGCGCTATTCCACGACCGGCAACAACACAAAAGAAAACGTCGGCCCCTTTGTCACCGAATACCTCACCGGGCGCATCGCAGTAGCACACAACGGCAACATTACCAACGCCATTGAAACAAGGAAGAAGCTGAGCGGCGAGGGGCTGCTCTTTACGGCGACCAGCGACAGCGAGGTCGTTTCATCGCTCATAGCCTACCACATCACAAAAGAGAAAGACGTGCTGGCAGGCATTATCAAGGCAACCGATTCATTGCGGGGCGCGTTCACTCTTGTCATGGCGAGCAGCGACGACAAATTGGTGGCCGTGCGCGACCCCAACGGCTTTAGGCCCCTCTGCATAGGAAAGAATGAAATGGGCTACGCAGTCGCGTCGGAAAGCTGCGCGCTGGACGTATGCGGGTTTGAATTTGTGAGGGACGTGCTCCCCGGCGAGGTAGTCGTCTTTGAAAATGGAAAGATCACGCACCAAGGGCAGAGCCTCACCAACAAAGAGGCCGACCGCGGGCTGTGCATTTTCGAGTACGTGTATTTCGCGCGCCCCGATTCGGTTGTGGATGGGCTTTCGATATATGAGGCCAGACACAACATGGGAATCATTTTGGCAGAGGAGTACTCGATAGACGCAGACATTGTTTGCGGCGTTCCAGACTCCGGCTTGGTCGCCGCTAGCGGATTCAGTGTACAGAGCGGGATACCCGTAATGTCTGGTTTCATAAAAAATAGGTACATCGGGCGCAGCTTCATCTATCCGATTCAGACGCAGCGGGACGGCGCGGTTAGGCAAAAGCTCAACCCGCTGTCTTCCAACGTGCGGGGCAAAAGGGTAGTGCTGGTGGATGATTCGATAGTGCGCGGCACAACCTGCGCCAGGATCATCAAAAGCCTCAAGACCGCAGGTGCCAAAGAAATACACATGAGGGTCTCATCGCCGCCCTTCCGCCATACGTGCCACTATGGGATAGACATTGACAGCGAAGAGACGCTGATCGCAAACAAACTGGACTTGGAAGGAATCCGAAAAGAAATAGGCGCCGACAGCTTGGCGTACATCAGCATAGACGGCCTGAAAAGGGCCTGCTGGAAATGCTCGCTGCCCTTTTGCACCGCCTGTTTTACGGGAAACTGGGTGTCCGAAAATACAAAAAAAGAAATTTTTGAAAGAGAGGGCGGATGGGTTCGATAGCGGCGAATCAAGCCAACGCAAATGCGATCCGCCCGCACGAGGGGTTTTGAAAGGACTTAGCAGATTATGAACGAGCTTGTTTTGGTGCTGGATTTTGGCGGACAGTACAAAGAACTGATAGCCCGCTCGGTGAGGAGCATGTACGTACATTCAGAAATTAGGCCAGGGAACATAAAGGCCGATGAAATTGCGCGGCTGGCGCCCATTGGCATCATCTTTACCGGAGGCCCCAGCAGCGTGTACGAACCAGATTCCCCAAAGTGCGACCCGAAGCTCTTCGACTTGGGCATACCAATCCTAGGCATCTGCTATGGAATGCACATGATCTGCCACCAGCTTGGCGGAGAGGTTGGTCCTGGCACCGCCGGGGAATTTGGCACCATCACCGTATCGCCCAAAAAGCCATTGTCAATTTTGTTCGGCGATTCTGCGCCCTTTGACGCGCTTATGAGCCACGGGGACTCGGTGAAACGCATGCCAGAGGGCTTCCGCGTCACATCAACTACATCCATGTGCATAGCTTCGTGCGAAAACGAGGCAAGAAAGCTGTACGGAGTGCAGTTCCACCCCGAAACGAAGCATACTAAGTGCGGGCACGAAATCATTCAAAGGTTCCTGTTCGGCGTGTGCGGCGCGTCCGGCGACTACAAACTGGACGATTACATAGACAGGCAGACGCAGATTGTTCGCCAGAAAGTGGGCACAGAAAAAGTGCTGCTGGGCCTGTCAGGCGGCGTGGATTCGGCCGTGTGCGCCAGCCTGCTCAGCAGGGCCATCCCTGAGCAGTTGGTTTGCATCTTCGTTGACCACGGGTTGATGAGGCAAAATGAGGGAGACGAAATAGAGCGGGTCTTTTCAAAGCGTAAGCTCCGCTTTGTCCGTGCCGACGCGGAAAAGCGATTTCTCAAGGCGCTCAAGGGCGTGACCGACCCTGAAATGAAGAGGAAGATCATCGGCACCGAATTTATACGCGTGTTCGAGGAAGAGGCCGCAAAGATAGGCCACATCCCATTTCTCGCCCAAGGCACGATATACCCAGACATCGTAGAGTCAGGCGGCAAGCACGGCGCCACCATCAAGAGCCACCACAACGTTGGCGGTTTTCCAGAAAACCTTAAATTCGTGGATGTAATTGAACCCCTTTCTGGGCTTTTCAAGGACGAAGTGCGGATCCTTGGCAAAAAACTGGGGCTGCCGCCATCGCTGGTCAACCGCCAGCCCTTCCCTGGCCCAGGCCTAGCCGTGCGCATCATCGGAGAAGTCACTAAAGAAAAGTTGGACGTTTTGCGAAGGGCCGACGCCATCCTGCGGGAAGAACTGGACGGCGCCAAGCAGAGGCCAGACCAGTATTTTACAGTCCTGACTGGCACGTATTCTGTGGGCGTAAAGGGCGACGCAAGGACGTACAGCCCCGTGATAGCCATTAGGGCCGTCACAACCGGGGATTTTATGACAGCCGACTACACGCCGCTTTCGCACAAGGTCTTGGCGCGCATCTCATCGCGGATCACGGGCGAGATACAGTCCGTCAGCCGCGTCGTCTATGACATTACTTCAAAGCCGCCCGCCACCGTGGAATGGGAGTGAGCAAAATGGCCAAATTCATTTTTGTGACAGGCGGCGTAGTTTCTGGGCTGGGCAAAGGAATCACCGCCGCTTCGCTGGGAAGGCTGCTAAAGCAGAGGGGCCTAAAGGTGGCGGCGCAAAAACTTGACCCGTACATGAACATTGACCCAGGCACTATGAACCCATTGCAGCACGGCGAAGTGTTTGTCACCGACGATGGGGCCGAGACAGACCTGGACTTGGGGCACTACGAGCGGTTCATTGACGAGAGCCTAACGATGCTCAGCAACATAACCGCCGGCAAGGTCTTTTGGAGGGTGCTGGAAAATGAGCGCAAGGGCGGCTATCTGGGCGGAACGGTGCAAGTCATCCCCCACATCACCGAAACGATAAAGCAGTTCATCTACGGCGGAGCCAGCAAGAGCGGCGCGGACGTGATGATCACCGAAGTCGGTGGCACGGTTGGCGACATCGAGGGCCAGCCATTTCTCGAAGCCATAAGGCAAGTCCCTTTGGAAAAAGGGCGCGAAAACTGCCTGTTCATCCATCTGACGCTGGTCCCCAACCTAAGGAGCTCGGGCGAGCAAAAGACAAAGCCCACCCAGCACTCGGTAAAAGAACTGCTGTCAATGGGCATTTCGCCTGACATCATCGTAGCTAGGGCCGATGAGCCACTGAGCGCCAGCACAAGGGAAAAAATCTCGCAATTCTGCAACGTCAAGCTCGACTGCGTTATAGAAAACACGACGATGCCGTCGCTCTATGAAGTTCCGCTCATGCTGCACAAAAATGGCCTTGACGAAGTCGCTTGCCGCGAATTGGGCATCAATGCCCCGCAGCCCGATTTGGGCGAGTGGGGGGCAATGGCGGCCAACATTTCAAATAGGCAAAAAAAAGCCAGCATCGCAATCGTCGGCAAGTACATACAACTGCACGATGCCTATCTCTCAATCATAGAAAGCCTCAACCACGCCGGAATAGAGACGGGCGCAAACGTGGACATCCATTGGATAGACTGCGAGGACGTGAATATTGAAAGTGCGCCTAGACTTTTCGATGGGATAAATGGCATGATTGTGCCTGGTGGCTTTGGAGACAGGGGCATAGAGGGCAAAATCGCCGCCTGCCGCTACGCTAGGGAAAACAATGTACCCTTTTTGGGCATCTGCCTGGGCATGCAGATAGCCGTCATAGAGTTTTCGCGCAACGTGTGCGGGCTGGAGGGAGCGCACTCCGCCGAGTTCAACGAAGCCTCGCCCCACCCCGTGATACACATCATGCCCGACCAAGTGGGCAGGGAGGGCACTGGCGGCACAATGCGGCTGGGAGCTTACCCATGCAAGGCGGCGCCAAGCTCGCTCCTAGAAAAACTGTACGGGGCGCACGAAATAAGCGAAAGGCACAGGCACAGGTTTGAATTGAACAACGACTATAGGGAAATACTGACCAGCAAAGGCATGGTTATTTCAGGGCTGTCCCCCGATGGCTCCTTGGTGGAGGCCATAGAACTGCCCAGCCACCCATTCTTTGTAGGCGTACAGTTCCACCCCGAGTTCAAGAGCAGGCCGAACAAACCCGCCCCCCTGTTTGTGGGGCTGGTGAAGGCCGCGCTGGAAAGGCATCTCTAGTCTTTCCAAGGCGGGTTATTTCTTGACGGTTGACAAGAAAATTCTCAACAAGCCGATAACTGGAATCGAGGCAATAAACCCAATTGATTTTGTCAGGGGGTATGCAAATGATTAGTAATACAGCGCTTAAAGACCAAGGGATGCGCGTCCTTTCGGAACAGCTCGGGCTTGTAGAGGCTGAGCGCTTTGTCGCCCTCATGCGCCGTGAGCCTTTTGACTATAGAGCTAATTGCAAGACCCGAGGTTACGTCTGCCCCCGACCTTCCGCCGCCTCTGGCTGGATTTCGCAACTTGCTTGTTTACAATGTTTTACGCCAGAGTCTGCTCCGG
>Ga0268262_10003832_pt1 | contig 15961 bp, 14 predicted proteins | sample TergutNc150P3_FD_190354 | JGI IMG/M metagenome (GOLD analysis project Ga0268262, IMG submission 190354) | Nasutitermes corniger P3 segment gut microbial community from laboratory colony in Florida, USA - Nc150 P3 (SPAdes) (version 2) | ecosystem: Host-associated > Arthropoda: Insects >... | reverse complement strand
AAATTCGTTATAAGTATTTTTGCGTATGCACTTATGCAAGAGAGCCTCTGTAGGAAGCTCTGCAAATCCATTTGCTGCTATTGCGTGGGCAAAAATCATAACCAAGGATAATATAGATTATTTTTTTGAAAAAATAAAGAATTTCTAGGAAAAATGTTAAAAACGGAGCTTTCTTGCGAAACAAGGCGGTGAGTTGGGTCAGCGGGGAGTAAAACACGCTGCCCAGCCCCTATCCACAGGGGCAGAATTTTTGCTCTTAACCGTTAAATTCTGATAATCCCAAAACAGGAGTTCGCCGCTTTTGGTATCCCACAAACTCCACTCGCTTTCCCAGTCAAAAGTTTTTCTATTCTTTAAATTCACCTCAATAAAAGACGCAAAAACCAAATAACGAACCTTGTAGCGTTGCCCCAATTTTCTCAAAAATCCTCTCAGCTCTTTGTTCTCATTCAGAGGAATCTCCCTTAAATTTGCAAAAGCCTTCCAAAATTCCACGGAATCCTTTGCTGGCACGTGAGAACCTGGGAAAAGCAAAACCCGCTCGTTATTGGGAAACCAAGTCCTCAGAATAGAATCCTCTCTAGCCGCAAAATCAAATTCAACCGCGCTCTCGCTAAAGCTGTGGCAATAATCGCATTTTTCGGGTGAGTTAGCAATAACATTCAAAGAGGGCAAAACGCCTATCAACTCACCAGAGTCCAACACCAAATTTTCGTTTTTCCATTCCCTATAAGAATTATTCTTTTTTATATCAAAACTAACCGCTTGCCCACTGCGGCAATCATTGCAAGGAGGGGCTTCCCTACCCATTCCCCCCGATGAACCTTGCCCCCCGCAAGCTAGGAGAATAATGGGAATGAGAATAAAGTAGAGCATCTGCATTTTGGTAAGATAGAAATTTTAGGGAATTATAGCGATGTGTACCCACACCCTTCCCCTCAATATCTGTAACATATAAAGTATAAAGGATTTTTCATATCCCAAAATTAAACTCAAACCAGCCAAGCGATCCAAACAAGCAATAAATGAGAGACATATAAAGAATAGGGGTGGCTATGAAAAAGCTGAATAAGAAAACGTACAAAAAGAACACCGCGATGTCGGAAGATGAGTTTCGTGCCAAATTCTCGACTGAACGAAAAGCGAGGCTATATTGGGAAAAAATTATCTGGGGCAATAAACCGAGGTGTCCCCATTGCGGATCCATCCAAGCGGGCGTATGGAAGTGCGGCGGAAAGCGGAAAGGGTTGTACAAGTGTTACAATCGCAAATGCAACAAGCCATTTAGCATCAGGGTTGGGACTGTGATGGAGAAATCGAAAATTTCCTTGCGGAAGTGGTTGTTAGCCTCTTATTATATTGTAACTGCGCGCAAAGGCGTTTCAGGGATGGAGTTGTCCAAAAAGTTAGGTATTTGCCAAAAAAGTGCATGGTTCCTCCATCACCGTATCCGCCATGCCCTTGACAGCGGTAATTTCAACCATCTGCTCGGCGGTCTTGGCAAAGTGGTGCAGAACGATGAAACCTATTGCGGGGGCAGGAACAAGAACCGGCACGTAGACAAGAAGGTGAAGGGCAGCGGTCCCGTTGACAAGTCCATCGTCCTCGGCATGGTAGAAAAGGGCGGTAGGAGGAAGGCGGTTGTTGTATCCAATGTTGAGAGGGAAACAATACAAGCGGAGATAAACAAGCACATAAGGAAAGGAACCCTTTTGGCAACAGACGAGGGGAAGCATTACGTTGGCATACAAAAGCAAGGTTACAAGCATCGCACGTGCAACCATAGTGCGAAAGTCTGGGTGAATGGAATGGCATCCACAAACGAGACGGAGATGATGTGGGCACTTCTCAAAAGGGGATTTTACGGAATTTATCACAAGTTTTCAGTCGAGCATTTACAGAAATATGTGGCTGAGTCTGTTTTTCGCCTGAACGAGGGTAGTTGTAAGTATCAAACGATGCAACGGATAGATGCAATCGCAAACTATTGCATCGGGAAACGGCTCACATGGTCGGAATGCGTTGGGAAATTTTAAAATATATTTTTCAGCAAGTCGCTTGCCTTTACCTGCATTTTGGAAAAGGCAAACCATTTTTTCCCCAAGTCTTTCAGCGATGCCCCTATGTGGTATGTATCATCGTCAATCAGCAGAAATCTATCGTGCGATTTTGAAAATTCATCTACCGAGATTGGCGGATATTGGGAGGCGTGTTTTTGAATGTCCAACTGCAACTGCCGTGAAATCCGCGCTGTGTAAATCCTTGCCGATACTTTGGCATTCCGTTTTGAAAGCAGCAGCAAAACGCTTTCGTCAATGTAATTGTCAATGAGGACGATGGATTTTTTAGCGGATTTTACCAAACCGCAAGTGAAATTATAAGCATCAAAAATCTGCCCGTCATAGAAGATGCCTTCCAAAGGAGGCAAGGATGAATTGATGAAAAATCCGATTTTCCTTTCTGTTTCGCTAACCCGGCTTTCCAGATTCTCAAACCTCTGGTTTATGGCGTAGCCACGCAGAAGATATTCTTTTAGCACTTTATTCGCCCAAATTCTAAATTGCGTGCCTCTTTTTGATTTTACCCTATATCCAACGGAAATTATCACATCCAGATTGTAAATTTTTGTTGATTTTGTTTGTGTTTTCCCTTCAATAGCCCCGTGCTGAGTGGTTAGTAAGGAATCCTTACATACCACTTCTTGCTCAAGCTCGCCTTCTTTGAAGATGTTCGAAATGTGCATGGTTATGTTGTTTCTTGTGGTGGAGAATAGTTCTGCGATTTGCGCCTGTGCAAGCCAAACCGTCTCATCTTCCAATCTCACTTCCAATTTCAATGTGCCGTCTGGCTGGTACAGCACAATTTCGCCTTTGTTTTCTTTTTGTTCCATAGCTGGAAGGTAGAAAAATAGCTCTTTCTGGCATTTTTTCCCGAAAAAGTTACCCATCTGCGAAAAAAATTACTCATTCGGCCAGAGCCTCATTCGCTCCTGCGGAGCCAGCCTTCAGCTGTTAAAAATTTCCTAACAATGCCTTGACAGGCACGGAAATTTTTTGTATATTTATATGGTTCACTGCAAAAAGCGGTGACCCCTGATGCCGAGTTTTTAAATGAGGGAGGCGAAGCATCTTGCAGCATTAGCCCTCTAAATGGACTTATGGCATATATTGGTGAAACATCCTTGCCTATATGGGTAGCTTCCTTTGGAAGCTCCTGCTCTGATGTTTTGGCTGCTTCACGTGCGTACGCACGTGTAATGTTGACCCCCCCCCCCCCTTAAACGAACCGACTGTTTCAAGGATTCGCGGCGATTCACAGAACATACAGAATTTAAAATCAATGGAGGACAAGGCGAAAAACCTTGTCCTTATTATGTGTATTTATCAAGAATTTCTACAAACAATTCCGTTTGGGGAAAACCATGAGGTAAAAAATGGCAAATAATGCAACTCAACAAGCAACTCCAATGAATTCGGGCGTACTGCGATTAGTGTTATGCTCCATGTTATTGGCGATTTCTTTATCGTTCCTTTTCGCTTGCGGCGGTGATGATTCAGGCGGCAATGGCGGCTCGCAGGGAAGCAATAACACTCCTTCAAGCGATAACAATGGTAATAACAACCTTTCGTCTTCTTCCATTGTTGGCGGCAACGGTTTGTGCACTGGCTTCGCAAACGGGACAGCAAGAGAACATTACGGAAAGCAGAAGAAGCAGTTTTGCGATGAGCGAGACGGCAATAAATATGTTTATGTGGAGATAGGCACTCAAACATGGATGGCGGAGAATTTGAATTACGATGTGCCGAATGACGCTACTGACTTATGCTACAATAGCGATAATACAAACTGTGCAACCTACGGACGCTTGTATAGATGGAATGCAGCAAAGAACGGTTCTGCAAGTTCAAATACTGTTCCTAGCGGCGTTCAAGGCATTTGTCCCTCTGGCTGGCACTTACCAAGCAATGCCGAATGGGAGATGCTGACAGTTACCGTTGGCGGAACCGTAAATGATTATCTCGAGTTTAAAGTTACAGGGGCAGCGACTCCATTGAAAGCGGCGAGCGGATGGAATAGCGGCGGCAACGGCACCGACATCCACGGTTTTTCTGCCCTGCCCGGTGGTGACCGTAGTAGCGGCTTCGAAAATCTTGGCATCTCAGGGTTCTGGTGGAGTGCTACGGATATTCAATCCTACGGCTCTGCATGGCGTATGGTAGAAAACAGCGGTGATGCATACAGGAAAAGCTACGACAATAATGCGTTATTTTCAATACGTTGTATCAAAGATTACGCCGGCACTTGCGGCGATAGGGAATATGATGTGGAAACTCAGTTTTGTTCTGGTAACACGATTTACAGCAAATGCAACAGCAAAGAGTATGATATAGCGACTCAGTTTTGCTCCAGCAATACGGTTTACAGCAAATGTGGCGGCATAGAGTATGATCCTGCAACTAAATTCTGCTCTGGCACAACGATTCTTGACAGATGCGGTGGCACTGGTGTTACATATAATCCTTCAATCGAGCAATGTTGTGGTAGTAGCAAAATCACCACGGCAACTCAGTTTTGTTCAGCAAATAAGGTTTATAGCAAATGCGGTGTAACAGGAGGTACGCAGGTGGAGTATAATCCATCAACTGAGCAATGCTGTAACAATAGCAAAATCACGATTGCAACTCAGTTTTGTCTCGACAATACAATTTACAACAAATGCAACGGCAAGGAGTATGATATAGCAACTCAGTTTTGCACCAAAGGAGTTTTGAAAAATTATGGCTCTTTAAATGATAGTCGCAATAGCACGACATACAAAACTGCTGTTATTGGTACTTTGACTTGGATGGCAGAGAATTTGAATTACAATGTAGGTACCAATGTGTGTGCCCGTTCCAGTTCTGGTTGTAGTACATACGGTAGATTGTATCGTTGGAATACGGCTCTTACCGCCTGTCCTTCTGGCTGGCGTTTACCCAGCGATGATGAGTGGGGTGCATTAATAACGGAAGCAGTTACTAGCTTTGCATTAAGGGCAGCTAGTGGATGGAGCAGCGGCTACAACGGCACTAACGATTACGGCTTTTCTGCCCTGCCAGGCGGATACTATACCAGTGCTGGTAGCTATAACGGATCCGATGCCGCTTACTGGTGGACCGCTACGAGCAGTAGTTCCGGTGCCTATTATCGACATATGCCCGGTGCTAGCTCCGCTTTGAACAGAGCCAACGGTATCACTAGCACGGACTACTATTCAGTTCGTTGTGTACAGGATGGCAGTTCAACTCCAAGTTCAAGTAGCGTTTCTACCAGTAGTTCATCAGGCGGTGGTGGAGCAGGCGATTTTTGCAATTATGGTACTTGCGTAGGCGGAAGCGGATGGTCATGCACTAGCGGCGGTTGCTATAGAATGCCCGTTGACGATAACTGTGTCAACGGAACCTTAGTTTCTACTTGTCCGGCTGGCACCAAACCGCCTAGCGCGGATTATTAGGATTTCGGTTCGCTGTGCCATCAAAGGTTTGGCGATGGAAACAAAAGCGGGAAGGAGACGAGAGATGATTTTCACGGCAAAAGCAGAGAAAGTTAGCAATAGCTTTGAGACTTATTGGGAAGTTACCTTTCCCTATCCCAGCCCGCAAAAATTTATCTCCATTACCTCCAAGACTGGAATACAATTTATAAATTGCCTGCACTTAATTAGATTTGAATCGAAAAAAAACTCCGAAGGCATAGTATGCCTTAAGTTTTTCCTGTCAGATGGCAAAGACATTGAGGTTGAATGGACTAAGCCTTTAAAAGAGTTATTCGGAAAAATAACTGATTTTTTCAACGGCGAAACTTTATGCTTGGATTTGTGATACGGTGGTAAGATGCAGTTAAAACGATCTAACAAGGTTATATAAAACAAGAGGTCAAAATGGCAATATCTGATGAATTACACAAGTTTTTTTCGGCACTTAAAACCTGCCAGAACTATGCCAAATCATTGCAACGACTATCCAACACCATCAACGAGATAAATTCACGGCTAGGCAGTATGGACGAAGCGGCTAAGGCTTTGATACTTTTATTCGATGGCAAGATACCCGCTGAAATATTGGAAAAAATCAACGGTAACCAAAGAGAAATCCGGCGCATAGCAAGAAAAATAAGCATAATCAACGGTTCCGCCATACCTAAAATGGCGCAAACTTTTTCCGAGGTAAGAAATGCGACATTCTCAACGGAAAACGGCGAGCCATTGCCCAAGTTCATAAAGGATATGACTGAGCCATCCACCATATTTGGCGATGATTCACAAGCAACTTGCGAGAAAACCCCGAAAGGCAATCCTGTCGTGTTAAGGAGCATAAACGGCGGGGTTTACAAATGCAAAAGCAGAAATCCTACAAAAGCGAGCGAGGAAGAAGCTGTTCTAGGCAATATCGTGACAATACTCGAAAAGGCGAATTGATGCTAGGCAAGGAAGATTAAAAAGTCATCCACGGCTTTGCAAGTCTGGCAATGTTTTCTTTTCCATATATTATCTATGCTGGAGCTTGGCTCTGCCGCATGGCAGCTTTTAACTTGCCCATCGGGGCATAGAAACAAAGTTTTCACTTCGGGGACGGCAAAATTATACAAGCGGTTATCGTTGAAGCCGATTATCCCATACGGGATATTATGCTTTATGCAATACTTTTCTTTGCCTGCCCAATCGCCCGTCTGGATTATAAGCATCTTGTCAAAATTTATCGGCGGTTTCTCCAAGCCGTCATGCCATGCGGTTATCTGGCTCCGGCATCTCCTGTAGCCATTTGACTTGACCAAGTATGTTATTCCTTTGCTTTCCAGAAAATCCAATAACCCATCCAGCCACGGAACCAAAGTAGGCTCGCCTCCGGTTATCTCGACATGGGTCGGCTCTGTTTTATCAATGAAATCAATGCAGCCTTGCAATGTCAATGTGTCCCTGAATTCGGGATTTTCCGAATTGCGCCATTTCGCGATAGGGCAATAACAGCATAACCTATTGCATTTATTGGTTATCGCCAAAAACAAGAGTTTAAAGTGCAACATATTGAGAGAGCGTCCAAGAGCATAGATATTCCAAATTGCTGCTCGCTTTTACGAATCGATTCATTGTATATGAAATACAGGCTCCTATTTTGCCAATGTCAACCGTAGAGCCAGAGTTATTAATCCCTTTGACTTGGCGGCCAAGGGTGTCATTTGTGTTGTTCATATAAACATCAACTACATCGCCTTCCAGGTATTCCCTGGAATCTATGGTAAGCACTTGGTCACCTGATACTTTCCAACGAATTTGGGCAGTCTTTTCGGGTACTATTCCAGTTCCGATAATCAATGCATAACCTCTGGCACGGTACATTAAGCTGCCATCACCGCGGACAAGCTGGGTATTAGCGGCATTGCCTGCCTGCCATCGCCTCCATAGACCGTTGGCTCCTGCTACAGAGGCGCCGCCTAAAGTGCCTGAAGGGGTCACCCAGCTAGAGCTATTCCATGTGCCCCTAACCCAAACATCGCCATTGTCCCGAAAATAAATCTGGTTTATAGGATAGGTATTACTGCCAATGTTATTTCTATGGCACATCACTAATAAAGTTCCCCAATGTCCTCCAGACGTTATAGGGCTATTCAAATTGGCGTTTTGGCTATCTATCTGGACAGTATAAAATCCGGTTTTCCTGCAATCATTCCAGTTTGTGGAACTTGTAACAATGGATATTGCATTTCCATCGGAACCAAGGATTATGCCTAGATTGTCTAACGCGGAACGAGTATTGGAGGCATTGGTTCCGCCGTTGACTATAGAGATGGGAGTTGGGATATTAGAACCTGTCGCACTTATGGTGTTACCGGTTATAGTAATGTTTGTCCCTGCAACAAGCTTGTTCTGCTTGCCCGCCAAAGCATCGTCCAAGCTCGCCACATCGTCTATCGTCAGCGTGATGGCTTGTGCCTGCGTGGTACCATCAGCTTTCGTGAAGGTCAGTGTGTTCCCCGAATAGCTTACATTGGTGAAGGCATTTGGCAAGTCAATAGCGGTTGCCGTTTCGGAGCCCGTGAAAATGTTCCTGAAATTGATGGTCAGCGTGTTACCCGACACGGATGCCCCGTAAGCATAATTGGCATTTATCTTGCTCGCTATGTTGCCCACGGCCGTTTTCAGGTCGCCCCAGCCATAAACGCTCTGAGTCCCGTCTAGCTCAACATAAACCTTGCCGTCCTGCGCATCGCCTTTGACCAAGCCGAGCGTGGTGTTTGTCGCCACGGGTATAGGCTGCTCGGTGAGGTTTATCCACGTGCTGTTGGAATGTATCCATTCGAAGCCGCCGTTGCTTGTATCAATAACCGTATCTTTATCGTAAATATTGCCTTGGTAGACTAAGTTGAAAGCATCTGAAATATCCTGCTGGGTGGGGTTGCTCGGCAACTGCGTAATGACCACGCGGCCCGTGCCTGACCTTACCAAAGCCCATAATTCAATGATATCTGCAACCGCTTTTGTTAATGCGGAATGGTCTTCCCCCGTCATCACGCCCGTCTGGTTGTCGTTGGAGGCAGGCACGTTGAGGGAAAGCGGGGTTTTGAGGCGGCTTCTTAGGTTTGTCCACTTGCCCACGATGGATAACGCCGTTGGGGTTGCCATGGTTTCCATAGCATCGGACGCCACCAACAAATCGGGATTGGGGTTGACTGTTTCCGTTTCGCCGCTGTAATCGGTGAGTGAGAACGTGCCGTCTTGGTTATCGGTAACGCCAATCCCTTGGGCTTTGGTTTCCACCCTGTCTATCTCTTTTTGTATGGACAGGTCGAAATTATCCGCGTTTTCCGTAACCTCAACGGTGCCATCGGCGGATTGCACGCGCTTCCCGCTTTGGATGATTTTTTTGTTTCCATCGTAGCTCGTGAAGGTGAAACTGCCGTTGCCGTTGTCTTCTGCATTTATACCTTGTGCTTTTCCTTCTATCTTGTTTTCACGGGCAATTGCCCTATTTATTTCCTCGTCTAGCCGCGTGTCCGTGTGAGCCGTTACGGGCACCCATTCCTTGTTTCCGTCTTCCTTTTCGGTAAATACATAGTACTCATCCTTTGAGTATAGGTAGCGGAGCGTGCCGGTTAAATCCGTGTTTGGTAAGTACTCAAGCGAGGCTACCGGATTTTTTATGTACAATTGGTCTTTAAGGGCATCGCTATTAAAAAGATAATGGTAATTTGCTTCTTCATCTCTATAAAGCAGGCATCGCTCCGTTCTGGCGAAGCCGGCCTGCCTGGGTCTCAAGGCAAGGCGACCCTGCTTCAATTCTTGCAGGGTTTTGGCTTCCCTCCTCAAGACTACTGCGGGGGTGCCGGACACGTTGATGGGGACACCCGTGTCTACTACCAAGACATCGTGGTTTGGCACGCGGGGTTTGTTCGCCATAAGGATGTAGTTTATAATTGGGGGCAAGACGGCAAATTTTTACTATATTTATATTATAATTATGCTTAGAAGCCAATATTTGCTTTGAAGGAGATATATTATGAGTGGACAAAGACATAAAGTATTTGTAAGTTATCATCACGATAACGACCAGTATTATCGTGATGTATTTGAAAATCTTTTTGCAGGCTATTATGATATTATGGTCTCTAAATCGGTACAAATAGGAGATATTGGTTTTAATCTCAATACGGAAACTATACGGCAAAAGATCAGAGATGAGTACTTAAGAGATTCAACTGTTACAGTTGTTCTAATTGGCACTCAGACTTGGCAACGGAAACACGTTGATTGGGAAATAGGGTCGAGCATTAGAGATACAGAATTTAACCCACGTTCAGGATTGTTAGGTATTTTCTTGCCTACGTATCCTCTTACAAATAATAACTTTGATCCATATAAAATCCCTCCACGACTATATTATAACTATGAATGTGGTTTTGCGAAACTTTATAAATGGAGCCAAAATCCTGATGAAGTTCAAGGATGGATACATGAAGCATTTGAGAATAGAAATAAAATAAATCCAGATAATTCTTATCCATCATTTTCAAATAATAGATCAGGTGATCGCTGGCAATGAATGAAATTAATATTATAGATTTTAAATTCAATATAGAACAAGGCGTTTTTTCCCTTGTTTTGAATTTTTGGGTATTTATTGTTGCCATTATTTTGTTCTTTGTAATTCGTTATCTGATTAAAAGATTTACCAAAAAGGAAAAAGTACATAGGGAAATTGTACCTGTAACTTTCAAATATAGTTTGGGAGGTCAGGAAATTGAATACAAAATAGTAAGGAATTACCAAAACATCGAAATAGCCCATAGAGTTTATGTAGAGCTTATTACAAGGAAAGCTGCATTGCCAATAGATGAAAAACACGATGTAATCATAGAGGTATATAATTCCTGGTACACATTGTTTCAAACGACAAGAGAAGAATTGAAGACTCTTTCTGGAGAATTATTATTAAATAGCGATGTTTCTAATGATTTAATTCGTTTGCTCACAGATATTTTAAATAAAGGATTAAGACCTCATTTAACAGAATATCAAGCTAAATTCCGAAAATGGTACGATGAATCTTTAAATAAGAAAGAAAATGAAAATCTCTCGCCTCAGCAAATCCAAATGCAATATGAACAGTATAGCGATTTAATTGATTCCATGAAATTTGTCAATCAACTTTTAATTGAATATGCTGAAAAATTAAAGAAGGTTACGGGTGGAAAAAGTAAATAAAAATATTCCTAAGTTATTCTTTGACAAGAAATCTCCTTTGTGAGATTTCTAACAATTTTCTGCGGCATTTTTTTACTCGTTTTTCCTCGCTATCTGGATGTCTGCCTTTTTTAAGAGTTCCTCTATTAAAAAGACGGTATTGCCGTAAAATAATTTCTTTTATTTTTTTTGTATTTTGTTCATCGGAAATTCTTTTTAATTCTTTCGGCACTTTCCCAGCATCTAATGGTTCACGTAAACAACCAAACGCAAAACATATGCGCAAAAGTTCAGTTTCTTCCATTCTTTCGTTTAACATTTTAAATAGGTATGTTGCCCAAATTTTTGGTCTATCCATAAAACTTTTTGAGAAAATTTTCATTCCCCACCAAGGGGCGTTTTCCCAAAGTTCTGATTTGTCAAATTTTATTACCCATAAGAGACACTTTTCAAAAATATGTTTCATAAATTCCGCTTCTAATCTCGTATGTATAACTTCCCACCACTCATCAGTTTTATCTCCCGATAGACAGTTAATTATATCTGTGTCAGATAAACCGTAATGATCCGCCTCTTTTATTAATTCTAATAACTTCGTCTCCTCGCCATTATCAAAAAGTCCATCCTTTTTTAAAGATTCGATATTTTTTTTACGCTGTTCAAAAAGAAAGTATTTGAATTCTTGGACTATAAGCGTGTCCAATGCAATTGCGAAAATATCATCTGCACGGCTTAGAATGTATTCTTCATATTCAGGTTCTATAGGGATTGACATACGTAATGGGTATATCGGACGTTTACGATAGATTTCAAATTGTTCCTCTATTATTATTTCTCTCCAATATTCTTTCCACAGCATCTTTTCAATTACAAGAGATATATTCCAAAACTGTTCCGTTTTCCTATTAGCTTTAAACTGATGAAGGATTTTCTTTGGTTGCAATAGCTGTCTCACTTTATTTTCAGTCTCGTAACCAAAATATTCAGGAACAATAAAATTTGCATTTAATATAATTCTTGCTCTTATTTGGGAAACGTCAGAATTTTCATACACTTCAGTCTTTTGAGAAATATCAAAACCCTCATATGTTTTGGCAAAAATATGTTTGTATTTGTCCATATCCTCCTGCTCAATTTCCTTATTTTCAGATAAGGATATAAGAAGAGAATGTATGAGCCTTTTATCTTGCTGATTTCTGCTATCACGCAAGGCGATAAGTTTTTTTAAATTTTTACTCAAAAAATTATTTTTCGTAAACATTTCATAAAAGATATCAAAACTATGAAACCAAGAATAATCATTATTTTCAGAAATAATCCATAAATCGTCAGAAGTCTTCGCACCGTAATGTGCCGAAAAATATTCATCTTCAGAAATAATCCGTAAATTATCAGAAGTTTTTACGCCGTCATTTTCTTTTGAACATAGTATTGCATATATATAAAACATATATAAAGCCAAAGACGAAGAAAAAGAAGCACCAAGATTGGTTACCATGAAACCAAAATCGCAATGCCCAAATTTAGTTCTAAGAGCAATAACATCTCTAATTTCTAAAAGTGATGTATCCTTACCCATAACTACATTATTCCACAATATTGCAAACAAAAACCTAATTGCTTTTTCATTTGTGCTCTTCCAAATTCCATCTATGCAAAGAGGGTTCTTTTTCAATATTTCCTTGCGAATATACTTTAATTGGAAACACTCTCCACATACATATAAAATATGCACGTAATACTCAGATGAGTTGGATTTGATAACAATATTCCATGCAGACTTGCGGGATTTTTCTGTTCCTATACACATTAAAAGATAAATTTGCTGTTTTACATCAGAAATACTCAATATCCGTTCTATCATATCATCTCTTTTACCAAATAATGACCTAAGTCGTGCGTCATCATTGCGTGATGAGTATGAATTGTCCCCTGTTAAATATCTGCCATACTTACTACTTAGGGCTTTTTCCATAAAATCAGTGTCTGAAATAAACTCGCTTTCTTTATAGGAGTGCCTCATTTTAAGCCACATATTTTCTCTAAAAAATAATTCAACCTCTTTCCTTATGTCAGGATCAGATATATGTTTTGCGATGTCGTCTAATGGGTAATCACGTATATCATCATATATTTTAGAATGATATTCAAGCTCACCCTCAGTTTCGCCAATATCCTCATCAGGATAATACTTCTCGTTACCAACATTTTGAGCAATATTACTCAATAAAGATTTAACATTTTCTGATTCCGTATTCCAAAATTTAACAATAAGTTTTCCTAATTGGAATGGAGAATATATGATATCATTTGGAAGCCAATTAGAGCATGGTCGTTCCCAGAAGGCCTCTAGCAATCCATATTCATCAATTCTATCTTCAGGCAATACTGCTGATTCGTCTTTAAGCACTTTTAGCTCTGAAATTAATTCATCGTCTTTATTCGTGGTCCAGTATTTTCTAAATACTATTGATTTATCCTTATGTGCTTCTGTTAACTCTGATAGGAATTCATCGAATTCATTTTCAAAGATATATTTTCTAATATCATAACAAAAAGATTTTATCTTAGGCCAATAATTGCCCTTAACCCACGTCCAAGAAAGTAATATCAAATATAACCTGGGATAATTCTTATACCCGTCGTACAGCCAATCTTCACCGCATATTTGAGAGGGTTGTCGTTTAGCGTCTTCAAATAATTCTATTAAAGATTCCTCCAAATCTTCTTCATCTGGGTGTAATTTCCTATAATAGAATATAAAATATGGAGACATCTCATTGTTTGATGGAGCGGTATCTATCATATCCATCACTACAACGTCTTCTTCTGATAATTCAATTTCTTTTTTCATATTAAAACCTCTCTGAATTTTGGGTAAGATGCCAGTATCCAGTTTCTTCAGGACATGGATATTCGTACAACATAACGCCTCGTTTTAAGTAACAATCTCTTGCCACTCGTCTCGCCTCTTCAGCCGAAGAATAGCGGTTTTTCATTTGACCATGATATTTACCATGACACGAACTTATGCAGTTACACATAAAAAATTCTCCAAACGTCACCCAGCCACATAGCAAAAAACATCGGCACTCACCGATAATTTTTATGGAGTTTAATGACGTTTAATACTCCGGGATTCCTTCTCTTTGAAGATGCTATTGATATAGCCGGCACGGAACTCATATTCCTAAAAACACAAATCCACATCGTCCTCATTGATATAGAACTTATTCATAATATAAATTATTTTTTTGAAAAGAGGTGATTTTTTTGTAAAAAAATGTTTCTCCGTAAAAAACTGCCATTTTGACACAAAAACTGAGTGTCTTCAACTGAAAAAACTTCTGGCGAACCTGATTGCGCTTCTGTACTGGTTCCTGTACATCTTCGGAACCCCTTTCTTCCCGCTTTCGGCTAATAGCTCATCCCACGTTAACCCGAAATAAACCGAGAATGCCATCCCGCATCGGGTTAGCGTAAGCACATCCTTTTCTGCCCCAATAGGGAAAATGGTCACGAAGTCATCGATGCTTTCTATTTTCACATCGCAACCAAGCCGCTCTTTGTATTTTATCACTGCTTCGCCACATATTTCAGCATTGCCAAACACCTGCGCATACCCGTACACCATCGCTTTCCCGAATATCCGCGCCTGGTCGCATACAAGCGCGTTGCCGGATACCAATGCGTTGCCAAACACTTGGGCATTGCCTGCTATCTGTGCATTGCCGATTATTCTGGCATCGCCAAATATCCTGGCGTTTCTACCTGCCTTGGCGCAATCGGACACCATCGCCCTGCCATAAATCCGAGCGTTACCGTCCACGGCAGCCTCTTCGTTTATCAAAGCCTGTCCGTACACTTTTGCGTTTCCGGAAATCCATGCGTCCCCGACTACTCGTGCTGCACCATAAACCTTAGCCTCGCCCGCTATCCACGCAAGGTTGTAATCGGTTGCCAAGTTGGATTCGCTTTCAATCCACCCGCCAAGGTCGCCTTTCTTGACGCACGCGAAATCCCGCAGTGCCCGAATGCGATGTAGCACGAGACCCTTTCGGAGTGTCATCCGCTGTCCAGTCAATTCGAATTTTTTCACATATTTCGGCATATATCGTCCTCCACTAATTATCGTTATCTATTTCTCCCATTTTGGATCGCTTGACATTATAAACTACCCATTATGACCGCCAATGAAATAAAACTGCTTCGCCCCCTTGTTGAATCCATTTGTGAGATGTCCGATGGGTTGAGCAAGTCTTTCCTTGATGCGGCTATGGATGGGCTTGAAACTGTTTTCGAGTCTAGTGAAGATAAAGCAGCCTCCACATGGGCAGCGGCAAGCAAAGCGACAGCGGATATTTGGAACATAGACAAAAACATCAATGCCAAAGTCGCCAAGCTTGGTGAGAAAAAACAGGCTATTGAAACAAATCTGGCTACCAAGCAAGCAGAAAACGCATAAGCGTCAAATCGGCATCATCAACCCCTCGGGCGAGAACGAGGCAGTTCGGAATCCGAAGTACACGCTTTCTTGCGGCTTCTACGCGGGCGGTTAAAAGCTCGATGGGATCCGCCGTCAATTTCTTCCACGGCAAACTCACCCCCCAGCACATATCTATAAACGCATCAAGCGCATTCATAACGGATATTTCCGCTGTTTTTTCATTCCATCTGTAGGCTATCTCATCAAGATAGCGCTGCAGATGCTCATGCGATGTCCTGTAATATACCGCACGGCTGGCATCCTTCGGAAGCCGCCACACGCTCTCTATGCCATTCGTGTGTATGTAGCCGCCGATGACATAAATCTTGTCTGAATGAACCACAGAATAATGATTATATCCCAGCGAGTCCAAATCATTGTAGGACGGGTTTCCGTCAGTGAAAACGGTGGAGCCCTCCTCCACATATTTGCACAGAATGCCCGTAAGCATCTCTTTGCTCGTGTCGGGTTCTATTCTCAATTTGCCCTTCTTTATATTCGCCGCATCGGGAAGCACTTGGAATACCACCTTGCCGCCATTTCGCTCCACAATACCCATAACACCGATGCTCTTGCTTCTATTCCCGCGTTTACTCAAATGTCGGTTCTTCCTTTTTTCATAGAAAAATGCGAGTTAATTGCCATTTTTGGGATATAAAAACGAGCTTAAAGCCAATAGTTACGGGGGTTTTCTAGCATAGTTTTACTTTGAGGAGTAAAATTATATGGAAAACAGTTATAAATTCAAATGTGAAACT
>Ga0268262_10003831_pt1 | contig 15966 bp, 6 predicted proteins | sample TergutNc150P3_FD_190354 | JGI IMG/M metagenome (GOLD analysis project Ga0268262, IMG submission 190354) | Nasutitermes corniger P3 segment gut microbial community from laboratory colony in Florida, USA - Nc150 P3 (SPAdes) (version 2) | ecosystem: Host-associated > Arthropoda: Insects > Digestive... | reverse complement strand
AAGTCTGTACAAATATTACAGGCCTAAAATCCGCTTGACGGCGGTTTCGGAGAGTTTTGCGCTTTTTACAATTTTTGCAATGGTCACACCGTTTTCGTACATACTTTTGATGAGTTTGGCGCGTTCCATCTCCTGACCTTTCTGTAGGCCTTCCTGTCTACCTTTCTGTAGGCCTTTCTCTAGGCCTTTCCGTATGCCTCTACGCTCGCCTCTGCGCTCGCCTTTGCCCTCCGCCGTTTGGATCGCGCTGTCGGCGCCTCTGCGGTTGTCCATGTACCTCATGTATATCTTTCTTTGTTCCGGCGTCATTCGGATATAGTCTAACTTCGCCTTCGCCTCTTTTATTCCGGCGGCTTTGAAGTCGTCGCGGACGGCGGATTTCTTCAGGACGTATACCCACTCGTCGAACCTGCTGCGCATTTTTTCGTCGAACATTCGCGGTAAAATCAGGTAATACTCCGGGTGGATGTCTACCATTTTCTTTGATTTAGGAGAAACAGCCCGCTCAAACGGGATTTGTTCGTCTTTGTAGTGGACACCTTTAAAAGTGTTTATATCGCCGGAAAATAAATACTCGCGCTTGGCGTTTAGGTTAAAATAGGCTATGTTTATCGAGTAGACTTTATTTATGTTGTAAAAATCACCCGCCTCAACTTGGTCAACTATCGCGCTACAGACGCCGAAAAGCACCCTCGCGAAGAAGTCAAACTCTTGAAGAAACTGTATCTCGAAAATGGCGAGTTCGCCGCCGTTTATCCGCGCCTTAATGTCTACGCGGTTTACCTTGTCGTTTTTGTAGGTCTTAATGTTTTCGGGGTCGTCTATAGACTTGACCTCTACCTTTTTACCGAGAAGTTCGGACAGAAAGCCGTTGAGAACGACGTAGTCGCGCTTGCCGCGCAATAGATATTTGACGGCGAAGTCAAACGAGACCAACTCCCGCTCTACGGGTTTCTTGGCGGGTTTCTTCGCGGCAGCTTTGGCAGCGGTCGCGGTACGCTTTTTTGTGACGTTCTTTTTGACGGGCATACAGTCTCCTTTTGTGTGTTACCTACCCATTAATATGTAATATAATAAAAAGCCGTTGCGTTTTGGTGAAAAATTTAGTATATTATACGTAAGTCATTGATATATAACGATTGATGGCCGGACAACCAACAAAATAGATCCCATGCTGAACCTAACCTTCGCCCCATCCGCCGACCTTCTCGCCCCGCTGGCCAAAGACCGGATATTGGGCGCTTGGCGCGACCCTTTTGACCCGCCCGCCGTCGTCGTCCCCAATCCGGCGGTCGGGAAGTGGCTAAACATCAGGCTGGCGGAGGATCCGTCTGTCGGGTGCGTCGCAAACGCTCGGATGCTGATGCTTGAGCGGTTTTTGTGGGACGCGCTTGGACCTGATCCTGGTACGGAGTTGGTAAGCGCCGGGCATTTGTCGCAGATTATATGCGCGCTTCTGGACGAAGAGGTATTGTCGGACGATCCCTACAAACCGCTCAGGGACTATCTGCATGTTGACGACAATAATTCCATAAACAACAACGGCATTAGCCGCTCTATTGACCCCATAAAGCGCGTACAACTCTCCGCCCGCATCGCCCAGCAGTTTTTGGAGTACGAATACAACCGTCCCAGCGTCTGGAGCGAGGAGGCGTCGCGGTGGGGCCGACACGGAATCGACGCCAAATGGCTGCTGGGAAAAGAGTATTTTGAGGGGCGCGAGCATGAGGCCTGGCAGATGGACTTGTACCGCCGGGCGCAAGAATGCCTCTCAAAGAGCGTGTCGCCGCGATACGCCTCGTTGCCCCACCTATACAGGCACAAGCGCGAGGAATGCGCCAAAGAGAAGCGTCCGTGGCGCGACGTGGGTTCCAATCCCCAAATAATACTTTTCGGCGTCTCGAAGATAAGCCACTTCCACCGCAACACCTTGGTCGAAATATCGCAGTCAAACGGGGTTGACATGCACGTATTTTTGACGAACCCGTGCGCCGAATTCTGGGAGGACGTTGACACAAGCCGGCGGACGCACGCGCCGCGAAGACGGTGGAGCAGCAACTCGCCATCCGAGGCCGCCGGGATAACTCCGGTGAAACCGGAAGACTACGACAAGGGCAAACTTGACAGGTTCGCGGACAACGAAGACCACGCGCTCTTAAAACTGTGGGGTGCGGCTGGAAAGGAGAATATCTTCTTGTGGTGCCCGCAAGCGCAGTGGAATTTCGAGTATTACGGCGGAATTGATGATAGCGGTGTTTATACTGATATTACCGATATCAACGCCGATGGTATTAATTCAGGTATCTGTACTGGTATTAATACTGGAGACGTACTTGTCAACTGCAATAAAACGTTACTCCGCGCGATTCAAAAAGCTCTGTTGTCTCGTAACAACAAATTAGATTTCATCAATACATCAACGCAAAAAGACAAAAATAAAGACCGTTCCATACAGATTCTAGCCTGTCCTGACTTAAGCCGCGAAGTAGAAGAGGTTCGCGAGCTTATTTTGGATATGGCCTTCGATAACACGATACGCAGTTTCAGCGACATTGCGATATATATGCCAGATCCGAACAAATACGCTCCGTACATACAGCGCGTCTTCGGAGCATTCCCGCACAGCCATTCGGAGTACATCCCATTTACCATACTCGGCGCTTCCGGCGGTTCAAGCCTTACGGCCCGCGCGCTCTCGGCCATGCTCGGCATAGCCGGCGGGGAATTCAACCGAGCGATGATCTTTGAACTCTTGGATAATCCCATCGTGCGGGAGAGCCGGGGATTTTCCCACGGAGATTTGGAACAGTGGGAAGAGTGGGCCGATGGTTACGGTATGTTTAGGGGATACAACGCCGAGCAACGCGGGCTAATGGGCGACAAGGGCGGCGCGGCTACAAACGACCATACGTTTGAGCATGGAATGCGGCTCGTGGAGAATAGCGCGGAAATGATCAAAGAGGGCGCGCGGCAGAGTGCCGAACTCTTTCTGTCGCTGCTTAAAGAGCTTAACGATCTGTCGGCTTTCTTTGCCGCCAACAACGGTCAGCTAAACATTCGTGAAGCTGCGGAGACCGTAAGAAGGGCGGTTTGGCTGTGGCTCGGTCATATAGGCGGCGGTTCCGTTGACGCGGCGGCGGAGACACGCGTCCGCCGCGAGGCGCTAAACGGGCTAGCGCGGATAGAGCTACAGAATACATGCGCGGGCCGGGTCGATATATCAAGGGAAGAGTTTTTGACCTTGGCGCGTGGTTGCGTCTCCGGGGAACTGACCGCCCCGTCTACCGCGTGGCGCGGGGTTACGTTCGCGCCGCTGCGGGCATCCATGGTGCTCCCCCACCGCGCTATATTCGCTATGGGACTCTGCGCCACGGAGTTCCCGGGGACAAACGAGACGCCTACTTGGGATCTTCTGCCGAGCAAGCGGATAGTGGGTGACTCCGACAGAGTGCGCGACAACCGCTTCGCGTTCTTGGAACTGCTGCACGCGGCAAAGGAACGGCTGATCCTCTCCTATAGGGCGCGCGATATGCAAAAGGACGAAGAGCTGCAACCGTCGAGCGTCGTATTGGAACTGGAGGAATATCTCATAGGGCAGGGACTGGTTGACAGCGCGGGAAACTCGCGGAAGTGCTCCGTGCGGCGAGAGATCCCGTGGGTCGTACACGAAACATTAGACAAGGCAAGAGAGGCGGGACGCAAACACGGGTCGTGGGATAAGGAACAGAGGATATTGGCGGCTGAGAGCTTGAAAGACAGGGTCAAGCATCGGCATGATTTGGCCGTTAATCACGGTTTATCACCGCGTACAGATCCATCTATAAAAACTACCGATCTTTGGGCCTTGCAGAAATTTCTCTCCAATCCGTTTGAATATCATCTCAGCAAAACATTGGGAATACGGGACGACGATGATATCGGCGACATGACGGTGACAGACGAACCGCTAGACTCCGGGTACAAAATATCGGAGTTGAAAAAAAAGGTGTGGATAAAAATCTTGAGCGCCCTCTTTACTACCGGAATTGCCGATATAGATACGGCGGCGGTTGACGCGGCCAACGATGTTTACGACGATCACATCGACTCCGGGCAAGCCCCGGAAGGACACATTTGCCGTATGGAACGCGAAAATCTGATATATTGGTCAAAGGAGTGCGCCGATACCTCAACCAAGTTACTCAATAATGATATGTTTCCGAACCATCAACTCGAAGAAAAAAGAGATTCATTTCTCTTATGCGGCGATTTTACTATCAACGTACGCCATGAATTCGCCATCGTCCCAAAAGATACCTATAACCAAAACAATAATATAGGAGTGATCGCTTTTGGCAAGAAGATAGAACCAGCCGACAATCTCAGACTCTGGTTAGACGGAATGACAATGTGGCTTGATGAGATGAGGGAAGGCGGCAAGCGGCGCCCTGTCGTCCTGGTCGGCTTAAGTTACGATGACAAACATCAAGTGAAGAAATTGCCTATGAGCGTGAAAGTGAGAAAATCGCTTATGAGTGTGGACGACGGAAGACTGCAAGATGTGGAGGGATGGCTTACTGATATGCTCGCGCAAATGCTTATCGACAAGCGTTGCGAGCATTTGCCATTTGCCGCCATAGATAATATTATCAAGCGTTCGGAAGAATTAACCGTCAGGTCGCTTAAGGATTATCTTACCGCCGAATATACGACTTACACGGATGGATTTAAATTGACAGACGCTAAACCGCCGGAGATGGACGACGGCGAATTGCGAGAACTCGCGGAAAGTCGATACGCGCCCATAATCGGAAGGTGGATACATACTCAGGAGAAAGATAGATGAGTAACGATAAAGTAATTTTATCAGCCGACGACATCGACTTGACTAAGCACGGCGTAATAGAAGCGCACGCCGGTACTGGAAAGACGTATACTATCGTCAATCTGGTGTTACGTATGCTTGAGCAAACCGAAACCCGCGGCAAGAGCGGCAATAGGTACGTTCACCTCAGCCAAATACTCTTGGTTACATACACGGAAAAGGCCGCCGGAGAACTCAAGAAGCGCATACGCGAGGGCATCGCCGCGCAGATAAACAAATACCGCGATGACAACGAAAAACGCGATTTAGCCGCCCATCTGGAAGATTGTCTGAATAACATGCACGAGGCGTTTATAGGCACCATACACTCCGTATGCCTACGTCTGTTACAAACGTGGCCATTCGAGACCGGCGTGCACTTCAACACCGCAATGGTCGAGGATGATAACGAAGGGGCCGACGCGGCGCTACGCACCTCCATACGAACAGACTGGGAAGACATGAGCAGCGGTCTGCCGCAGGGACTCAAAACTATGGAAGAAAACGACGTTGGACTTGAGAAAAAACATATAAAGCTTATAACCCAAACGGCGCTTAAAATTATGGGTGACGACGACATAGAATTGGACACCGCGCCTGCCGGAGGGTTGACACTGGATGATGCGATAAATAAGATTAACAAAGCGGATGATGCGGAGTTGGAAGACCTGAAACAAAAACTGCTCTACGCCTTTATCAATCAAGCCGCGAAAATATTGGCCGCTCGATACGACACATATAAGCGGGAAAATGGGTTGGTATCATACGATGATATGCTGCGTCTAATGCGCAACGCGGTCTATTCCGGCGACGGGGTGATACTAAGGCAACTACGTCAAAGGTTGCGCTACGGCATTATCGATGAGTTTCAAGACACCAGCCCTATACAGTGGAGTATTTTCAGGAAGATATTCTTGGACGACGGGGATGTGACAAAAATATACATTGTCGGCGACCCTAAGCAATCCATATACTCGTTTCAAGGCGCGGACATCAACTCCTACATCTCCGCGAAAAACGCCATCATAGCGCAAAACGGGACGGTCTACAGCCTCAAGAACAACTTCCGATCGCTGCCGGAGATAATCGACGGTTACAACGCCATCCTATGCGACAATGCGGAAAGTTGGTTCACTCCGGACGGCGGCGACCGCGATATATACTACTCTAAAGCCAACGCCGCTTGTCCCCCGCCGCAACGCGGCGCTCCGCCGCATCCGCTCCCCTATAAGGCGGTGCAGGTCGTCATGCTGACCGAAAAAAACGTGCCGAACAACCGGCAAATCATGGCCGAAGCGACCTGCGCCGCAATAAAAAAACTGCTCGGCGCTACCATATCCATACCCAATGGTCTAAACTGGGAAGAACTCACTCTCGACTATCGCGACTTTGCCGTCATAACCGAAACAAACGACTTCGCCAACCACTTTATCGAGGCCTTCAGGAAAAACGGAATACCGTTTGTCAAGTACAAGATGGCCGGAGTCTTTGAATCACCCGTCGCCCGCGACCTCATAGCGCTACTCTCGGCAATTCATAGAAGACATTCTCCCACACACCGCGCCAAAGCACTGCTCACGCACTTTTTCAACAAAGAGGCGGAATCTTTAACGCCGGAGGACGAAATATGCGTAGCCAATGCCCTCAACACCTGGGGAACGCTCGCCGACAGGCAACTGTGGGCGCAACTCTTCAGAAGCATAATCGAGAAAACGGGCATTCGGCAAAGACTCATACGCCTATCCGACGGTGAGAGAAAACTTGCCGACTTGCGGCAAGTGACCGACTACTGCGTCTCATACCTCTACAGCCAAAACTTGAGCCTGGAGAGACTGATAACGCATCTTGAGCGCCTATACGCCGGAGAGGAGGGCGCGCGAGACGATAAGAACATACACACCCTAGCCACCGAGAAGTCAAGCGTGAAAATACTGACGATGCACGCCGCCAAGGGTCTGGAATTCCCGGTCGTCTTCCTGATGAACCGCGACTCCCCCAAGGACATACGCGGTCCGGATACTTTGCTGTGGACAGACGCGGCCAAGAAGAGACACATCACCCCGTGTCTCAGCGTAAAAGATCTGCGGGAAGGCAAGGGAAAAAATATAAAAGAATTCGAATCGCTTGAACGCTACCAAAAGAGCCAAGAACGCGAACATCGGCGGTTGCTGTACGTAGCAATGACAAGACCGCAGACAATGCTTTTCGTACCAATGCGTGTCAGCGAGAAGGGCAAAGTAGACAATGATATAACGCCGCGCCTGATCGAACTTCTTGGACACAATGCCAACTTAGGTGAATTCAACGACGCGGCGTGGAACAATGGCGCCCATAAAACAAGCGGTATCAATATTAATGAGACCTCGTCAATACCGCTCGACGATATCCCAACACTGTCGCTGCAAAAATTCATCGGCGTAGAAACAAGTTATTCGCAAATCAGCAGAGAACTGAAAGCGGCTTCACACGACGACGATCTTCCGGCATTAATAACGAACGATGACGGCGACGATGTCTTACGGAATGACGAGCACCATATTGAGAATATTAAAAATCAACTCTTACCCGGAGGACGAACAACAGGCGACGCGCTTCACAGAGCCATTGACGAACTGATGCGCTCCGATGATATTAACGCCGTAATCAACGACGGCGACGCTCTTGACAAACTTGTGGGACGATACCTGAAAAACGGCGGGATATTAGACCTCACATCAATATCCGACCCGGCCGCGGCGGTCAAACAAGCGTCGTCGTATATAAAAACGGCTTTGACGCTCCCCTACCCAATCCCGAATTGCGGCGATATAATCATATCGGCGCTGCCCAAATCCGACCGCGTCTCAGAGATGGAATTTCTACTCTCCTGCGACCCCAACGCGAGCGGCGCGCCGTGGAACCAAATCATAAAAACAAACAACCTGCAACGCGCCGCGACACCGTACAGAATCCACGGCTTCATGGACTTAGTCTTCCGCTTGAAAAACGACGTCTGCCCCGCTCATCCATACCGCTACCACATAATCGACTGGAAGAGCGACACGCTCGAAAGTTACTCCACTGAGTCGCTACGAAAATACTGCGCCGACCAAAACTATCTGCTGCAATCGCAAATCTACACCATCGCCCTCGACAAGTATTTAAGCGGGATTTTGGGCGAACGCTACGACAGGGAACAACATTTAGGCGGATCGCTCTATATCTTCCTGCGCGGAGGCGCGGGGGTCTTTCTGTAGGCAGCCACCGCCGACCGTATCTCTACCACGGTCCGGCATATTTCAGGTTCCGCGATGTCCAACTTCTCTTCCGCCTCGCGTATCGTCGGAGTTGATTCGGTTACATTATTTTCATATACTCCACAACAAAATCCTGAAAACTAAACTCTTTAAGATCGAAGCAGTCCGTTTCAATATAACCCTCGTCGTATTTGGTAAACCTATACTTATTGGATGGTTTGATGTTGCAGTACAATTGATAACGGCCTTCATCGACAAAACAATCGAATCGGTTATTGTTTCTGCAGAATCTTATAAACTTATTTACGGCCTCGTCCATACAATCTGCGGCGACGGCAAAATGGCAGGCCGTTGTCTCCGACGCGTGAGACCCCCAAGATTTTATAACACACACATAGTGTTCGGGCGTCAAATCACCTATAATATTAATCCTAGTTATCTTTTTACCAATCGGTTGTTTTGTCTTCCATACCAACGGAAGTATCTCATTGGCCACAATTTCATTATTAATCTTGTTTATATCCATCATCTCTAAAATACCCCCCTACTAGACGCTTTTAGGCTACCGCAACACATTGTGTTTTGGCGACATGGTGGCATCGTTTCTCACCGGTATATATAATATAACCAAAAATTGATTTCAACATCTGTAAAATATATGTAAAATCTTGTGTTGAACTCAGAGAATCCATATCTCCCGCGTTCCACGGATTTTCTACGAATTTGTAAGCAAATAGCCGCGCAGTTTGTTCAGAAGCTCCTCGAAATCAATCGGCTTGCCGAGATGGCTGTCCATACCCGCAGCTTCGCATTTTTCGATATCTTCCTTAAAGACATTCGCTGTCATCGCGATGATGGGGATGGTTTTGGCTTTGGGCGTGTCCATAGCCCGTATGCGCCGCGTCGCCTCGTAGCCGTCCATTTCCGGCATTTGTACGTCCATGAAAATCAATGAGTACTTGCCAGGGGTTTCTGAGAACATACGCACCGCTTCCGCGCCGTTTTCCGCGCAGTCTATCGAAAGCCGTGTCGGCTCAAGCAACGCCCGTACTATTTCACGGTTAAGTTCCACATCTTCCACCAGCAAAATACGGTTGCCGGCAAAAATACCGTTAATGTCCGTCTTCCCATTATCGGCCGCATCCCAAACATCCGGCGTATCCTTTACATAAGAACCTTTTTGGGCCTGTACGGTAAATGTAAATACTGAACCCTTTCCTAGTTCGGATTTGATTCCTATTTTGCCGCCCATCATTTCAACTATGCTTTTGGAAATCGCGAGGCCAAGCCCCGTGCCGCCGTACTTGCGCGTTGTGTTGGACTCCGCCTGCTGAAAGGAGGTAAATAATTTCTCTTGCTGTTCTTCGCTTATTCCGATACCGGTATCGCTTACCGAAACTTGTATGGTACAATTATCGTCTTCTTCTCTCGCAAGCGACGCGTTCAGTGTGATAGTACCCTCTTCCGGTGTGAATTTGACCGCGTTACTCAAGAGATTGGCAATGACCTGCGCCAATCGTTGGTCGTCGGCGATAAGGGTGTCCGGAATAGCGTCATCGATGTGTACGGCAAGCTTTTGCCGCTTTTCATTAACACGAAAATTGATAACCGTGATTACTTTTTGCAACATTTTTTCAAAATTAAATTCGATCGGCGACAATCCCAACATATTAGCCTCTATTTTTGACATATCAAGCACATCGTTAATGACTCCGAGCAGGTGTGTCGACGCGTCGCTTATCTTATCGAGCGCGTAGTTTTTGCGGTCTATATCTTTCGCTTTTCTGCCGATTACTGTCATGCCGGCTATAGCGTTGAGAGGTGTGCGCATTTCGTGACTCATGTTGGAGAGAAACAATGATTTGGCGCGGCTGGCGCTCAACGCTTGTTCTTCCATAGCTTTAAGGTGGGTTATGTTATGCGATATGACCAACAGTCCGGTTATTCGCCCGTTTTGCACCAGCGGGACTTTGGACGTTTCAAAAAGCTGGCCGCTTCCGTCGGCGGATGGTATATACTCCTCAACCACAACCATCCGCCCGTCGCCGATAACTTTGCGGTCCAGTTCGCAGTACCGCTCCGCGACTTCGGTGGGAATCCCTAGACCGTCAACGTTCCCTTTCCCGATAACATCCGCTTCGCGTATATTAAAGTATTTTTCGAAGGATTTGTTGCATCTCGTGAAATGTAAATTTAAATCCTTACAGCAAATCATTGCCGGGGTCACGTCAAACGCGGCGTTAATAGTCGCCCCCTGAATCACCAATTCGTTTGTCCGCTTTTGCACAATCGTTTCAAGATGTTTTTCGGCGCGGCGGCTTCTTTTAAAGAGAATAAGCAAAAGCACGAGTACGGAAGAAAGCAGAATCGCCGCGATGGTTAACCAAAAACGATGCAACAGCGCCAACTTCGCGCTGTAATTATATGTCTTACGCATCCACTGCCCCGATATTTCCTTTGTATCCACAAGGAGAAGCGCCTTGTCTATAATGGAGCGTAGAATAACTTCGTCTTTATTAAATCCAAAGGTAGACTCTGAAACAAAATTAAATATGATATTAGCCTTGTATCCCGTGCGCTCATAGTAATTGGTCAGCATGAGAAGCTGGCTTAAATTCGCCATCACCAAATCAATCTCGCCGCGTTCCAACGCGCCAAAAGCGGCGTTGGTGCTTTCGTATTCCACAGTGTTTTTGTGGTCAGGAAACCAACCTTTAAACAATGAGGTGTACGCCGTTTCCTTAATCAAACCGACTGAAACGCTCAGAACATCGTTTATACGTAGACGGGGGTGATCCAACTTGGATATGAGCGCGTAATGGTCCGTCATGATCGCGGTCTTCGGCCACAGAAACAATTCTTCGCGTTCCTGTAAACGCAAAAGTTCGCTTATCATAGACACCTCTCCACGTGAAAGCTTATTCAACAAAATCGACCATTCCGTGTGTTCGTCATTTGTTATTTCAAAAGTCAAACCGGTAAGCGCTTCCAACTCTCTTAGCACATCATGGGCGATTCCCTGCCATTTCTTCTCATATCTGTTATAGAAACTGATAGGATAATTATCATATTCGGCGGCAAATGACACAACCGGCTGGTTACGTATATACGCCTTTTCTTCTTCGGATAAACGCATAAACAACGCGTGCCGTCTATATTCATCTCCACCCCTGTTATATAGGCTTGTCAAATAACCTATAGAGCCGTTTTGCAGAGCTTTTTGCATCACGGAAATAATGTGTTTAAGCTCAGGGTTAGAGGTCGTCATGGAAACGGGATTATAAATAATGGGTAAAAAATCCTCAGCGATTACGTCATCGTAACGGTTAAAAACGGCTTCCGCCGTATTTTCCTCAAAATAAGCGTCGGCTTTCCCGCTCTTGAGCATCAGGTACGCTAAGCTATCATCATTCACCAAGGCAATCTCATACTTGCCACGCAAACGCGGAGTAACCTCATCAATCGTAGTGGTGCCTTCTAAAAAACAACTGTATAGCGGACGCGACTTAATAATATCAAAAATAGGGTCGCTGTTTACGAGCCTGAAAGTTTTTATCGAACGCTCGACGATAGCGTCGGTCATAAAATAAGTCTTCCTACGCTCGTCTGTAGCGGTCATTTCGCCGGTGAAATCAATCTCGTTTGATCTTAACCCGGATACCAAATCGCCCCAATTGTAGATAACCGGCTTAAACGGAATCCCGAAAAGCTGCGAGAGCCATTCGCAAAATAACGCGGTAAACCCCTCGATATTGCCTTCTTCACCAATGAACGTTTCGGTATTTGAAAGCGTCCCGTAAACAAAATAGGGCCTTTTTTCCCGAAGCGCCTCAATGGCTTGGATTTCATCGCTTGTAACGCCGGGAATGTCCATATACGTCGTGAAAGCGCCGTTATTCATCGGAGATACGCCGACTGTTTTCCGCGGCGGGTCTATGGCGAAACCAGCCACCCCGAAAAGCGCGGCAAGAACCGTAAGTAACGTAGCCGTTTTAATCATAACCGTCACCCTCGTTTGTTATTTACATTTGTCGCATAGGTATTGCCGCTACCCGGCGCGACCGCTCCTTATGTAGATAGAATAGTATTATGGGTTGAACGGTATCAATATAGGAAAAAAATATTTCAAACGGCGTCTTACCCGTCCAACCGGTTTCAACTTTGGCTACTGCCTCAATAGTTAATACGTTTCGGTAAGATAAAAATTGATATTCTCTATGAATTGCGGTAAAATCAAAGATAGGGACGCACTCCTAACGGACACAAAGGATACATACACCGAAAAATAACTATGAAATAGCGCATCGTTTGGGGTGCGTAACTCGGTGGAAAATATATAAGGTCTCTATGAATTCGGAAGCAAATAACCGCGCAGTTTGTTCAGAAGTTCCTCGAAATCAAGCGGTTTGCCGAGATGGCTATCCATACCGGCCGCCTCGCATTTCTCAATATCTTCCCTAAAGACGTTCGCGGTCATCGCAACGATGGGAATGGTTTTGGCTTTTGGTATGTCCATGGCCCGTATGCGCCGCGTCGCCTCGTAACCGTCCATTTCAGGCATTTGTACGTCCATGAAAATCAAGGCATATCTGCCCGGGGCTTCCGCGAACATACGCACCGCTTCCACGCCGTTTTCCGCGCAATCTATCGAAAGACGCGTCGGCTCAAGCAGCGTCAGCACTATCTCACGGTTAAAGCTCACATCTTCCGCGAGTATTATGCGTTTATCCGCGAAAATGCCGCTAATGTCCGCCTCGCCCTTATCCGTTACCTCTCTCACATCCTGCGTATCCGCTACATGCGAACCCTTTTGGACCTGTACGGTAAATTTAAAAACGGAACCCTTTCCGGGTTCGGATTTAATTCCTATCTTGCCGCCCATCATTTCCACGATGCGTTTTGAGATCGCTAAACCAAGCCCGGTGCCGCCGTATTTGCGCGTTGTGTTGGATTCCGCCTGCTGAAAGGAGGTGAATAGCCTTTTTTGCTGTTCCTCGCTTATTCCGATCCCTGTATCGCTGACCGTTACCTGCACGGTACAAAGGCCGTTTTCTTCACCAACAAGGGACGCGTTTAGGGTGACGGAACCCTCTTCCGGCGTGAATTTGACCGCGTTGCTCAAGAGATTGGTTACAACCTGCGCCAACCGTTGGTCGTCGGCGATGATGGTTTTGGGGATGGCGTTGTCGAGACGTACAATAAGTTTTTGCCGCTTTTCATTCACACGAAAATTGACCACCGCGACCGTTTTTTGCAGCATCTTCTCAAAATTAAATTCTATGGGCGACAACTCCAGCATATCGGCTTCGATCTTTGACATATCAAGCACATCGCTGATGACGCCTAGGAGGTGCGTCGAGGCTTCGCCTATCTTATCAAGCGCGTAGTTTTTGCGCTCTATGTCCTTCGCTTTTCTGCCGATTACAGTCATGCCGGTTATCGCGTTGAGGGGCGTGCGCATTTCGTGGCTCATGTTGGAAAGAAACGACGATTTGGCGCGGTTGGCGCTCACAAGCTCGGCCGTCCGCTTCTGCACCAGCGTTTCAAGCCGTTTTGCGGAACGGCGGCTGTTTTGAAAGAGAATAAACAAAAGTACGAGTATGGAAAAAAGCAAAACAGCCGCGATGATTAACCAAGAACGATGCAGTCTCGCCAATTTCGCGCTATAATTATATGTCTTGCGCATCCACTGCCCGGATATCTCCTTAGTATCCACAATGGAAAGCGCCTTGTCCACAATTGAGCATAGAACGGCCTCATTCTTATTAAATCCAAAGGTTGACTCGGAAACAAAATCGAATACGATATTCGCCTTGTAGCCCGTGCGCTCGTAGTAATTGGTCATCATGAGGAGCTGGCTCAGATTCGCCATCACCAGATCGACTTCGCCGCGTTCGAGCGCGTCAAAAGCGTCGTTTGTGTTTTCGTATTCCACGGTATTCTTATGGTCGGGAAACCAACCTATAAACAACGATGCGTAGGCAGTTTCCTTAATCAAACCTACCGAAACGCTCAGGACATCGTTGATACGAAGACGCGGGTAATCTAACTTGGATATAAACGCGTAATGGTCCGTCATTATCGCCGTTTTAGGCCATATAAACAACTCTTCGCGTTCCGGTGTACGCAAAAGTTCGCTCACCATAGAGACCTCGCCGTGTGAAAGCATACTCAGCAACGTGGTCCATTCCGCGTCTTTATCGTTTTTCACTTCAAAAATCAAACCGGTAAGCGCTTCCAATTCTCTCAGCACATCATGGGCGATCCCCTGCCATTCCCCCTCATATTTGTTGTAAAAACTGATAGGATAATTATCATATTCGGCAACAAACGATACGACACGGCGGTCGCGTATATACGCCTTCTCCTCTTCGGATAAGCGCATAAACAGTACGTGCCGCCTATATTCGTTCTCTCCCCTATTATATAGGCTTGTCAAATAACTTGTGGCGCCGTTTTGCAGGGCTTTTTGCACCACGGAAATGATATGCTTAAGCTCCGGGTTATTGGTCGTCATGGAAACAGGGTTGTATGTTATAGGCAAAAAATCCTCTGCTATCACATCGCCGTAAAGGCAAAACTCGGCTTCAACCGTATTTTCATCAAAAAAAGCGTCGGCTTTCCCGTTTTTGAGCATCCGGTACGCGGAACTGTCGTCATTCACCGTGATAATTTCGTACTTGTCCATCAAACGCGAAGTAACCGCATCAATCGTGACGGTGCCTTCTAGGAAACAGCAGCGTACCGGACGCGACTGAATAATCTCGATAATAGGCTTGCTGCCCGCGAGTCTGAAAATCTTTATCCAACGCTCGGCAATGGCGTCGGTCATAAAATAGGTCTTCCGGCGTTCTTCGGTAGCGGTCAGTTCGCCGGTAAAATCAATCTCGTTCGATTTTAACCCCGCGACCAGATCGCCCCAATTGTATATGACCGGTTTAAACGGAATCCCGAAAAGCCGAGAGAGCCACTCGCAAAACAGCGCGGCAAACCCCTCGTTCTTACCCTCTTCCCCGACGAATAATTCGGTATTTAAAAGCATCCCATAGACAATTTGCGGCTTTTTTTCCCGAAGCGCCTCGATAGCTTGGATTTCTTCGCTTGTTACACCAGGAATGTCCCGATAGGTCGTGAAAACGCCTCCGTCGTCAGTCGACGATACGCCGACGGGTGTTCGATGCGGCTGGATTTCGGCGAAAACCGCCGCGCTGAAAAATGCCGCAAGGATTGTGAGTAATGTCGCCGCCCTTACAATAACCGCTGCCCTCATTAGTTATCCTCGTTTTTTAACGTCAAATTTTGTGGGTCGGACGGGCTTTACAGCCCAATTCATACTTACAATATAATAAAAGCCACCGTCGGTAGCGTTGTTTTTAAGCGGTTGGGCGAATCAATTCAGCCCGGAAAGCGGGTATCTCTAGGCGAAAAAAGCGCCAAACCGCGGCTTCCCGCCGGGGGCTTGCCGGACTTTTTCCGTAGAAAATTAAAAATTTGTACTTTCCGCGACGCGGATATTTATATTAATATAAGATCGGGCCGGGTCGGTTTATACGGGGCCGGGGGGAAACCCGTTTTATATTGATTCTATGGACAGCCCGATTATTAGTTGCCGGTGAACGCTGTTCGTGTGTTTGCACGGGCATTTTTACGCTAACCCCTCAAAAAAAGGACACAGCAAGATGAAGTACGGCGATTTTGTCGACGAGGCGCGGGAGTACGTCATAACCAACCCCAAGACCCCCGTGAAGTGGATCAACTATATCGGCAACCTGGCTTTCGGCGGGTTCGTGGACCATACCGGCGGCGCGCTCGTCTGCAAGGGCGACCCGTCGCTCAACCGCATCACCAAGTACATCCAGCAGATGCCCTCCTCCGACTTCAAGGGCG
>Ga0268262_10003830_pt1 | contig 15971 bp, 12 predicted proteins | sample TergutNc150P3_FD_190354 | JGI IMG/M metagenome (GOLD analysis project Ga0268262, IMG submission 190354) | Nasutitermes corniger P3 segment gut microbial community from laboratory colony in Florida, USA - Nc150 P3 (SPAdes) (version 2) | ecosystem: Host-associated > Arthropoda: Insects >... | reverse complement strand
GCTGAATATTTCTGTATCTATATCGGCATTGCGCGTTAATCTCACCAGGGCTTTGCTTAAAACCTTGTATTTGGAAAACACGGTATCTGCAAAATAATACACGATATCTTCGGCGAGCATAACTTTAACGCCAGAGGAAGCTTCCTCAGAGATTAATCTCTCGCATTTTTCCGGAACCGGCAATATGCCAAAAAAGTTTTTACCCTTGTGTTCCAGATGGAGAACCACATACATCTCAAGATTGTCAAGGCGTATAAGAGGATGCTTGCTGTCTAAAATCATGGGATTCAGCAGGGGTAGAATATTTTTTTTGAAATGGTTTCCAAAATGCTTGCTTACGGTTTTGTTTTTCAACCGCACATTCTCAATGTTAATGCCTTCTTTTTTAAGCTCGGCAAAAATATTTTCGGCGGCTTGCACCCTTAGCTTGTAAGATTTTTTGCTGTGCTTGTAAATCTCATCTAATTGCTCGGCTGGCGTTAGATTCGTTTTATTATCTCGGACATTTGGAGCGAGCAGCATATTGTTGCACAATGTGCCAACCCGCACCATAAAGAACTCATCTAAATTGCTGGTGAAAATAGAAAGGAATTTGCATTTTTCAAGCAAGGGATTATTTTGCTGCCTCGCCTCCTCCAATACACGCTCATTAAATTTTAACCAAGAATATTCCCGATTAATAAAATTCTTTCTAATGCACTTGTTCATTTACTCTCCAAAAGAAATACCTATATCTTTTGCCGCTTTAATCAGTTCATGCTTTGGCGGCACGAATTTTGTTTTTCCTGCAATGTCACTTAGATTATTGAAAATTATTTTGTCTCCGTTCAAAGCCACGGTTACGCCAAATTTGCGTTCTACGGCAAGTTTTGCCGCGTATGCTCCCATTTGCGTGCAAATCACGCGATCGTAAGGTGTGGGATTGCCGCCTCGCTGGATATGCCCCGGAACAACAACGCGAGTTTCAATATCCAATTTTTCCGTTATGGCTTTGGCTATTCTATTTGATGCCGTTATTTCGCCTCGCTCAGCTCGTTTTTGATAGCGTTCTTTTTTGGAAAGAGTAGCCTCTTCTTCATCCATTGCTCCTTCAGCAGCGGCAATTATGCAATAGCCCTTGTGCTTTTTTACGGGTTCAACCGCTTTGATAACCTTATTGATATCATAAGGTATTTCTGGGATGAGTATAATATCTGCCCCGCCTGCAATGCCGGCATGAAGCGTGAGCCACCCAACTTTATTGCCCATAATTTCAACCACCATTGCGCGCCCGTGGCTTGCCGCCGTGGTTTGAACTCTGTCTATGCATTCCGTGGCAACATTTACCGCAGAATGAAAGCCAAAAGTTATATCTGTTCCAAAAAGGTCATTGTCTATGGTTTTGGGGAGTCCTATTACGTTAAGCCCTTCACTGGATAAAAGCGTAGCGGTTTTATGAGTGCCTTGCCCACCCATAACAATTAAGACATCTAAACCCATTTTGTGGTAATTTTCTTTCATTGAAGCAACTTTATGGTTTTCTTCAAATTGAATCAGTTTTTTATAGGGTTGGCGAGAAGTGCCGAGTATAGTTCCGCCAAGGTTGAGTATGTGTGAAAAATCTTCATACTTCAAATGCTTGTATTCGCGGTTTATAAGCCCGGTATAACCTCCGGCTATTCCGTAAAGGTCGACTTTTGGCTCCATTGCGGTAATGGCTTTCCCAAATCCGCATATAACAGCATTTAGCCCAGCGCAATCCCCCCCGCTTGTAAGCAATCCTATCTTCATAGCCATAATATAGGAAGTTTTTTGTTAAGAAAAACTTAAAGCAACGTTAAGAAAAAATTAACACAGCCCTTTTTAAACTTGAGCACAAGCGGTCTATTTCCCAAGGCTCTGTATAGGCGGCAAAGCTCGCTCTGAGGGTAGCAGCTATGCCAAAACGCTCCATTGCAGGCTGGGCACAGTGATGACCGGAACGCGCTGCTATGCCTTCTTCGTCTAGTATCATAGCAATATCGTGGGGGTGAATATAACTGGTGAGTGAAATTATTGAGCCGCGATTTTTTGGGTTGCCGACTATTTTCATGCCCTCTATTTTTTTTATTTCGGTTAGGGCATATTCTGTTATTTGCTTTTCGTGGGCTATTATGTTGTCCATTCCCATTTCGGTTATCCAGTCTATGGCGGCGGAAAGGCCTAGAACCTCGGCTATGGGAGGTGTGCCTGCTTCAAAGCGGGCTGGCGGCACAGCGAATGTTGTACCTTCAAAAGAAACCATGTCTATCATTTCTCCACCACCTTGCCAAGGCGGCATATTCTCTAAAATTTCCGGTTTGCCATAGAGAACGCCAACTCCAGTTGGTCCATAAATTTTGTGTCCGCTAAATGCCAAAAAATCGCAGTCAAGATTTTTAACGGAAATTTTTGAGTGCCCCGCACCCTGAGCCGCATCCACAAGAACTTTTGCTTTGGGCGCAAATTTGCGGATTATGGGTATAATTTCAGTTAAGGGATTTATTGTTCCTATGCTATTGGCTATGTTTGCAAGGGCTACGATTTTTGTTCTTTCGCAGAGCAAATTTTGGAGTTCGGATATTTGCAAATCACCGTTATCATCGCAGGGGATAACTTTTATTTTTGCTCCTTTTTCTTTGGCTGCCAACTGCCAGGGAACAATATTTGCGTGGTGTTCCAAAACAAAGAGCAAAATTTCATCGTCAGGTTCAAAGTTTGCAAGCCCGTAGCTCCAAGCTACCAAATTTATGCTCTCCGTTGTGCCCTTTGTGAAAACTATGGAATTTTCGCTAGGAGCATCTATGAATTTTGCAACTTTCATTCGAGTTTCTTCAAATTTTTGAGTAGTTTTTGCAGAAAGAGCGTAAGCACCTCTTTTTACGGAAGAGTAATGGTTTTTGTAAAAATCATTCATAGCCTCAATAACGCAAAGCGGCTTTTGCGTTGTTGCAGAAGAATCCAAAAAGGCAATAGGATGCCCGTTTATTGTTTGAGATAAAACAGGGAATTGAGCGCGCATTACGGTGAAATATAGTAAACACCGATTTTACATAACCGCCACGCGCAATAATTTTGTTTCGCTGCCATTTTCTACATTTAACAAATGCTACCGCAAAACTTCATTGCACTTGATTTGGAAACCACTGGCTTAGATGCCGAGAAGGACGAAATTATAAACATTGCCCTTGTTCGCTTTGAGCAAGGCAGCATTGCCGCCAGCATTGATTTTTTAGTGAAACCGCAAAAAGAGGTTCCTGCTTTTGTTTATTATTTAACAGGCATTGCTCAAAACGAAATTAGCGAGGCAAAGCCGTTCAAAGAAATAGCTCCGCAAATTTTGGAATTCATAGGCAGCTCGCCTCTTGTTGCGCACAATGCCGCTTTTGATTCAAAAATTTTTATGCTTGCCCTTAGCAGAAATGGGCTTAAAAACAAGGAATTTATTTTTTGGGATTCGCTTGCCGTAGCTCAAGCGGCTTGGACTTTTGATAGCCATAAGCTGGTGAATTTGATAAAACAACTGAATATAGAGGTCTCTGCCTCGCACCGCGCCTTGCCAGATGCAGAGGCTTGCGGCAAGGTTTTTTTGCTTGGGCTTGAAGAACTGGAAAAGAGCAGCAGCACAACCAAAGAAAATTTAAGAAAAATGGCTATAGGCACAGCCTACGAACCATTGTTTTAGGAGAATTTATGGAATACAGCGAATTTGTTGCGGAAATTTTAAGTGCGAATAGCCATTCAAAACAGCAGCTTGCCTTGGTGGAATGTGAGAGCGAATTTGGATATTTAGCTCCTGCCGCAGAGCGCGCAAAGCAAACAAAGGAAAAAATTTTAATAACAGCCACAAAAAAAACCTTGCAGAAATTGCCGCCTATAGAAGATGATGTTCGCTCCGCAATGCTCAGAGAACGCTTTAGCTACGTGTGCCCCCGCAAATTTCACAACTGCTTGAATGAAGCTGGGCTTTATTTAACAGCAGAAGAACGCATAATGTTCTTTGCCGTGATAACCTGGGTGGAAAGAACAAAAACCGGAGATTTGAACGAAGTTCTGCATTATAACCGTAGCCCCATTTTATGGAAAAAAATAGCCTGCGAAGCCCCATCTTGCCTTGGCGATAAGTGCGAGCATTTTTCAAAATGCCATTTTCAAAACGCAAAAAAAGCAGCGGAAAATTCCAATTTGCTTATTGTGCCGCATCTATTGTTTTTGCAGAATATGCAAACAGATTTTGCGCTTTTGCCTAACTGCGAAAAAATAATTTTTGACGATGCCATCAAACTCCCTCAAGAGAGCAGAAAAGTTTTTGGGCGGCACCTGCATTTTTACATTTTGAAAAATTCCATAAAACAGAATATATGGTGCAAAAAATGGGAAGAAGCCGCTGCCGAAAGCGAAAAATTATTTTTGAGCTTGTTAAAAGAAATTCAGAATTACTGCAACAAAGAGAAAAAACGCAGAATAATCTATAGCCAGAATCTTTCAAGCGAAACGGGAATTTCTTCGGAGCCATTTCAAAATTCGTTAAAAGCATTGTTGGACGCAATAGAGAAAACCAGCGCGGAATTTTACGCTGAACAGGATTTGAGCAAGGCAAAAGACTGTATGCAATTCGCCTCAGACATAAGAAAAATTTCAAGCGATATTTCTTTCTTTTTTGCAGCATCTCACAGAGAATATGTTTACTGGATAGAAAATAACTCCAATCCGCATCAGGTGAATTTCCGCGCGGAGTTGGTAAATATTTCCGCAAAATGGAAATCTCTTTATTCAACGCTTAAATCCGCATTGTTTGTCTCAGATACACTTAGCATAAATGGGCAGTTTGAATATTTAATCAATCGTTTTGCTCTGTTTGGAAAAAATCCAAAAACAAAAATTTTCAGCTCTAAAACCCAAAAAGAATCTCCACAGGTTTTTGCCGCAGATTTTTTGCCCAAGCCAACCGATGAAAAATTCGCAGAAGAATTGACGAAAGTTTTGTGCGAAATTATTTCCAAAAACAAAAGCAATACCCTTATTTTCACCGACAACGCATCCATTTCAAAATTGCAGGCAGAGCTCAAAAAAGACGAAACTTTAAAAACCAAAACCTGCTTTTTTCAAGGCACAGACGGCAACTTCCTTAACTTGGCGGTTTTTTTCCAAAAAGAAACGGGCAACATTTTAGTTGGCACTCCAGATGAATTGAAATCCTTGGAAGAAATTGAATTGCCAGAAAACACCCTTGTGGTAATTTCACGGCTTCCATTCCCGGACATTAAAGAGCCAGTGCTTGCAAAGCAAATGGAAATTTTGAAAGAGCAGAACAAAAACGGTTTTACGCTCATAACATTCCCGGAAACCGCCCTCACTCTTAGAAAGGCATACTCAGCAATTTCGCGTTCAGATAAAAAACAAACCCTGCTTTTTTTGGACCCGCGCATTGCAAGCGAAGCGTATGGAGCAAAAATTCAAAAATTTTTTCCGAATTTCAAAATTCTAAGCCATAGGGTGTTTTCAACGTTTACTATATTTTGCGAATAAATGTTCACACATAGGAGTTTAAAATGGCTCAAAAGGAATATTCGGTAGGTTATGCGCTCTTTATAGCGTGTGCAGCCGCCATAGGCGGCTTTTTGTTCGGTTTTGATACTTCCGTGATAAACGGAACCCTAGATGCCTTGAGGTTCAAGCTAGGCGCAAACGATGCCCAGCTTGGGCTTGCGGCATCAATAGCGGTTTTGGGTGCGGCAGGCGGCGCTTTCTTTGCTGGTGCCTTGGCAGACAAGTTCGGGCGCCGCAGGGTTATGATAACGTCAAGCATTCTCTTTTTAATCAGCGCGATAGGTTCGGGCAATCCCTACTTTTTCACAACAGCGGGAACCGCTGGAAATATGATGGAATTTATTGTTTGGCGTGTGATCGGTGGAATTGGCGTTGGCGCGGCAAGCATTATTGTTCCGGCTTATATCGCAGAAATCGCCCCTGCGCCTTTGCGCGGCAGGCTTGCGACTATGCAGCAGTTTGCTATAGTTATAGGTATTTTTTCGGCACTGCTTTCCAACTACTTCTTAGGCGAAATTGCTGGCGGAGGGGCGGTGGTTATGGACCACACAACTCGTTTAGCCAGTGATGTTACAAGAATCGGTTCTTTTGAAACTTGGCAATGGATGTTTTGGATAGAGTGCATTCCTGCGGCTGTTTATGGTTTGCTAGTTTTGTTTATCCCTGAAAGCCCTCGTTATTTGGTAGCTCGCAAGCAGCCACAAAAAGCTGGCGAAATTTTGGGCAAAATTCTCTCGCCTAGCGTTGTAGCTCAGAAAATAGAAGACATTAAAAGGAGTTTACATTCCGAAGTGGCTCCAAAGTTCAGCGACTTATTGGAAAAAGTTGCTGGCAAAACCCGCTTGGCTCCCATTGTCTGGGTTGGAATAGGCATTGCCGCATTGCAGCAGTTTGTTGGCATAAATGTAATTTTCTACTATGGCAATGTTCTATGGGAGTCAGTAGGCTTCACGCAGCAAGATGCTATGAAAACAAGCGTTCTCTCTTCTGTTGTAAATATAGCCAGCACCATTATAGCCATAGCTTTGGTGGACAGGCTTGGCAGAAAACCCCTGCTTTTGGCAGGTTCTGTTGGAATGTTCATCACTCTTGGCATTATGGCTGCTATATTTGGCACGGCAGGCTTGGATACTCACGGAAATCCTGAGATAAGCGGCGCTGTTGCTTATATTGCGGTAATATCGGCGAATTTCTATGTGGTATTTTTTGCTTTCTCGTGGGGACCTGTGTGCTGGGTTTTGCTAGGCGAAATGTTCAATAACCGCATTCGCGGGGCAGCTCTTGCCTTGGGAGGGCTGTCGCAATGGCTTTCCAACTTTGCAATATCAAGCTCTTTCCCAATTTTGCTGGCAAAAATAGGCCTCGGCGGTGCTTATGGCATTTACAGCTTCTTTGCCTTTGTGAGCATATTTTTTGTTCTTAAAAAAGTTAGCGAAACTAAGGGAAAGGAATTGGAGGATATGTAATTGGTGGCAAGAGCTTGCTATAGCAAAAAGCCTTCACTTCCTCCATTAACTCCTCGTATTCTTCCACTGCCTTGAATTGCGAAAATTCTTTTTTCACAGCATTTGGGGCACGGAAAAGGCAAGCTTTGTCTGCCGTTTTAAGCATTGAAATATCGTTGTAGGAATCGCCAGCGGCAAATACGCAAAAGTTCAGAGATTTAAAGGCTTCCACAGCGTGCTGCTTTTGATTTTGCATACGCAATTTGTAACCTATTATTTTATTGTCCTCAATTTGCAAATTATGGCAAAACAAAGTAGGGTAGCCAAGCTTTTTCATTATGGGCTTTGCAAATTCCGCAAAGGTATCCGATAAAATTATAACCTGGCAAAACTCTCTCAATTCATCTAAAAATATTCTTGCACCTTCCAAAAGAGGCAAGTTCTCAATAACATTTTGAATATCTGAAAGTTTTATGTTGTATTCACCTAAAATTTTAAGCCTATGTCGCATAAGCTCATCGTAGTTGGCAATATCGCGCGTGGTTAGGCGAAGTTCATCTATTTTTGTTCGCTCTGCAACAGAAATCCAAATTTCTGTAGAAAGAACGCCCTCCAAATCCAAGGCAGCAATACAATTAGACAAATTTTACCTCTTTATTCCGTTGCGGTTTCTTCTTCTGCGGGTGCAATTTCAAAAGCGTGGCAGGCTGCATTGCAAGCACCGTTAAAACGTTTCCACAAAATTTTTGCCAAATGCATTGAAACATTGCCGGAGTCTCTCCAAGCGGCCCTTAAAGAGGAAGTTTCAGAAACAATTTCGGCACGGGTAAGTGTTTGGTTTTTAGCTTTTGCCAAAAGTTCTTCTGCCTGCCTGCATAAATCCTCTTTTTTTTGCGCATTTATTTTATCTAAATTGCTTCTGATTTCTTTTTGGTCGTTGTAAATGGAAAAGAATTTTTGAATAAGCTCTGCAAATTTAACGGAAATTTCTGCTTCTGCTACTCCGCAACGCCCTGCTTTTTCCCACTCGCTTTGCAATTCGCGAACAGTTTGCAATGTTTTAAATTTAAAGTTTTCCTGTTCCAGAATGGCTTTCAGTCTCTCCATTAAGCCGTGCTTTATTTCCCAGTTTTTATCCAGTTCCTTTGCTATTTCTGGCTTGCTTTTTGAAGCCATTTCCCATATACGGTCGGAAGCAGCGTAAAATCTTTCGTACAGTTCTTTGGAATATCCGTTGTTTTCAAGTGCCTTCCATTCTTCTTCTATTGCTTTCCATGCTGCCAAAGATTCTGCGTTTGAAGCATCAAAATCAAAGCTCTCAATTTTAGCGCATATTTCTTCCCTAGTTTTTCTGGAATTATCAAAATGGGCATTTCTTTTTTCAAAGAAAAAATCGCTTGCGGCTTTGAATCTTTGCAATAATTTTTCATATTGCTCAGAAGGAACCGAGCCTGCGTTTTTCCAATCTACGCTTAATTTTGTGAATGCCCTTGGGGTATTTTTCCAGTCGGTTGATTTTGCAAGAGCTTCGGCTTCTTCGCAGAGTTTTTCCCTTGCGGCAATTCGCTCGTTTATCTGCTCGTCAATGCGTTTTTTGTGAGCTTCCTGTTTTTTGAAAAAAGAATTTATCGCGTTTTGGTAGCGTTCCCAAATAATATGGTTTTGAGTTTTTGGAACAAAGCCAGTGTTTTTCCACTTTGCCTGCAATTCCTGAATTTTTCTGAGTTGTTCCGCCCATTCACCCTCTGCTCTGGCAAGCTCTTCTATTTGGGTGCATATATCTTCCTTTATTTTCAGATTTTCTTCTTGCCCCTTTTCTTGCTCTTTTAGCAAAGGCAAAACAGAATCCATAACTTTATCCAGTCCAGTTTTGAAGCGCGGCCACAATTCCTGAATTTTTGCTGCCGGCATATAGCCAGCTGCTTTCCATTGCTCAAGCATTGCAAAAGCCTTGGTTCTGTTTTCCAAAACAATAGGCATATTTGCAAGTTCTTCAATATCTTTTATCAATTGCTCTCTTATTTGCTCGGCATGCCAAGAAGCCCATTCCTGCAAATTCTGGAAACGGCTTGTTGCGGTTCTGAATTCTTTGTAAATATTTTTGAACTGGGATTTCTTTTCACCCACAATTTCTTTCCATTCGTAAAAAGCCTGCCTCACGCTTTGAGAAATTTCGTTGAAATCCCCATTTTCGTCTAAAGCGTTTATTTTGTCTATTATGGTTTGCAGTAATGGAAGTTTTGCGTTGTATTCCTCTTCGCTTAGTTTGTCTTCTTTAATTTCGGCAGCTTTTTCCTCTGCGATTTCTTGGGTTAAATCTTGCGTTTCTGTTGTTTGCTCTTGCGGTTGTTGTGATTGTGTTTGTACCTGCACTTGCTCCTGTGCTTGTGCTTGCTCTTGCGCCTGCGCTTCTCGCCTAGCTTGCTCCTCTGCAATGCGGGCTTTTTCTGCCAAAACATTTTCTTTGTGCTTTTCGAATATGGAATTCAATTCTTCGTTTTGCGGTGAGCCTAGCGTAGAGGCTTCTTTGCCGAGATTTTGTGCTTCTTGGCAAAGGCGTTGCATTTCGGAATCCACGGCAAGCGGATTTTTATTTTCCAAAAGCCTTGTTGCGTGAGACAGCAATGCTTTTTGTTTTTGCGAGAGCAAATCGGCTTGTTCCTTTGCCGGGTCTGTTTTTGCAGACTGCAGCGCCAAAAGCATTTCTTTAGCCTTTATTCGCGCAGCATTGCAAACAGCATCGTTTTTAATTTCTTCAAGCAAATTTTCCCTTTCAACTTTGGCAAGGGCGGCAAGGGCAATGGCTTCTTGGGCATCGCTTTTTGCAACTTGGGCGAGCAATCCCTGTTTTGCGCAGTCGCTTATCAATTCCAGGCGAACTTCTGCTGATTTTGCCACCGATAAAAGTTCTTCTTTGTCTTTTGCTTGCAATTCTTCCAGTATTTTGCGAATTTGCACACTCGGTTTGCCAATATGATTTTTTACTGTTTTAAAAAAGAATTTTCTCAATGCTTCCTTTATTGCGTTTTTTACGGAAGCATCTTGTTCTGTTTTCAATAAATTATTCAAATGTTCTGGCGAAGATATTTTTTGAATTGCTAATTTTCTTATGTTTGCTTCCTCATCATTCGTAGCTATATCTAAAAGAGCATCTAAATCTGTAGCACCCAAACTTTGAACAGCCTGCCTGCGAATAGTTAAATCTGAACTTTGCCATTTTGGCTTAAATACATCTAACAAACCCATAATAACCTCTTATTTATAAAGTATATTTGTGAATATAATGTAGAAAAATCTTAGCTTTAACACTTGCGTATGATGCCTGCTAAAATTCCAGCAATGGAAAAATTTTCGTTTTCGCTAACGACTATCGGCGAGTATGTTGGATTGGAAGCTCTAAGCTCAATTCTGTTTTCGGCCGGATAGTAGTGCTTGAGCGTGGCATCGCCATCTATTATGGCGGCTATTATTTGTCCGCGTTCCGCATTTTTTTGCATACGGATAATTGCCAAGTCGCCGTTTAAAATTCCGTCTCCGGTCATGGAATCTCCTTGCACTCTGAGGGCAAAAATCTGGCTGCTGCGAGGAAGTACGGCTTTATCTATAGCTAAGGTGCCTTCTATGTTTTCTTCTGCTAAAATGGGCGTACCTGCGGCTATTCGCCCAATAAGGGGCACATTAAAGGCAAGAGCAAGCGATGGAGCGCTTTGCAAAAGTTCTATGCTGCGAGCCTGGCGAGAGAGTTTTTTTATCAAACCCTTTCTTTCGAGGGAGAGCAAGGCTTCTCTAACCCCATTTGTGCTTTTTATGCCAAATTTTTCGCCTATTTCGCGAATGGTGGGGGGGAATTTATGCAATAAGATAAATTCTTTTATGTAGCTGTATATGGCATGCTGGCGTGTTGTGATTTTTTTCATAAGGAAAATATATAAAAATACTGAACAAAAAAGCAGGATATGGCTACATTTGTGTGCAATTATGCGCAAAAACCACATTTTTAATTATTTTAGGAGTTTTTTTGCCTTTTTTTCCGTCTAATGCAATAGATGAAAGAAAACTTAAATTTTAAGAAAATGTTGCAAATAGCGGCGGTTTCCGATTTGCCTGTTTTGCTTACGGGTGAATCTGGCACAGGCAAGGAATTGGCAGCGAGAGAATTGCACCTTCTTAGCAAAAGAAATAATAGGGCTTTTGTTGCGGTTAATTGCGGAGCTATTTCGGCAGGCATTGCAGAGTCTCTTTTTTGCGGACATATTAAAGGTGCTTTTACCGGTGCAAGCAGCGATAGAGTGGGTTTTGTTAGGGCGGCAAGCGGTGGAACTCTTTTTTTGGACGAGGTGGCGGAACTCTCCCCAGACATCCAAAAAACTCTTTTGCGCACTTTGCAAGAGAAAATTGTTATGCCGGTTGGCAGCCAAAAAGAGATAAAGGTGGACTTTAGGCTGATATGCGCAACTCACAGAAATTTGCCCGTTCTTTTGGAAAAAGGGCTTTTCAGACAGGATTTATATTTCAGGCTGGCTTCTTTAACCATAAACATTCCTCCTTTGAGAGAGAGGAGCGATTTGCGAAGCATAGCAGAATCTCTTTGGAAAGGGGATGAGCCTTTGAGCGAGCATAATTTCACAGCTTTGCAAAATTATTCGTGGCCAGGCAATATAAGGCAGTTGAAAAACGTTTTGGAACGCTATGCTCTTTTCAAAAACCACGGCTATTCCCTTGAATTTTTGCTAAAATCCGAATCGGAGCAATGTCGTTTTAATTTGAAAGAACCCCCGCCTCCTCAATACAAACCAAATTTATGCGAGATTAGCAAAGAAATAGAGAGTTGTGAGGGAAATAAAGCCCAAGCAGCAAAAAAACTTGGGATTAGCAGAGGGAGTTTGTATTATAGGTTGGGAAAGGGGGGATAATTATCTATATTCTCCCCAAACCCAGAGGGCATGAATTATGGCTTGCGATGAAGAGCAAAAAGATGAAAAGAAGGATTTTCTCAAAGAAGCGGAATATGCGCTTGCTAAGAATAGGCGTGTGTTTTTGTGGGGACCGGTGGAAGATTCCAGTGCGGAAAAACTGGTTAAGCAGTTTCTTTATTTAGATTCCATTTCAAACGAGGATATTTATTTCTTTATAAACAGCCCCGGTGGCGCAATTTCCAGCGGGCTTTCCATTTACGATTGCATTAAGGCTATAAAAAGCCCTGTGGTTACTGTATGCGCGGGGCAGGCGGCTTCTTTTGGCGCGGTGCTTTTATGCGCTGGCGCAAAGGGCAAACGCTATGCCTGGCCAAATGCAAGAATAATGATTCACCAGCCGCTTATATCTGGAGAATTCGTAGCCCCTGCAAGCGACCTAGCAATACAAGCAGAAGAAATGCTACGCATTCGCGATGTGCTTAACGGAATTTTCAGTGAGCACACGGGCAAATCCAAAGAAGAGCTTGAGCGCGATACCGACCGCGACAATTTTATGAACGCGGAACAGGCTAAAGAATACGGCATTGTGGACGAAGTGAAAAGCGTACATTAAATTAGCGGAAACATAGAATGGGATTATTTTCTGCAATAAAAGCGGGCCTTGCAAAAACACGCGAGACCATAATGAGTGAATTCAAGTCCATAGCTGGAGTTGGAAAAATCACAGACGAAATGCTTGAGCATTTGGAAGAGCATTTGATAAAAGCCGATGTTGGTGTGGAAGCAGCATTCTTATTAACCGATGCTTTGAGAGAACACGGGCTTGGAAAAAGTTTAACGCAAAATGAGATAAATTCAATTTTGCGAAAAGAAGCGGAGCGTTTGTTGATAGACCCGCCCAAACTCAAGTGGGAAAACAAACCGCACGTTGTTTTGATTATAGGCGTGAATGGAGCAGGCAAAACCACCACTATTGGCAAACTGGCGCACCGCTTAAAGCAAGAGGGAAAATCTGTTTTGCTCGCCGCAGGCGATACATTCAGAGCCGCCGCCATTGAGCAATTGGAAACTTGGGCGCAGCGTTCCGGCGCAGATTTTGTGCGGCACCAAGAAAATTCTGACCCAAGCGCAGTTGCCTACGATGCTTGCCAAGCCGCCATTGCAAGAGAGAACGATGTTGTGTTTATAGATACCGCTGGAAGACTGCACAACAAAGAGCATTTAATGGAGGAACTGCACAAAACGGTACGAGTTGTAAAAAAAATAAATGAAAACTTCCCGCACGATATTTGGCTCGTTATAGACGGAAATTCTGGGCAGAATGTGATTAAGCAAGTTCAAACTTTTCACCAAAATTTTAAGCTCACCGGTTTGATAGTGACAAAATTAGACGGCACAGCAAAAGGCGGTTCTGTGCTTTCCATAGCGAGCGAACTCAAAATTCCAATTATTTGGATTGGCGTTGGAGAAAAAATTGAGCAGCTTGTTCCCTTTGACAAAGCTGAATATATCAGCGGCTTATTTGAGGAGGGATAAAAAATGAAAACCATTGTCGTTAAAATAGGTGGCTCGCTGGCGATAGATGATGGTAAATTGCTTGATTTTGCCCGTGCTTCGGCAGAGATGTCTAAAAATTGCAAATTGATTATTGTTCACGGCGGTGGCAAAGATATAAATGCAAACCTCGCCTTGCTAAACGAAGAACCAAAATTTTTAAATGGGCTAAGGGTCACAACTCCGGCGATAATGGATATGGTGGAGATGACTTTAAGCGGCAAGGTTGGCAAAAAACTTGTTAGAATGTTGCTCTCAGAGGGTGCAAACGCGGCGGGAATTTCCGGCGTGGATGCAAAACTCCTTGAAGCGAAAAAATTGGAAGGCAAAGGGGATTTGGGAGCGGTTGGCGATATTTTCAGGGTGAATGCAAAAATTTTGGAAGTTCTTTTGGAAGCAGGCATAACTCCTGTTGTTTCGCCTGTGTCTTATGGCGAGGGAATTTCTTATAATGTGAATGCTGATACAGCAGCATCTGAAATAGCGGTTGCCTTGAAAGCGGACTGCTTTATTTTAATAAGCGACATAAGCGGAGTTTTAGACGGAGACAAAAAAATAATTCCGCATTTGAATAAAGAGCTTGCAAATGAGCTGATTAAAAGCGAAGTTATATCCGGCGGCATGATACCAAAAGTTCAGGGTGCCTTGGAATCCATAGAAAGAGGGTTGAAGTCCATTCACATTGTGGGGTGGGAAGGCGCGGAGGCATTCAAAAAACAGATTGAAGGCACAGCTAATAGCGGGACGATTTTAATTTAGGTTTAGCTCTTAATTGCGGGGGCAGGACTTGAACCTACGACCTTCGGGTTATGAGCCCGACGAGCTACCAACTGCTCCACCCCGCGGCAAAGCTATGTAAAATATAGAATTTTTTTTTGTAATTGTCAAGGTATATTGACAAAAATCATAAAAATTGCTATATTTATAGACCTATGAAAAATATAGAGAAGCATCGCAATATTGGTATTTCCGCACATATAGATTCCGGAAAAACAACTTTAACAGAACGTATTTTGTTCTACACAAAACGTATCCACGCCATCCACGAAGTTCGCGGAAAAGACGGCGTTGGCGCAACAATGGATTCTATGGAATTGGAACGCGAACGCGGCATCACCATTCAAAGCGCAGCCACTTATGCCACCTGGAAAGATATAACCATAAACATAATAGATACTCCGGGTCACGTAGATTTTACAATTGAGGTGGAACGCTCACTCAGAGTGCTAGATGGAGCAATTTTGGTTCTCTGCGGAGTTGCCGGAGTTCAATCTCAATCCATAACGGTAGATAGGCAAATGCGCCGCTACAACGTTCCGCGCATAGCTTTTGTGAACAAATGCGACCGCGCTGGCGCAAATCCGCTCCGCGTTGCCGAGCAGCTTCGCGAAAAACTGCACCATGTCCCTTGCGTTGTGCAAATTCCAATAGGCTTGGAAGATAAATTGAAAGGCGTTGTAGATTTAGTTAAAATGAAAGGTTACCTCTTTGAGGGAGCAAACGGGCAAGACATTAAAGAAATAGAAATTCCCGAAGACTTAAAGGCGCAAGCGGCTGAATACCGCACAAAAATGATAGAATCCATTGCCGATTTCAACGACCACATAATGGAACTCGCCCTTGAAGGCAAAGATGTTCCAGAAAATTTGCTAATAGAAACCATTCGCAAAGCTACAATAGATTTGAAAATAACCCCTGTCTTTATGGGTTCTGCCTATAAAAACGTAGGTATTCAAAAACTTTTAGATGGCGTAACAGATTATCTGCCAAACCCCACAGAAGTTAAAAACATTGCCCTCAACATAGACAAAAACGAAGAACCAACCGAAATGGAAAGCAAAGACGAAAAGCCCCTTGTTTGCTATGCCTTCAAATTGACAGACGACCGCTACGGTCAGCTCACTTATGTTCGCATATATCAAGGTATGTTAAAAAAAGGTTTATCCATTACCAATATGAGCACTGGCAAAAAGGTCAACGTGGGGCGTTTGGTTCGTATGCACGCAGACCAAATGGAAGATATCACCGAAGCAGGAGCTGGCGATATTGTTGCATTGTTTGGCATAGATTGCACAACAGGCACAACATTCACAGACGGTTCTCTCCACATGAACATGACCAGTATGCACGTTCCAAACCCTGTTATTGAACTTGTTATTGAGGCAAAAAACAGAGACGATTTGGCAAACCTTTCAAAAGCACTCAACCGTTTCACAAAAGAAGACCCAACATTCCAAGTTTATGTGGACAAAGAAAGCGGGCAAACCGTTATCAAAGGCATGGGAGAATTGCATTTGGATGTTTATGTGGAACGCATGAAACGCGAATACAAAGTAGAAGTCCAAACCGGAGCCCCGCAAGTTGCCTACCGCGAAACAATAACCAAGTCCGCTGGTTTTGATTACACTCACAAAAAGCAAACAGGTGGTTCTGGTCAGTATGCAAAAATCATGGGTGAAATGCGCCCAATGCCTGTGGAAGGCGATATGGAAAAGGTGTACAATTTTGT
>Ga0268262_10003829_pt1 | contig 15971 bp, 30 predicted proteins | sample TergutNc150P3_FD_190354 | JGI IMG/M metagenome (GOLD analysis project Ga0268262, IMG submission 190354) | Nasutitermes corniger P3 segment gut microbial community from laboratory colony in Florida, USA - Nc150 P3 (SPAdes) (version 2) | ecosystem: Host-associated > Arthropoda: Insects >... | reverse complement strand
CCGCCACAGTCCGTCTTATGGACTGGGCGCAGACAGGCATGATCTTTAAAGGGCAATCAGGCGCACGTCCCTCATATTTATTGTGTGTATTTTGTATCATCCTGCGACTGCCGCAACAAAAAGCCAAATCGCCTTCCACGGCTAGTAAAGGACAGCCAGCGCAATTTTCAGGCAGTTCTATTTCAAGAGTTGCGAACATCCCTAGTCCTCCTTTACTCCGTATGGAAAATCGCCTATCTCATTAAGAACATCAATAACCTCAGATAACAAATTAACCAGTTTGCATTTCTTTTCCCAAGGTATATGACTACCCCCGCTTGGGCCGGCAATTCGGAATTCTCCCTTGCCAAAAATATGAATGCCAACATCACCGTCATCAAGCCGTAAAATCTGTAAAATAGTCTTAGGATCGTAGTCGCTTCTGAGTTTGCCAATTTTCACTCTGTTAACCTCCTCGCTCTCAACTCGTTCATTGCATTCAAATCCCTTTAATACAACAGGGCATCCTGCACAGTCAGGATTATCAAGATCGCAGTCATAGCAGGGATTCCATATACAAACTTCTTCCCCGCCATATTTGCCAATTTCGCAGGTTCGACACGGGTTCATACCAAACTCCCTCCCTTACTCAGCCGCATATCTGTAACCCTTTTCAATAATATCCTGAAGCCTTACGGGGGTATAATTGATATTCTCCACAGAGACGTTATAGTGGTTATTCTCAAGATTGTAATGCGTCTTCTCGTGAATATGCCCATGTATATTCATGACAGGTAACCGTGCCGAAACCCAGTCAACCGGCTCATGCGATACAATAAAGTAATCCTTATATATGAACGGCCTTTCAATAACCTCCCTGAAGCCCACACGCAACCAAAAATCAGCCGTATGCGCCCGATCATGATTTCCAAGAAGAAGAATTTTACTCCCCTTCAAAAGAGAAAAATAACTTTTAATAATAAGGGGAGATGCCAAAGAAAAATCCCCAAGATGAAGAACCCAGTCGCTGTCGCTCACAACGGAGTTCCATCGGGCAATCATCTCCTGATCCATTTCGCTTACGTCTTTAAAGGGCCTATCAGCATAATCTATAATATGCTTATGCCCGAAATGGGTATCCGCTATAACCCAGGCATCATCCCTGATTTGCATCTGCTCCTCCATACATATTCCAATTATCAACAGCTTCCTGTTCTGTACGCTTCATTGCGCCCCGCTTCCCACACTGAAGACATTCTATAAAATACCACCCATGAGGACTCCAATAAATGGGATGCTCGTCAAATTCCATACTTAATTTTGCCTTACCTCCGCATGGGCATAATTCTAAATTCTCCTCGTGCATTCAGTCTTCCTCAACCTCTTTACAATATGGGAATAAACCGCTAAAATCAAAAAATAAAGAAAAACACAGAATAACTACAATCAAGGTCTTTCTGTCACGATTCCAACAAAAGCCGACTATCCAATTAAAAGGATTAAACCCCGTTCTGAACTCAAACCCTGGCCTGCCAGGGCATTCGCTGTCCCACTCTTCAGGATGGCAATGCTCGCAAAACGAATGGCCGCATTCTACGCATACCGGGCCATTACAAAACCCGCCGGAGTCCGCAAATTCATTTATTTCGCCGTTTGGCAATCTCTGCCACTTATGCTTTGCCATTACCGTCTCCTTTATTGGCATTTAACCTTCCGAATTGCTACGCTGATTCCATGCGTCAGCGGCCTCTTCCTCAGAATCCCTCGTAGGCCCCGTTGCCCCGCACTTCTGGCATTGGCCATAGTACAATCCATGACTTCCGTGATAACAAGGAGAATCATCATAAGCCATTCTTGCCCTGCTACTACAGAACGGGCATAATTTTAATTCTTTATTCATCTGTATCCTTCAAATTCTCCTCCGCAAAGGCATTCTTCCGTCCATACCGGGCAACCTTTCGGTCAATTGCAATAATTTGTTCGTCAGACAAATATACCGACCAAAGCGCGGATATTCTCAAACGAATACTCGAATACGGGTACTCCGCCGCTATCATACTCGCAACCTCATCCCTTATAGCGGCCCACCGCTTGTCCTCTTCTTCCTGAGTCCTTTTCGGAAAACCCGCCATAATCAATTCTCCTCTCAATTCTCAGAACGTGCTTTAATTGCCGCATCAATCAGTTTATCAGCTACCTGTAGAACGGCTTCGAATAAATATTGAACATCATCTTGCACGGCATACCCTTCAAGACTGTCTGCTTCATGAAAAACCATTCTGGCGTTTGCATGAAGACGCTCACTTTTATTTCTGCTACGTGCAGTGGCCGCTTTAGGAAGTTTATCGAATGTCATAATTTTTACCCGCACAACATCCAATTTTTCAGTAGTCGTCATATATCCTTTACTCCTTTACGACAGCCGGTATAAATACGGTTGAAAGATCAGAGTATACCTTGCCGAAAGCTCAAATGACCGCCCTTCGGCATTCGCCTGTTGCGCCTCTTTCCAGGCCGCTTCATAAAAGCGATCCGTCCGGCAATCAATGGCCACAATGCCGTCAAGCCACTGAAAAAACTTCCTCTTCTCATCCGCCTCCGGCTTTAAACACGCAATTTCATAAATCGGCTCTTCCTGAATTCCCCCGAATTTCGTACACGCCCGGCACATCAACGATCCGATCATTACTGTCCCAAGATTGTTTAACATATCGTAAGGACACGGCGTTGTATAATTCCCGTCTTTTTCTTCATACTTTATTTGCATCCCGTTTCTCCTTTAGCCTAGTAAGGCTCTTTAAATTCCAAAACAACCGGAACCATAGCAAACCGGGAACACGCAGGGGTTTCCCCTGGCCTAAGTTCCCCCAGCTGGACATTAATCGGCGTTTTACCCGCCCAAGACCAAATTTCGCTCTTTTTCATATTTCCCCCTTGGCAATCCCCCCCCCCCCGCAGAGTGTTGTCATTATTTATAATTCCCATCCCCTATTGAAAAGGCCGTATTTTTTATAGAAAAATATAATCGCCACCCGCCTTAATTACTCTTGCGTAATATTCGGCAAATTCCTTCATTTCTTTTTCGCTCAATGCGTCTTTGGTAGGACAAGTTAAAAGAAATTCTAAGCAAGCGTCTTCCAGTTCGCGGTCGGCTTTGCGGTATGCGGCTTCTACCTCATTTTGTACTTTAAAAAATTCCTCTTGAATTTCAGAAAAATCAGTAATCCCTTCGGTAAAAGAGTCATAAATTTCACGCCATAGCATATCAGCCGTTTGATTGGCTTTTTTCCATTCGGAATACAGGCTTTCAATTTTTTCAGTCATTTTTTCCCTGTGCCTTTGAGCAGTTCGGATTTATACATTTTAAGCAGGCCATCCAAGTAACCATACAAGCGGCGCAATTTTTACTAAGATCTTTTTTATCTGTTTTTTCCATAACAATAGGATTGCCCCAATAGTCTACAAGTATCATCATTTACCCCCTTAGTTTAATTCCGTTAGTTTTGAAAATAGCCGATCAGTTTCCATTCATGAATTCGAAGCCAGTTTTCAGGAATAAAAGTATGACCGCTATCCGCCCTTTTCGTTTTGCTCCAGTTTATCCCATTGTCCGTTCTTGCAACTTCCAAATAACGGTTATTTTTGCGCCCGATTTCCTTTCTCCCGATGGTAGCGCAGTAAATATAACCGCTTGTAAATATCAAATTTAATTCTGCGAGTTTGGCTTTCGCTTCTTTGATAGTCCGCGCTTCATAAATATATAACTTACTTTCAGGACTGCTTGCGCTGGTATCAATTATCAGCGTGTACCTTTTCATTTCACGCCTCCCAAAGCATGGAAATCAAACTGAATACTGTTTAAAATTTCCCGAATAAAATCGTTTCCGGTTCCGTTTGCGGTTTCGTTGACTATTCCGCTCCATTCTTCAGTGGTCATTTCCCTATTGAAACCTCCGTGAGCGAAACCCGCCGCGTAAGCGCTGACAAGAAGCGCCTTAATATGACCGCCAATTTGATTTTTTGCCAATTTTGATACCGGCAATGCCGAAATAAAAACCGCCGTTTCTTTTCTATTCTCTTCAAATTGCTGAACCATTGTCTTTGCCATAATTTACCCCCTTGCCTTTCGGCTTATACCATTATTATTCCACATTAGGAATAATTAGTCAAGTCAATTTTCGGATTTATTTCAAAATTAATCAGAATTAATCAAGATTTTTCAGGATTTTCTGGAATTTGGGGGATTTCCCCGAAAACAGCCAATAAAAAAGCCCCCCCATCAGGGAGGCTGTTCAATTTACTGGGCCGGAACCGCGGGCTTTCTGCCCCTCGGCTTCCCGGCGGCAGGCTTTTTGACCGGTTTTTTAGCGGGTTCCGCCTTTACGGGTTTTTCCGCTTCGGCAATCAGTTTCTTCTCAATCTCAAAAATCTGCTTGTCTAAAGACGCTCTTTTATCATAGAGCTTTTTCAACGAACCTAAAATCTGACTTGGCTTTGCCATTAAGTCCTCCTGAATACAGTATCGTCAAAAACTATATTATTTATGAGATTTATATAAAATTTATACACTTTATTATTTTTTACGGTACAAGACAACAAATATTTGTATAACATTGACTGCCAGAATAGCCAAAGAAATATATTGAACCGGTATTGCTTCCATATATATATAGCCCCTGCCCTTAGATTAAAACGCTATTTTCCCTATATGCCCGCATCTCAATCCGGTATCAACCGCCAGTTTTGCCTCCGGCAGTATCGCCCTGACCTTATTGCAAAAATAAATGTCTTCGCTCATAATCGTTTTGTCTTTGCGTTCAATGTACTCGAAATACAGCCCGTCATTTACCAGCGGGAATATGCTGTTTTTTACAAGGGCGCAGCCGAACCCGCAGGCCCCTAACGGCAGTACCGCGTTTTGCGGCACTTCGCTTTCCGGCACGTTTTTCATATTCTTGCCGTCGAACGCCATTACATAGATTTCGGTGATATTGTCCTGCAAACCGGGTATTTTTTTAACATACCAGCCTGTCGCAATTTCGACATCCAGGCTAATTAGCCTTTCCAGCAGACTATTCGGTAAAACAATATCGCCGTCCACGAACAGGGTGTAGTCAAAGCCTTTATCAAGGCTGAATTGCGCGGCCTTGTTCCTCGCCTGTGTCACGGTATACCCGGTGAAAAATTGTACCGCCGTTTCAACGCCCTGCGGGATGATTAAATCATAAATACTTTTGAACGTGTCGGGTTCGCAGTTCTGGTAAACCGGAACCGCAATCAGCACTTTTTTTATCTGCGAGGATTCTTTAGCCTTCATGTTTATTCGCCTCCCTAAACAACTTGTTTAATCATTCTTGCCAGCGTCTGAAAATTTATGGCTACCGGATTTGTCCCGTTATCCCCCGTACATACGACGACAGATTTCGGCGCGTAAGTAAGGGAAGGATCGGGATTTGAAATCGCCCATTTCAGCTTGGAACCTATAATCCCGCCGAAATTTTCGATTGTCACGCCGTACACCCCGTTAGCCCCGCTCGCCGCTACTACATAAGTTGCCGCCGTGTTGGACGTGTTCGTTAAAACTACGTTAGAGCCGTTTAATCCGCTGATATGGCTGCCGGAAATAAGGCTGCCTATTATACTTCCAAGTACGGAACCTAAGCCGTACAGACTGCCCCGTTTCAAAACTCCGCTTTGATAAGCGACAAACTCGTCATTATATACCGATACGGGCGTAGATACCGATCCTAAATAAGAGCCGAAAATAGAACCGAAAAACGAACCGAGGCCTTTAACAAAGTTGTTTGTATCAACGCCGTATATTCCGTACTGGCTTCCCGAAGCGCACACAATAAAACTATAGGAACTGTTGCCTGTGGATGCGTTTACTTTAGAACCGGATATTCCGCTTATGAACGAACCCATTACTGAGCCTAGACTGGAGAGGCCTACTTTTCTAATTTTGTTGCCTGTAGTATTTATCACCGCGTAATCAGAGCTGGATATAGTATCTTCTCTCACGGGGATATTCATGTCGTTTACCCATTCCCCGCTGACAAGAAACTCTTCGGCGTTTTTACCGCCGAGTTTCGCGCTGTCAACTGCTTGGGCTGATTTATCTAACTTATCACCAAGTCGTATTTTGAGATCATTCCATAATTGCCGTATACCGTCTTCGTTCAGAAATTTCACGGTTTATACTCCCATCACGTCATCGATCACGGCCTGTATTTCCGTGTTGGTAAGCGCTACCAGATCGTCTTTTGCCCAGTAATTTGTTAAATCTATAGTAGTCGGGCCGAGATCAATCCAATTATTATCAATGTACATGTGTTGCGTATACGTATTGGCGGTATTGGCTACTTTGACAAGATAAATAATATTTGCTTCACCAGCTGACGGAAGTGTATCCACTACTCTTGCCCGCAGATGTACAAGCCCTGCAAGTGCGTCCGTCAAGAGATCATACACTGCTTTCGCGCCGGGAATTTCCTGGTTGGTGCTGTTTTCGTCTATCGCGGCTATAATATTGATCTGGTTTTTTTGTTCTATCAGTTCAACCAGCCGTGCAACCAGCCGTTCAACCAGATACTGTAACCCGTCTTTGTTAAGAAATTCCGCCATTTTAATCGCCTCCTAGAATTTATTTAAAATCTCTTGGATTTCCGCATTCGTTATGCTCTGGACACTGCCTGAGCCTGTCTCGATACCTTCAATCGTCTTTAATAATTCATCTATTCCATGAGCAGTTTTATCTTCATTATGTTCTTCAATGGATTTATCAATATCCGGAATATCTGTCTTTTTTGCGTATTCGTTTAATGCCGCCGGTTTTACGGCTTCATCGGCTGTTTTTTTTACGTCGGTTACGGATTGTTTGATCTGGCTGTCTATTTCGTCCTGGGCCGATGCCGTGCGGTACGGCACAAGGTTTGGAATATTCAGATTATTGACAGCCGTCTGTAAATTATTAACGGCCCCCCTTATATCTTCATGGTCGGCTGCTGAAGTTTTATGCAGGCTTATTGTGTCGCTTAAATAATTTAAGGCTGTCTGCAAGCCGGTAATCGCGCTCATGGGGTGCTGGTCTGCGGCATCGCGCCCGGAAAGCAAACGGTGGGCCGTTACGCCCCCGCCGACCGAACCGTTCCCCGCGCGTAAAAGTTCCCCGATGAGGTCAAGATACCAGCCTAATTTGTCGCGGCAGTCATCCGGCGGTCTTAGATCGTCGCTTCCTCCGGCAGAGGCTACTATATCCTGTAATTTTTGTTCTAAAAGATTACTGGCGGCCATGTCTAAATAGGTTTATCCAATACAGAAAAATACTAATATCTATTTTGCCGGACTATCAATATCTTCTTTAATTTCCTTAAATTCAATTTTCATTGCCTGGGCTACTAATTTCGGGAAACCCTTAACAAGGACATCCCAAGCCAGTTGTGTCACTGCAAGACTTAAAAAGATAATATCGAACGTTAATGTCCACCCTTTTGCCACATTGCCGGTATTCATCCAAGAGCAGCCTACCGTAACAATAAACGAGATAATTGCATAGCCTTTTCTTTTTTTAGGATGAATAAAGTTTTTCAGAAATTGGACAATCCCGACAGTTTCAATAGAAACAATCATAACAATAATAGTGAGTGTGGGTACGCTAATTGAAATAATTGTACCTGTTTCCATAATTTCTTTTATTATTTATTTCTCTTCGTAAAATCTTCAAATATTCTCGTCCTTATGTCTTCCATTCTCATATTATAGTAGTCAATATCGACAATTTTCACACCCAATTCAGTATCCAGTAAATCAAGCCAAACTTCTTTATTTTCCAAAACCAGATAAAAGCCTTTCTCCCAGATTCGCCCGTTTCTCTTCCTTGCCAGCAAAATTCTAAACGCTTGTAATCTTTTAAACGGCCATAATTTCTCGTTAAACAGTTGATTTTCAAATGTTGCATCGGATGTATCATGCAACGAATTTTCATTGCATGATACAATAGAAAACAAATCTTCTAATTTGGAAGATAAATCCTCTATTTTAGAATCTATTTTATTTATTCTTTCATTGATGAAATTTTGCCATTTATTTTGTTTTTCTATATCCTCAACTAGTATTTTCTCTATTGACCTTAATTGGTTTTCATGTTTTACTTGTAAATCACCGCAAAAATTAACTTCTTTCTTAATACCTATTTTTGCCATCTCTACTTCTTTTTTATACTCCAAGCACTTTGGCAGTCCCCTTTTAATAAAAATAACTGCTATAGCTATTACTCCCACAATACCGAGGGCAATTTCCCCCATTAAAGGAAGCCACGATAAATCAACCGGCTGCGCTTGTAAAGGAAACAATGACGCATTCTTTAAACGCGAAATAACCGCAAGTTCAAACAAACAATTCTCTCCTGTTTCAGATTAAATAGGAAGAAATTTTTAGTAGAACAGGCGTATTTAAAAGATTATTCAAACAGCTTATCTCCGTCTTCTCTTTGGCGGGTGTTTTCAGATACGGTATATATAATGTTTACACATTTCCCGGCATGAATTTTCAGTTCAACAGCGACAGAACCGAAAGACAGCTTCTCTGCGTTCTTAAAAAAAGTCTCGGCGATTTCTTTTTGCTTTTCCGTCAAAGAGACGCCCCTTTTTCGGTTTTCTCTTTCGCCCACTTTTCCAGAATGTCTCTGCGGTACAATACCCGCTTACGAATAAGCGTCCTTGGAATACCCAAGGAAACCAGCGTATTTAAGCTGACTCCAAGAAATTTAGCCGCTTCACTGCGATTTAAGAGATACGGGTCTATATCCCGCAATTTTTTGTTCTCTGCCATAAGAGATACCTACCCTAATTTAAATTTTTTAAAGTAAACATATTTTTATTTATTAACGAATCCTAACAGACTTTTATTCGATAAAACATTTTACGATTTTTGGCTAATAGTAAAATATAGTCAATACTAGAGACGTTACTTACTTCGTTAATAGCTGACAGATCTACTGTTTTAAACGGAATTATTGTAACCATGCCAATATTTCTGTTTATAATAGATATGTCGGTATTACTTATCTTTACATCGGGTAACCCTGCCGTAACTATAATGCTCTCTCTGAGGGAGTCATTAAATGACAATGTCAACTCTCTTTTAAAGTTAATCTTAATCCCTTCAAAAAAAGTTTTAAGATCAATTACTCGATCCTTGAATTGCTCAAGAGGTGTGTAAACTTCCTGCTTTATTGCAGCTTCTTTAAAAATAACCATACTTATTCTCCACCTTACCTTAATAGGAAAAATATTATAATAATTTAAAATTTTTTGTCATTTCATCTATAACTTCCGCATACCACGGCCCGATAGCGATACAAGTAATCGTCGGTTCGCTAAAAACGGTAGTGCCGTTGTCTTTTATCAATTTGTACGGGATGTTTTGAGCCTTTGCCTGATCTTCCAATGCGAACAGATCATCAGCAGTCTGGCATTTCAGGACAATTTTGGCAAAATCGCCTGACAGCCACTCATGTACCGGCGTAGGGACAAGCATCTGATACATATACAATGCCCCGTCATTCGCCAATATTTTCCGGTTTTCGTTAATAGCAAAATTCAGGATTGCCCCCATAGAGGCATGGGCGACCTGAGCCGCCATCTTGCCTTTCGGCATATTTAAATCGCCGCGAACAATTATTGATTGTTTGTATTTATATGCGCCCATAAACCAATATCCTCTTATAAGGTAATTCCTTTTACCTTCAAAAGAGCAACGGCCTATTTAATAGATATGGTACGAATTTTGGAGTCCAGGCGTTTGGAAACACTGAAATGCTATTACAATGAACCGCTGGATGTTTTCGTTTTTCACTGCGCCGGGAAAAAGATCACTATTCAGTATGCCACCCCTGAGCAAATAGCATCTATTTTTAGGAAAGCCCAAGTCAAAGATGAAACCCTTCCCAGATCAGGACGGGAAAAAACCTATTTAGAAATGGTGGCGGCGGTTATTGACGGATCGGATCAAGAGAACTTTTTATGGTCGAATGAAGTGGATACGTTTTTTAATGCCTGCGAAGAATTAAGACAATCAAGAATAGGCAAAATACCCCAATAAGGAGATATTGAATGTATATTTTAACCGAGAGAAAAAACAAAACCCCTGCGGGAACTACGCTTTACCGTGAAGGATTGCTAAATTTCAAAGAGGCCAGCAATCTCCCCGTTATAGCCAAACTTGGAGGGGTTTCTACAAACCCTAAAATTACCTCTGTGGTTAGGAAAGACACCATCTATGATACCGTTAAAGCGATGGGGCTTCCAGTGAAGATCAATGCTATGAAAAATGTCGTAGCGGAAGCCCCCGACTCCCCTACGGCGAGCGCGGTGGCATCTACTATTTATCAACAGTTTGGAGTTAAATGCTCTTTCGTTCTTACATGGGAGGGTGAAATGAAACTTTATTGGGATCCGGCATCACCTGTTGACCAAGCCCCTATGCTGGCCTACGCAAAGGCCGCAGGGCTTCCCCCTCCGAACCCCCGAAAATACCTGGCTTAACGCCAACAAGGGGCCTTGTCGTTCAAATAAGGCCCTTTTGCCGTATTTTCCTTTCAATCAGGGGTAATTTTAAATAGCCACGGCATCAACAATTATACTTTTATCGTCTTTTTTAATTATTTTAGTAATTTTACATTTTCCAGAACACAAATATTCATCTTCATAAATTGATAAGTTTGTAAAGTCGTCATAAGCTCCAATATTTATTCCCCGAAGGCCCGCAACGCGATATAAAACCTCCATTTGAGGATTTTTAGTAAATTTGGCCCCCATAAGGTTATACGGAGATGCAGAAAACGATCTTATATCAAACTCAACAATATCCCCTACTTTTTGAAATCTTAAAATATCCTCTTTTCTATATAGCATTTTCTGAACAGGAGCGTTTGCAATAAGTTTGCTAGTTATCATACGAAATGGCGGTTTTTTCCGGATAGCATCCATTTTTGCATGATTATTTGTATTTATAAAGTTTATAATATCCTGCTCGTATTTATTAAGTTTATACCCTCCCCATACTAAACGACTTTGGCGAGGGCTATACAATCTTTTAATTATCTCTGGAGATGCTTCATAGGCATCAGGACTGGAATCGCTTACAGGATACCGCCAAGAATCAGATGTTTTTGAAGGAGCAGAAAGATTAGTGGATTTATTACTAATAGCAGGGGACGCTTTTCCTTTTTTGTATTCACCGTATAGAATATTTAATATTTCTTCTTTTGAATAGCGACCTTTGAAATAATTATAAATATTATCTGTGTACCATTGAAATAAACTATCTCCAGCGGAGGAGTTAAAAGACATTTTTTTGAAGTACCCTATAACGTCATCATGTAAATTTTCTATAATTCTAGGCTTAGATTTAATAATAATCATATTGTACTCTTAACTTAATAGGTTTTTTCATACACAAATTTCTCTATTCGGTCAAAGTCCTCAAGCAGGAATATTACTGGGCTTCCATCGATATCAAATTCAAATTTGCCGTCCAGGAAATCTTCTCTTTCGACAACAATAGTCTCTTCTCCAGCTTCTGTCTCTATGTTTATTTCCCAATGATGGCCTTCTCTACGTAAGATAAAATTATCAAATTCGAATTCCAAAGCTGTCGTCTGCTCGATAGCGATGTCCTTGGCTAAAACATCACTGAATTCGGATAGATCTTTCATTTTGACTCTCCTGTCCAGTAGGGTGATGATACTCGTAAATGCTCAGGACATGAACGATTACATGGAATATTATGTTTTTTACAGAAATAAATAATTTGTTGATACGAAAGCCCTGTATCCTTCATAGCATCTACTACCCAATGATGCTTTGATTTATCGTAAATTGACAATATCTCCATTCTATTGTCTTCTTCCCCTACTTGATGAAGGGCAGTTCTTGCTGTTTTATATTTTATTTTTAATTTTTCACAAGTTTTGATAATTTGATTTCGTGTAAGTCCTGTCTTTAAGATGGCCTCTTTTATCCAGCCTCGTTTAGATTTATCAATATCTTTTATCAATTCCCAGTGTTGATAAATTATAGATGTCTTTATTTGCTTTTCTTTTATTATTTTTGGAGCTTTGACGGGAATTCCCATTTTCAAACAAACTCTTCGAATTGTACGACAAGTTAAACCTGTTTGTTTTGCAGCCTCCACAGTCCAGCCATATTTTGATTTATCAAAATCTTTTATTAAACCCCAAAGATGCTCATATAGTTTTTGTCCTCTTAAACGATTACTTTCTATTGATCGTTGTTTATCTTTATCAGTTAAAGGTAAAAGTTTACCTTTTTTAGACTCACTAAAATGTTTTTTTCGTTCTTCTGACCAGCAATAATTACCTCCTCCTTTTCCAAGTCTACTTTTACGAGCTTTTTCTCGTGCTTCTGGAGTACTCCAGTATTTTTTCATTCCGTCAACAGCTCTTTGCCGTGCTTCTTCAGACATTTTTACTGGACGATCCCCGCCTGTAGTCATATTATAGCCATTGCACAGCGGATCATCCTTGAAAGTATGATATTTTTCAATATAGAATATCTCTAGACGATTTAAGTCATCCTCAATAAATAGATTATTGTTTTTATCAAGCGTTTCTAATATTTCAAATTTAAAATTTTGAATTCCATACTTTCTCATTGCATTAACAAGAAGATGACAATCACCTCTTATATTTTTATGATTTGCCCAACGCTGTTTAATATTTAATGACTGCCCAATATAGGATTTTCCATTAATAATATTAATTATTCTGTAAATTCCAGCAATATTTAAATCCATAGAACACTCCTTTTTTATCATTGGTGGTTAATTAAATAGGATAAAAAAGCGAGGAGTTGTTAATTCCTCGCCAACGTCTCAAAGAACCACCAATGGGAGCGTTTGACTAAATAGGTTTTATTTTAAATACCCGGTGTTCATAAGAAACTCGCAGATTGCCAAAAAGTGCTTGTCCGCGAAAATTATCATCTTGGGATTCACTCTTACGGGTGGCTGCCCATTTGTCCAATCTCTCCCGAATAATATTTGCTCCCTAGCCCAAAGGTTCATGCTCCTAAAAAAAAAAAATCCCCGTTCAACCCGCGGGCTACATTTGATCCCTCAATAATTTTTATATTTCGGCCTTGTTTTATCTTTTTTGGCCTTCCATTCGGCCCGAAATCCCATTTACCGTATCCTCCGGTACGTCCCTTAAACGGAACGTCGATACTTAAATGATCCAACTGTATAGTTACTTCATACTGATGCCTGTATTTAATTTGCCGTTTACGGGGCCTCCCGCGAGAATCTTTCTTTGTGTAATAAGGCCAGTACTGCGGAATAGACTGCGAACGGATAATAAATTTTGTTCTCGCCTCGCCGGGCTGTTTCCCGTCATAAACGCTTATTTTTTCAATTCGAATACCTTTTACCATATCTCGTTGCTGATAATCAAAGCGGGTACGAGTTTCCTGATGACCGTGAGTTTCATTTATTAAGCGACGGAGAGTCCAGTTGTTTCTTATCGGGCTTGGCATACTTTAATAGTTGTTGATTATTATTTATGAAAATTTATAAATTAGCTGTTTTCTACTTTTTTCCATTTTGATATAGGGCATACAACTCTACTCTTGCATTCCTTGCAGTATCCAGATGTTAAAGGCGGGTTTTCTTTATCAAACCCGCCAAGACACTTAATTTCTATCGGTATCTCAATACGCATAATTTTATTAACTTTTGCCGTTTGAGGTTTCAGATCATCAAAAAACCCGGCCTCCGCCGCTACCCGCCAAAAGCCGAAGCGGGATTTTCTATACTGGAACTCTTCCCGTATCTCGTCCAAGTTGAAGAACGGATTGCTTTCTTTTGCGCGGGTACTGTACTTCTCTAACCACGCCGGAAACTCTAAAACAGCCTCTTCATGCAAAGTCTGTAAATAATTACTTATGAAAGATTTTAACTCCGCTAGTTTCTCAGAACTTTCTAGCTTTAAATTAATATCCGCATCAATTACCAGCTCCCGCCGGGTTTTAGTTTTAAAATATATTCTGCTTTTCGGCATTTTAGGATTACTGAATATTAAAACCTTGCCGTAAACAGAGCTTCCATCCTCCAGTAAAACTGTAATATGAGTACTCGGAATTCTATCAGAGTTTTGACCGGAACTATTTTTAAACGATCTATGATATTGCTCTTGGTCTTTACGAATTTTATCTAATTCGGTATCTTGAAGATCCCCAGATTTACGATTTTTATTCCGGCGTTCAAAGTTATTTCTTTGCCTTTTCATATTCTTCACCATTTCTTGTTTCTAATGTAATTCCTATCACCCGATGGAAGCGTTTAAATTAACGCTTTAATCATAGAAATAAGCGGGGTAAGAACTGCCTGCGGAACAGGAAGCCTGCTAGCATTCTTGGGGTCTTCAACCGATGCAATCAGCCAATTCAAATAAGCACGGTTTGCAATACAGTATTTTTTCATTACCCCGGCAGGTGTATCCACCATAATCGATCCGTCAAGCCCGACGGATTTAACTTCCCCATTGGACAACTTCTTAATCATGCTCTCCATCGCTTTTACAACCAAACCGGGAACCGCACGAAATTCTTTATCATGCTTCAAAATCAATCTCTTTATATCGTCTGTCACAAAACCCCAAATAGAAGATGATCCGTGTTTTTGTTTGAGTTCATCAAAGCCTCGAAGAATCGATTTAAAATGACCGAATGAAGCCACCAGTTTATACATATCGTTGCTGATTTGCTTCCGCACGGCAATGCCGCCAATAGGCGCGTTCGGATTGTTATCGTCAGGCGGGTCTCCAATGAACGTCCAGTTATCCGCCCTCCATTCAAAAGCGTCCCGCGTGAAGGCCGATCCTGTGGCCTTGGTATAGCTATTCTGGAATTCTTGGTATAGAGCGTCTTGTTCTTGATCGCTTAAATCGCGTATATAAAATTCTTTTTCGTACATACTTTTAGGCTCAAATCGTGACGCGCTTAAGTCCTCTCTTAATAAATTTTCAATGGAGGGAACCCCCTCGCTGAAGAGTATCACCGGACTGTTTTTTGTGAAGGATTCCTGTTGCGAACCATCGTCATCATCCCAGTCATCCGTATCCGCATCAATATCGTCCTGTGTTATGCCAACCTGGCGTTTGTTTTTCCGTGTTGACGGACTTAAAAGTACCGGCTTCGGGCCAATCCCTCGCTTGTACTTCATTTCGGCAGAGGTTAACGCAAGGAAGTCCTTCATATACTCGCCAGACTTAATGCCGGTAATTAATGAAGCTATATCGTTATATTTCGGGGTCTTTTTATCGGGGCCGGGGAGTAAAAGAACCTGCCCGTCAATTGCAAACTGCTTATTTTGGTATACAAATATCGGCTTGCCTTTGAATTCCCATTTGGCGTTCTTTCCCCAGGTAAAGTTGTCCAGATAAAGAATACCGTTTTCGTAAACCCCCTCGAAATTTCCTTCACGATAATTACCGCCTTTGAAAATCCCATTGAAAACGTTATTCCTATTAAAAACATTACCGCCAATAACGGATGTGATTTTATCCCATACGTCAAAGTAAACCGATCCTGTCCGTAGCTCGCCTTTAAGAACGGTTATTTTTGTATTATCTACTTCGATAACCGGGTCATCCTTCCAAGTAATTTTATTCCCGACATTGAATAACCACGGGTAGGCGGCTTTGAATTCCGCGAAGCCGACATGGACATTCTTAGCCCCCCGCCAATTATCTTGAATATAAAAGTTGATTACTTTAAAGGCAAGTTTATGTTTGATAGCCTCGGCTAAGGATGTCGCGTCATCTACCCCTGCCAATCCCCCCTGCTGAATTGCTGCAATTCCCGATTTTAAATTGGCAAGGAATACGTCAGGAGATTCCTCTCCGATCTTATAAATTTTTCCGTTGTATTTTACAGAGCAAGTTAACGATTTTTCAAGAATGCGCTTTGCTTGCG
>Ga0268262_10003828_pt1 | contig 15974 bp, 18 predicted proteins | sample TergutNc150P3_FD_190354 | JGI IMG/M metagenome (GOLD analysis project Ga0268262, IMG submission 190354) | Nasutitermes corniger P3 segment gut microbial community from laboratory colony in Florida, USA - Nc150 P3 (SPAdes) (version 2) | ecosystem: Host-associated > Arthropoda: Insects >... | reverse complement strand
TCAGGAAGTTGACGACGTTAGGCGGTTAGCCGCGTATCTTTCCGAGGCGGTAGAACCAATTACGGAATTGGGCGCGCTTATGGATTCGCAAAGCGCGTTATTGACTGAGATTCCAAGTATCTGGCCCGTAAAAGGCGGAATTGGAAATATTACAATGTTCTTTGGTCAGAATATTCACCCGATTACCGGACAATGGCACATTCACAGAGGTATTGATATTGCAACTTACCGTTCAGGCGATCCGATAGTCGCAAGCGCGGACGGTCAGGTTGTTACCGCCGAATACACTTACGATTACGGCAATTTTATCATTATAAGGCATAAACACGGTTATTATACGCGTTATGCGCATATGCTTCGTTTTAACGTAAGCGTCGGTCAGCGGATTCAGCAGGGCGAGATAATCGGTTATATCGGAAATACCGGTATTTCAACAGGCCCACACCTGCATTATGAAGTTCATATAGGTTCTGATGTTGTAGACCCTTACAGATACATTACCATCCGTAACAGCCTCGCAAAAACAAGGATGCTGACAGCCGATGGCTCAAGATAGTTCCGATTATTCAATTAACACGATAATAGGCCCCAATACCAGTCTGACAGGCGATGTTGAAACCGGAGGTTTTACGCGCATTGACGGAAGTATACGCGGAGAAGTAAGGGTAAAAGGCAGAGTAGTAATTGGAGAACGGGCGAGAGTAAAAGGCAATGTTACGGGGACGAATATTACCGTCGGCGGAGTAGTGTACGGAAATATAATTTCTGACGGACACCTTGTTATTCTTTCTACCGCAATCGTTATCGGCGATATTATCACCCGGCGTATTCAGGCTGACGACGGCTGTTTTATAAACGGCATGGTTGCCGTCTGCTCCAGTGATGAACGCTGGACAAAAACAATATCTGAACGTAAGGACGCGCAGGGCATAAAATCGGCGTTGCCGGTTTTCAATAAAGCTTATGTCTAAAATTGACGGAACAGACCCATCACTTTACATGAATCCCGGCGCTTTTGGTCAGGTAAAAGACGAAAAAAAGCCGAAAGGACTGCGCCGGGGCGGAAAGACAGAATTCTCAACTATTTTTAATGATCTTCGCGGTAAAACTGCGGAAGAACTTGGTCCGCTTCGGAATCTTCCCGCGTCAGACGAAGCGGTCAATATTTTAATGGATGAAGTTAGGGACGCCGGGGACAGGTTAAAAAGCCGTCCTTTTGGCGAAGAAATAATACGTTACAAGCAGGCTGTCCGCAATTTTATAAATTATGTGGTGCAGAACTGCTATTCCAAAGAAGAAGAAGAAGGTCTTTTAAATAAATTTAAACCGAGTTTTAAAGGACGGCGCGGCACGCCCGAAGCGACAGAACGAAAACATTATGTTAAAATACAGGTGATAGATAAAAAACTGGAAGATTTGGCGGCAATGCTTTTGTCCAGCCAGTCGCCCCAGATGGAACTGGTTTCACGTCTTGAGGAAATTAAAGGTCTTCTGGTAGACTTGTTACAGTAGATAAAACAGTAGGTAAATATGAGTGATTACGATGAATACGAAGATGAAGAAGATATTTCCGCGCTTGAGGATAACCGTAACGAAATAAAGTTACAGGAACATGACGTTATAACGGGCGCGGACGCCGGAATAGAATCCATCGCCCCCGACGCTCCCATTTACAGATTGCGCCTTTTGTATTCTCAGGAAACTTTTCTTGCCGTCTACCGCGAGGATAATCTAACTCCCAATACAATGGTAATAGTGCCTACACGTTACGGGCGCGATCTTGCGCAGGTTATCGGCTCTGTACGCGGAAAACTCCCTTCGGTTTCGGAAATAGCGTGGATTGTAAGAGCCGCCGCTCCCGAAGATTTGGAAAAATCGCGTAACAACACCAAACTGGAAAAAGAAGCGTTTGATATTTGCAAAAAGAAAATCTTAAATCATAAACTAGAAATGAAACTTGTGCTTGTTCACTATCTTTTGGAAGAGCCGAAAATTTTATTTTTCTTTACCGCCGAAAACAGGGTAGACTTTAGGGAACTGGTAAAAGACTTGGTAAGCGTATTTAAGATGCGCATAGAACTGCGTCAAATCGGCGTGAGGGACGAAGCGCGAGTAACAGGCGGACTTGGAGTCTGCGGAAGGGGCTATTGCTGTCATTGTGTTTCCGACAAATTAAAACCGGTATCGTTAAAAATGGCGAAGGATCAAAAACTGTCGCTTAACTCCGTAAAAATTTCCGGTCCGTGCGGCAGACTGTTATGCTGTCTTTTTTACGAATACGGCTTTTACAGCGAACAACAGCGCAACCTGCCGCAAGAGGGCATGAGAGCCACATTCAACAACGAAACATGGAAAATATCCGAAGTAAACCCAATCGCCTGCCAAATAAAACTGGTCCACGAAGACGGACGTTTGATGACTGTTCCTGCGTGCCAGTTTGAAAAGGTTGATAATCATTGGAAGATTAAGAGTTTTTAGTTTAAGAAAATAATTCGTAATATTTTCATATTAGTTTTCAAAACGTCCCTTTAATTTTTTATAAAAATTATACAGGCTTTTGTCCCCGTCATTATTGCTAAATAGGCAATAAGGCAGACTGTCTGTTTCTTTATGTTTTATAACACAAGCGCAACATTTGCCGTTATTTGCACATTCCTTTTTTGGGCAAATGCATTCTTTTACGTTTATACAATTCATATAATATCCTTAATATTACAATAAAATGACTTTTCTGAAATATCATTATTATATATTATCCAAAGAAACGGTATTTCTATCAATCACAAAAAAATTTCCTAATTTCCGCCATTACTGTGTAATTTTTGTCGGTAACACGGCAACGCCGCCTTTGCCGCGCTTAAAATCGCTCAAATTAGCGGGGAGGCTATCCTCAGCGGTTTTAAAAAATAAGGGAAACGCCTTTTACGGCAATTTGTTCAGATTCAACATTTTTGGTCAAAACGCCGTATTTTGCGGATTTCAACATTTTATAGAATAAATTGAACGGCTTATATAAAGCCTAATACCCCTTTTCTTTTTATTTATTGGGTATTATACTAAATCATGAAATTCACCCCTGCAAATATGGGCAGATTTAGCCCGAAAATACTTATTTTAATTGTTGTGGGAATATTGGCTCTTATATTTTTAGGAACCAGTGTTTTTATTGTCGATCAGACCGAACAAGCCGTTATTACCCGTTTTGGCAGATTTATCAGCATAAGGGACCCCGGTCTTCATGTAAAACTTCCGTTCGGCATAGATCGAAATTATATGGTAAACGTAAGAACCGTGCAAACGGAAGAATTTGGATTTCGCACCACGAGGGGCGGAAATTATCCTTCTTATTCAAATCAGGCGAATGAATCCGTCATGCTTACGGGAGATTTAAATATTGTCGATGTTGAATGGATTATCCAGTACCGTGTTGTCGATCCGAAGGCGTGGACTTTTAATGTGAACGAAAGACGGGCGACAATACGCGATGTGTCGCGTTCGGCGGTTAATATGCTGGTAGGCGACCGCGCGATCATGGACATTATGGGCATTGAACGAAGCGCAATTGAGATCGAGGCGTTGGCAATAATGAACGACAGGTTCAGCGAATACGGTCTTGGCATTGACGTAATCGCGGTTAAACTGCAAAATGTTACCCCCCCCTCAGGCGTGCAGGAAGCTTTTGAAGATGTAAACAAAGCGATGCAGGACCTTGAACGGCTTATCAACGAGGGACAGCAAGCCTACAACGAAGAAATTCCAAAAGCAAGAGGCGAGGCTGAGCGGACAATTCAAGTCGCTCAAGGTTACGCGACAGAACGCGTAAACAAGGCAAACGGCGACGTCGCCCGATTTAATTCCGTTTACGAAGAATACCGCCGCGCCCCCGAAGTTACGCGGCAGAGGCTTTACTATGAAATGATCGAAGAAGTTTTTAAGAACGAAAAAAACATGACGATTATCGACCGTAATTTACAAAACTTTCTGCCTCTTATGAACATGGGAGGAAACAGATAATGAAAAAAGCAGCCACTATTATAATTGTTGTTCTTGTAATCATTATTGGTATTGCGGTTGCAGGTCCGCTGTATGTTATCAACGAAGGCGAGCAGGCGGTAATAGTCCAATTTGGAAAAATAACAAGCGTTGTTACAAAGGCCGGTCTTAAAATAAAAATTCCTTTTATAGACGAAGTTGTCCGTTATCCGAAAAAAATAATGGCATGGGAAGGTGAGGCAAGAATAGTGCCGACGGCGGAAAGACAGTTTATTTTTGTCGATGTCGTAGCCCGCTGGCGCATTTCAGACCCAAAGAAATTTTATGAGTCGATAAATACAGTCAATGCCGCCTATTCAAAACTTTCCGAAATTATTGATTCGGAAGTGCGCACTGTCGTAGCCGAAAACCCCCTGCGCGAATCCGTCAGAAACTCCAATATTATTATGGAACGTTTATCCGGCGGCGAAGCGGCGAGAATTGGAGAAGGTCTTGAAGTGGATATTTTAAGTTCCACAAGTCAGTCGGGTTCAAGTTATGAGCCGATTACAAGAGGAAGACGCCAGCTTGCCGAAGAAATACTCGCGCGTTCACAGCGCATGGTTCCCGAATACGGCATAGAGCTTATTGACGTAGTAACGCGGCAAATAAGCTATTCGCCCGAACTTACGCCGAGCGTTTACGCCCGTATGATAAGGGAAAGAAACCAAATAGCGATGGCGTTCCGTTCCGAAGGCGAAGGGCGAAAAGCCGAATGGCTTGGAAAAATGGACAATGAAAAGCGTTCTATTCTTTCCGCCGCCTACACTCAAGCCCAAACAATTATGGGAAACGCGGACGCGAGAGCCGCAAGGATTTATGCCAACGCGTACAATCAAGACAGAGCTTTCTTTGATTACTGGAGGGCGATTGAATCGTATCGTCAGACCATGCCGAATTTCAATAAAACGCTTACTACCGGCATGGATTATTTCCGTTATCTATATTCAACCAGATAACAGCTGACAAGCGGGCAGGATTATGGAACAGCGAATTCATATTTCGGAAGTAAACAATCAACCGTTATTATGTTTTGATACCGGACTCGATCCGCGTTCTTTTGCGCGTACAAAAATGTCTCAAACTTTGATAAACCCCGGTTACATTGTCAATACCGACGGATCGCATGAGGTTTGGAAAATAGCCGGAGTAAATGAAACCGGCGGTTTTATGCGTGTTTTTGGACCCTATGTGCCGGGCAAAAGATTGGATTTGCTTTTAGAAGAAATTGGCTCAATCTCGCAGTTACCGGCTTTAAAACAAGAAGCTATGGAAGCGGTAATCAGTTGGAGCAAGGCAAAGATGTTTCTTGGCGATACTCGTTCCGCCGTTAATCCCGGCGCGTCATTTGTTTCCAAAGAGGGCAATGTTTTTTTTGCCCCCGAACACATTTCCAACCGCTGTCTTTTTATCGAAGGCAATAAACTTGATATTTACAACTGCCCCGATTTAACCGGCATGGACGCAACCGCTTTTTGCGCCGCGTTAATGTTATACAAAATACTGACGGGGAATCATCCTTATCCTTCCGTTGATATTTTTCAGGATATGAGAGAAGGCGTTTTTCTTCCTATTCATCTTGCGCTTCCCGAGCTTAACGCGCGATTAGCGGAACTTATTCAATCCGCGCTTATCCTTCCTGTTGAAAAAAAGAAAAATGAGGTACGGCAGAGCGGAATTGATATTCTTACAAGAATACTTGAAATTTTAACAGGCAAAGAAAATAAAGCGGTATCTGTTTCTTCGTTATTTGAAACAGTGTCTTTGGAAAAAACAAAACAACTTGAAAACGAAAAGAAATTTTACTATCTTAAAAAGAATGTATTTATAAAATCTAAACGTTATATGACGGCAAATAAGCATTTTCTTATCGGCGTTGCAATTGGAGTGGCGTTTATCCTGTTTATTGTATTCAGTACGACGGAAAATGCTACCCAACGCCTGACAACGGAAGGAATGTCGCCTGAGAAAGTTATCGAAGCTTATTACGACGCGTTCAGTTCTTTAAATCATCAGCTTATGGAAGCTTGCATTAAAGGAGCGGATAAGAGGGATATAAACGCGGTTGCGACTTTTTACGCGGTTCTTAAACAAAGGCAGGCATACGAAGGTTCAAGGGCTCCGACAATTATTCAAGCGAGAGTTTGGAAGGACACCGGAGGAGAACTTCCCGCCCCTAATGTTTTTGGCGTAACGGATTTAAAAATTGAATATAAAGGCGGCGAGGAAGAAGAGGGGCTGATGATGTTCCGCGCTGATTACAGCTTATGGTCGCCGTTTGATGATTTTGCCAGATATCGCAGTGATATGCTTACATTAAAGCGCGACAGGCGCAAACACTGGAGAATTATCGAACTTTTAAGAACTGAAAATTAGCGATCAATAAAAATGGAAAGAGCAAAACCATTTGTAAAATGGGCAGGCGGCAAAGGGCAGCTTTTGGAGCAATTTGAGCGTTATTACCCAAACGAACTGAAAAAAGGCGCGATTAATAACTATGTTGAGCCGTTTCTAGGCGGCGGAGCGTTATATTTTTCTATTTTAGAAAAATATACAATAAAAAATGCTTATCTCTCAGATTTAAACCGCGATCTTGTTTTAACATATAATGTAATTCAAAAAAAATATGACGTTTTGCTTGATTTTTTGGAACAATATCAAAAACATTATAACGAAACAGCGATTGAAAAACGCCGTGATTTGTTTCTTGATTTCCGCAAACATTTTAACGAACAGCGTTTTGAAATAAATTATAAGAAGTTAGCTGAAAATTGGATACCAAGAGCGGCGCAATTTATTTTTTTAAATAAAACTTGCTTTAACGGGATTTTCAGGCTTAATTTAAAAGGGGAATTTAACGTTCCTTTTGGAAAATATAAAACCGCAAACATTTTTGATCCTGATAATATCAAAGCAGTTTCAGCCGCATTACAAAACGCCGAAATTATTCAAGCTGAATATTCAAATTGTTATGCAAAAATAGATGACAAAACTTTTGTATATTTTGATCCGCCATACCGCCCATTAACGCAAACGTCAAATTTTACAACATATACCGGCGCGGAATGGACGGATAAACAACAAATGGAATTAGCGGCATTTTTTCAAAAATTAGATAGAGAAAAAGAGGCAAAACTTATGCTGTCAAATTCCGATCCGACAAATATAAATCCCAATGATACTTTTTTTGAAAAAGCGTATTGCGGCTATAATTTTTTTAAAATTTCCGCAAATAGAGCCGTAAACTGCAATGGCGCAGGACGCGGAAAAATAAACGAACTGCTTATTACAAATTATGAAAGCGGGCAATGAATTGCAAACTTTTGCAGTCAATATTTGATAAATATGATATAATAATGTAACCTCTGAAAACCTAACCGAGGTTTTTAGAGGTTCCCATAATTGATAATATAAGGGGGATATTGTGGAAAATATTATATTTTATTTTTCCGGAACAGGAAATAGTTTATATGCTGCAAAAAGTATTTCTAAAGAACTTGAAAATTGTGAAATTATTCCAATGATAAAACCGTTCAGTTCAATAAAACAGTATGATAGCGTTGGTTTTATTTATCCGACTTATTATTGGGGAATGCCCAAAAGAGTTATCGAATTTGCCGAGAATCTAAAACTAAACAATAATAAAAATACATATTATTATTCAATTGCGACTTATGGAGGACTTGCCGGAAATGCCGTTTGTCAAATGTATGAATTATTACTTAACAGGCATGGCATAAAATTAAATTATGGAAAAGCATTAAAAATGTTTTCAAATTATGTTGTTGCATACGACATGAGTGAAAATGTTGATAAAATTACAAAAAAATCAAATGAAAAAATCGCTCTAATAATAAATTCAATAAAAAAAAGAAAGAGTAATAAAATAAATAAATTAACAAAAATATTAAAATCTATGAATGAAAAGTTCATAAGAGAAGTGTCAAATATGGATAAAGATTTCACAGTTAACGATAATTGTATAACCTGCGGTATATGTGAAAAAGTTTGTCCGGTAAAAAATATTGAAATGGCAAATAATCGTCCGGAGTATAAACATCATTGTGAACAATGTGTAGCGTGCATTCAATTTTGCCCTCAAAAAGCAATAAATTATAAAAATATAACTCAAGATAGGAGAAGATATACAAATCCTGAAATAAGTTATAAGGAATTATCCGAATGTAATAATAAATGAGGATTTTTCAAAAACTGAATAAAGACGGCGTATTATTAAGCGTTATGCGTAATAAATAATGAATTGGTAAAAATGATAGAAAATTTATAAAAATTATATTTTTTGAGTATTGACATAAGAATATAGATATAATGCTCAAGATATGTATCAAGATAATATTGTATATCAAAATAGCAGATGGAAAAATTTTAGATTTATTGATTTATTTGCCGGAATAGGCGGTATTAGGCTTGGTTTTGAGAATTTAGGCGGTAAATGTGTTTTTTCATCCGAATGGGACGAACAGGCTTGCAAAACATACACTGCTAATTTTGACGATATACCTCATGGAGATATTTCAAAGATAAAATCATCAGAAATACCTGATTTTGATATTTTATTAGGAGGATTTCCACATCTGATTAGGATAAAAAATGAATTTAACTAAAACAGATAAAACCACATTAGTAGGTTTATATATTGCAAAATTTGACAAACTAGCATTAGAAACTCTTGGCTTTTCTGGTATGTGGCAAGCATTTAATGTTATTGGGTATTCACTAGGTTCTAGTCCTGCATCAATTAAAAATTATCGTGATGAATTTGATAGATTGTTTCCCGATAATCCTCGAAAAGGATGGCAACGACCGCTTAAAACACGTTCAGAAAAAATTTTTAATGATTTTCACGCTCTTGATTTTTCATCATTTACTGATCTGATAAACAGTTTTCTTATTCCAAATTATGAAGAAGAAAAAGAGATTGCTTCTGTCGCAAAACCTGATAGAAGCGAGAGCGTTGCAAAACGTTTGATAACAGGTAGAGCAGCAGAAGAATACTTTAAGATTAACTATCCGTCGATTAAAGAATTTCAAAATTATGATTTGAAAGATACTACTAACTTCGCTTGTGGCTTTGATTTTAAACTTTCATCTGATAATAAATTTTTCTGTGTTGAAGTAAAAGGGTTAAACGCAAACACAGGTAATATTATACTTACTGAAAAAGAATATTTTATTGCTAGAGAATTACAAATGCAGTATTGCTTATTTATTGTAAAAAATTTTGCAGAAAAACCATATCATATTTTTTTCTTTGATCCAGTTAATAGCGGACTTATATTTCAAAGAAAGGAGAGAGTAGAAACGCAGATTAATTATTCAACTTTAATTTAGGAGGCATATTTTATGGATAATTATGTACAAGTAACACAAGATTTCAAAGCTTTAAACTATTGGTTATAAATAAAAAAGAAAAATTATATATTTACCTTAGAATCAAAAGAGATTAAATGGTTATATAAAAAATTAAAGTATGGGCGTACATCATGCAATTAAATCCCATTATAAGCTTTCATTAATCCAACGGTTAATAATATAACGCGAGAGAGAACCTTCGCCGGGTAAATTTGGCAGATTGTTTTTTGTAAACCATTTTGCGTCTTCAATTTCGTCTCCGTCAGGCTTAATCGTTCCCGATGAATAACGCGCTTTAAAACCAACCATAAGAGAACAGGGAAACGGCCATGGTTGAGAGCTGATATAAACAATGTCTTTTACTTCTATGTCTACTTCTTCGCGGGTTTCTCTAATTACTGTTTCTTCCAGCGTTTCTCCGGCTTCGTTAAAACCGGAAATATGGCTGTAAACACCGGCTTTAAATCTTTTGTTATGCGCAAGCAGAATTCTGTTTTCATCATCGGTAATAAGGACGATAATGGCCGGGCAGATTCTCGGGAACTCCGTCCGTCCGCATTTGGGGCAGATGCGTTCCGTCTGCATTGGGATGTTTTCATTTTTCGCGCCGCAAGTTCCGCAGAAGCGGGAATTCCATCTCCATTGCGCAATATGGCAGGCGCGGATAATACGGTTGGCGGAGCTGCTGCCCGATACGCTGAACATGGAAAGGATACTGCGGACGGGAATAGTTTTCCAATTTTCAGGAGGAACGGCGGTTGTGGGGACGGACACTACGCTAATCGCGCCTGAAGAGGCGTCCAATGCCGGTATGTCGAAAATATCGGGATTTTTAAAATGTTTCGATAATTCAATCAAAAGCCCTGAATCAATTTGAGAATCCGGAGCATTAACCGGTAAAAGCAAAGAATCACCCTGAATGAAAAACGCCCGTTTATCCAAATCCCTCTCCTGACTAATTTGAACATCTAAAAACTTCAGTTTTTAGATGTAACTTTAGTTGCAGTTTTTTATAACCTATGAAGAAAATCGTACTACAATAACTGTCTATATTGCAATGGGTTTACGATTTTCTTCGAGAAATAAGTAAAAACCTAACCGAGGTTTTTACTTATTTCAAATTATATTAAAATTATTCTTGTTATTCAATAATTTATACTTTATATTAATACATAAGGAGAATACCGTGAATAAAATAAATTATCTTGAAATGCTGCCGGTAAACAGTATTGCCAAATACGCGAAGGGGCATCCAAATGACGGCATCCCCTTTATCGGGTATCCAAGAGTGCATCCGTCGGAAAAAAACAAACTTATCCTTGTGTACGATCCGCTTGGAAACGAACCGGTTGTTCTGGAATTCAAACTTGATGATATATTATTTGTTGAAGAAGTTCCATCCGCAGTTACCGAGGCTGGCGAGGGCGTGCCGCTGGTAAAACTTTGGGTACAACGCGGCGCGGTGGGAATGATTCTTGAACCTTTTGAAGTTAATGAACCGGCGCAAGTTGTGGGTAAAGCGCGGGCGATTAAGGAACGCATTTTGCAAAATCAGCCGCAGGCAGGCGCGTGATAGATACTTCAGAATTTTCCCAGTTTATTCGCGCTCCGCTTTTTATGTCCGAGACCGGCGGCGTTCAATGCGGACTATGCCCGAACAACTGCGTAATAAAAAGCGGTAATTTTGGCTTGTGCGGAGTCAGGGGGAACAAGGGAGGAAAAGGAATAATTCCTTTTTACGGATTCATTTCCGCGCTTGCGATTGATCCAATCGAAAAGAAACCTCTGTATCATTTTAAACCTCGGACAAAAATACTCTCCCTAGGCTTTGCCGGATGCAACCTGCACTGCCCTTTTTGCCAGAACTGGCATATCTCACAAAATACGGACATCAGCGGCAAATGGATGCAGCCCGAAGAAATAATTTCCGCCGCATTGAAGCATGATACTCCTTCCGTTGCTTACACATACTCGGAACCTCTTATTCATATTGAGTATATTTTGGACTGCATGACGCTTGCGCGGAGGCACGGAATAGCCAATGTGCTGGTAACGAACGGCTGTATCAAGTCAGAAGCCGCCGCCGAGATTTTAAAACTTACCGACGCCGCCAACGTGGACTTAAAAAGTTTTTCGCAAGAAACATACAAAAAAGTACTAAACGGCGATTTGCAGACCGTGCTTGATTTTATCGCGTTTTGTTACAAGACGGGCGTTCATGTAGAAATTACCACCCTTGTCGTACCCGATTTAAATGACTCTGAAAACGAATTGGGCAAGGCGGCGGATTTTATCGCCTCAATAAGCAAAGAAATCCCATGGCACTTAACAGCCTATCACCCTGATTACCGTTGGAACGCTCCTCCTACAGACAGGGATTTTCTTTTAAACGCCGCCAAAGAAGCGGAGAAAAAATTGACGTTTGTCCATACGGGGAATATTGGGATATAGTTTTATATTGCAAGCGTTTCTGAAAAAAATATAACGCTGAAGGAGCCGCCGACATGGACAGATTAACGCCGGAACAACGCCATAAATGTATGTCGCATATACGCAGTTCCGAAACAAAACCGGAAATATTTTTTCGTAAGGCTTTATGGAAATGGGGGATCAAGTATCGGAAAAATGTCAGGGGGCTTTTTGGGACGCCCGATATTGCAATAAAAAAATATAAAATTGTAATTTTTATTGACGGAGATTTTTGGCATGGGAACGATTGGAAAAAGAAGCGTTTTTTATCCCAAGAAGAACTTTTATCATCTTATTCAGATTATTGGCAAAAAAAGATAAGGCGTAATATCGCAAGAGACATAGAAGTAAATAAATATTATAAGAAACTCGGCTGGACTGTTTTAAGATTTTGGGCTTCTGAAACTGAAAAGAATTTGAATAAATGTATTATTAAGACCGTAAAAAAAATTAAGGGAACCTATAAAAACTGAAGTTTTTATAGGTTCCCTTATATCAAAACAATATATTTTATCAATATATATTTTGCCTCGCTTTACAAACAGTTAAACTGAAATACCAAGTTGACACAGATAAAAAATTACATAATAATAAAGTTATGTTGATAAAAACAATAAATGTAAGTATTTTGGCGTTTGTTTTTGTTCTCTTTTCATGCGCGACCTCTGCCGGAGAAAAACCGTCTGGGGAACAAAAAGCGGAAAATATAAATTTAAAAGTATTTAAAGTGTCTATTGAGCAAAACAACAAAAATATAAATGAATTGAACGGCATTTATACGCTGGAAGACCAAAAGTTTAACATTTTGATAAACAATGCTGATGATAAAGTAATACAAATTTTTGCTTACCATAACGAAGAAATGTTTAGCAAATATTCTTATCCTGTTGAGGCTAAAGATACTGTTATATTTAATCCGGCGGCCGCGTTGACAGACAGCGCGGATGAGAACAAAGAAATCACATTGGCAATAAACAGAGAAATGCAATTTAATGCAATAACTCCTGAAAAAAGAACAACAAATAATAATACCGCTGTAATTAAAATAAAAAATATCGCGGATTATGACGGAAAATTTAACGGAACATTATATCTGACGATTTTTGTTGATTTAAATGACAATAACGTCATAGAAGAAAATGAAGTAAAAAATATTTCTTTAGGAATAGTTAGAACGGCAAAAAGTATTTTATTTGGAGATAGAATATATGTTTCTACAATCGGAAGCCGCATAAAAGATATTAATAATTATGAATATTCAAATGATTATTCCTATGTAAGAATAACCAGCGATATGGAAAGACAATTATTTTTACTGTTATTTGGAAGAAATAATTTTGTTAATACAAATTCTACAGTCAATAGAATAATTAATGTTGATTATTCAAAATACAATTTATATGTTATTTTTTCGCCTATCACGACAGAAATAGAATTATATAATAATCCGTACCATTACAGCGGCGAAAAAAAATTAATTTTTGATACAAAAATTAACAAAGGAGCAAATTACGGCAGATATGTTTTTTGCAGAGAGTATCGCGTTGAAAAAAATAAAGATATATTTGAGATGTGGATAAATGATAACGGAAAATTAAAAAAGATTAAGAAATTCGATTTATAACGATACTAACGTTAAACATGCAATGCAGACAATTTTTGATGGATACAAGTCATAATGCCGTCTTTTTTTTCGTTCCATAAGTGCATAGCGCCGCCGAGGCAATTTTTATAATCCTTGCAATCAAGACATATACCCGTTTTTGTCCAGCTTCTGTCGCGCATTATTTCAAAACGGTTATTCCATACATCGACAAAATTATCTTGATAGATATTTCCCTGTATAAAATTCCGGTTAATGTTAGGACACGCCGATATAGAGCCGTCTATCAATACTGACGCTATCTGTATGCCGGCGCGGCAGAAAAAATACGTGTCGCGGGCTTTCAATTCGTAATCGCCCAGCCATGCCTCGCAACTGAAAGTTACCGCCATGCGTTTGTCAGCGCGCGAAGTTACAATAAAATCCATGAGTTGTTTTAACTGCCGCGGCGTTAGCTGCAACACATCGGTATTCGCCGCTCTGCCGATAGGCGAAATGGTAAACAAACGCCATGCCTTTACATTCCGTGAAATTAAAAACTCCCGTAACTCTTCAAGCTCATCAATATTTTTTTGATTTACGCAGGTAACCACATCATAATTCAGGCGGTCGCTGGCGGTAATTAATTCCAGCGCTTTTACCGCTCTGGAAAAACTTTTGTCATTGTTACGCAGCCAATTGTGGTTTTGCTCAAGCCCGTCAAGGCTTAGTGTGAGAGAACCCATACCCGCTCCAAGCAGTCTGCCGTGAATGTCGGGAGTATAATCGTACCCGTTAGTCACTATCCCCCAGCGGAATCCGTTTTCTCTCAGTTTCACGCCGCACTCGGGCAAATCTTTTCGCAGAATTGGCTCTCCGCCGGTTATCACTACCGTTATGGTGTTTGGCTTGTATACGTCTTTCAAAGGTAAAATTGCTTTTAGAAAATCATCAAAAGGCAAATCGGGGTATTGAGACTCCGCAACACAGTCGGAACCGCAATGGATACACTTTAAGTTGCAACGCCGGGTACATTCCCAAAACAAATATGTTAAATCGTGTAACGCGATTTCATTTTTTATAAAACTCCGGGCGATAAACCGGGTAAAATTATTCCTCATCTGCCTCGTCTAACTGAACATTCACAGGAGAGTCCGCATCGCTCAAATTAATCGTCTTTTTCAGCGTTTTATAAGAACCGTTTGATGTTCCGTCAATATCCTCAAATTGTAAATCGTACGATGTCTGCCCGTATACATAGATATTAAAATTACCGTTTTCATTTGTAAGCTCGGATGAAAAATGTTCAACTGATACTTTTATACCCTGAATGGGAATATCCGTTTTGGAGCTGACTTTTCCATGAATGGTAACACTGTCATTATCTATAGGCGTTCCATAGCAGGCTTGAAACAAAAGCGAAATGGTTGCCGCTCCCAGTCCCTGATAAATTCTTCTTAAAACCCTGCGGCTTTTATCTGATAATTTTATCATAAACAGTCTCCTGTATAAATTATAACGCGCTTTTGCTAAACAGTCAACAAAAATTATCGCCGCCTTGACAATACTACTATACTTTAATATAGTGGTTTACAGGACACAAGTTTATTCATTTCAAATGTTAATAATCGTCATTAGGATTTAATTTATGCGTCAATTTGAAGTAGTATCGCCTTTTCAACCCGCCGGAGATCAGGGCAAGGCAATCTCCGCGTTAGCTGAAGGTATACGAGCGGGGGACAAGTACCAAACCTTGCAGGGCGTTACAGGTTCGGGCAAAACATTTACAATGGCGAAAATAATCGAAGCGGTGCAAATGCCCACGCTGATTGTCAGCCACAACAAAACGCTCGCCGCACAGCTTTTCCGTGAGTTCAAAGGTTTTTTCCCCAACAACGCTGTTGAATATTTTGTTTCCTACTACGACTACTATCAGCCCGAAGCGTATGTCGCAAGCCGTGATTTATACATTGAAAAAGACGCTTCCATAAACGACGAGATAGAACGAATGCGTCTGTCCGCCGCAAGAAGCATGATGGAACGTGAGGACGTAATCATCGTGGCGACTGTCTCCTGCATTTACGGCATGGTAACTCCCGACGTATACAAAAAAATGACCGCTACTTTTTCAAAAGACGAAACCGTCGATGTCGATTCGCTAATGCGCCGCTTTGTTGAATTGCAATACGAGCGTAACGACGCTGTTCTTGAACGAGGGCGTTTTCGCAGAAGAGGCGACACGCTGGAAATTTATCCTGCCTACATGGAAGAAGCCTACCGTGTCGATTTGGATTGGGATAAAGTTGAACGCATACGCCGATTTAACCCCGTGTCAGGTGAAATGTTAGAGGACATTGATCGCGCGCTCATTTACCCCGCAAAACAATTCGTAATGCCGGGCGAAATGATACAGAACGCAATGGGCGCAATCAAGCAGGAGTTAAAAGATCGGCTTGAGTATTTTAAGAACAACGGTAAAATGATTGAAGCGGAAAGATTGAAAACCCGTGTCGAGTAC
>Ga0268262_10003827_pt1 | contig 15977 bp, 13 predicted proteins | sample TergutNc150P3_FD_190354 | JGI IMG/M metagenome (GOLD analysis project Ga0268262, IMG submission 190354) | Nasutitermes corniger P3 segment gut microbial community from laboratory colony in Florida, USA - Nc150 P3 (SPAdes) (version 2) | ecosystem: Host-associated > Arthropoda: Insects >... | reverse complement strand
CCTGCCATAATTTTCAGCCTTTCTGTCGTGTTAAATCCAATTCCGGGGTCTATTCGTCCATCTGTTCGTCCAGAACGTCATCGTCCAGATTGTCGTTATCCTGATCGTCGTATGAGAGCTGTTCCTGCTCTTCGATAATGACGCCGGGTATTTCCGAAGACTGTTTCGATGTTTTTCTCCGCCTTGCGGCTTTGATTTTCTCGGAACGCTTGATCGCTTCATCGGTACGCACGGAGATGAAACGGATAATGTAATCCGTCACCCTGAAACGGCGTTCCAGTTCAGCGATAGCGCCGCCTTCCGCTTCGATGGTCAGGACTACATAGTAGCCTTCCCGGAATTTGTTGATTTTATACGCCAGTGATTTCCTGCCCCAGTTATCAACTTTGACGATCTTACCGTTTTTACCTTCAATGACGGTATGCGCGTGGTTGATAAAGGCGTCCAGCTCCTCGCTGGTTAAAGTGGGAGCGGCAATAAAGACCACCTCGTAATTTCTCACGGTTTACTCCTTAACTAGTACTGCGTTACTGCCAGCATTAAAAATCGACATTGTTTTGGCGACGCCGTCTTTCAGAATGGATTTGACAGCATCGCCCGCTTTTGTAATCAAGCCGTCCAGTTCCGCCTGTTTTTCCAGCGGAAAGTCGGATAATACATAACTCGCTTTATCTTTCGGCATATTTTCTTCGCCGATGCCCAGCCGCACACGAACGATTTCATCCGTGCCGAGGGCTTCCATAATGGACTCAAGCCCGTGGTGCCCGCCGGCGGAACCGCGTTCCCGCACCCGAATACGTCCCAACGGCAGGCTCAAGTCATCCAGGAGCGCCAGCAGGGAATCGCATCCGAATCTTTCGCCCAGCGCGGCGACCGCGTCCCCGCTGCGATTCATGTATGTCAGCGGCTCGACCAGCAACACACGACAACCCGCAATGTCCGTCCGGCAGATTTTCGCCTGTTGACGGGTGTTCCAGTTTCCGGACGCTTCACGGGCCAAAGCGTCCAAAACCATGAAACCGATGTTATGCCTGGTCTGCGCGTAACGTTCGCCCGGATTTCCCAGTCCGACAATGATTCGATCTATGGGATCATTCTCTCTGTCGAATATCCGCGCCACGCTATTCCAGAAACCCGGCATATTTACAAACCAGTACAAACCAGAGCGTTATTTCTTAGCCTTGCTTCCGGCCGCTTCTTCCGGCTTGCCCTTTTTAATAACTTCAGGTTCGGCGGCCTTGGCGGCTTCTCCCGCCGCCGCTTCCTTCTGCGGCGGAGCAACCGTTACGATTACGACTTCAGGGTCCGTAAGGAGCTTGACTTTATCGCTCAATTGCAGGTTTTTCGCGCGGACGTAATCATTGATTTTGAGATCGCCGACATCCAGTCTGATTGATTCCGGAATATCTGCGGGCAGACATTCCACTTCAATTGCGCGCGTTACAAAGTCAAGCGTACCACCGTCCAGTTTAACGCCCTGTGGTTCGCCGAAGATTTCCACGTTCAGCCGCAATGTGAGCAGACGATCCATCGCGATTTCCAGCAGGTCCGTGTGAATCAGACCGCCTTTCACCGGATCAAGCTGATAATCCTTCACCATTGCGCTACTTTGTCCGGCGCCTTCGATATTGATGGTAAAAATCGTGTTCTTCCCGGCGTCCGAATGAAGAATTTCATGAATATCAACGGGATTCAGGGAAATTACTATGGGCTGTTTTCCCGGACCATAAACAACCGCCGGTATTTTGCCCGCTTTCCGGAGTCGCCTGTTGGCATTTTTACCTTCCGGGATCCGTGCTTGCGCTTCAATTACTGTTGGCATGAATCCAACTCCTTCCTTATGAGCCGCGACCGCTTTCGGAATGCCGAAAGCCCGCCTGCTCGCTTCTAAACAAACAGATTGCTGACACTGGTTTCTTCGTGGATGCTCCGTATGGCTTCTCCCAGAAGCCCGGCAACGTTCAATACCACCATATTGGGCAGTATTTTTGATTCATCCAATGGAACCGTGTTTGTAACTATAATCTCTTCCAGTTGCACTTTGCGCAGGCGTTCGATCGCCGGGCCGCTTAAAATTCCATGCGTCGCGCAGGCGAAAATTCTTCCCGCGCCCTTTTCCTTGAGCGCCTTGATTGTATTGACCAGCGTGCCGGCCGTGTCGATCATATCGTCGCATATGACGATATTTCTGTTTCTGACTTTGCCGATCAGGTGCAGCACTTCCGCTTCATTGGGTCCGGTACGTCTTTTGTCCACGATCGCCAGTTGCGCCGACAGCCGTTTGGCGAACGCGCGCGCGCGTTCCACGCCGCCGGCGTCGGGCGAAACTATCGTTAGATTGGGGATGTTCAAATTCTTCAGATGTTCAATTAAGACCGGCGCGGCGTACAGGTGATCGACCGGAATATCAAAGAATCCCTGAATCTGCCCCGCGTGTAAATCCATGGACAGAATGCGGTCCGTACCCGCCGCAGTCAGCAAATCCGCTACCAGTTTGGATGAAATCGGCACTCTGGGTTTATCTTTGCGATCCTGCCTCGCGTATCCATAATACGGCATTACAGCGGTGATGCGGCTTGCCGAAGAACGCTTGAAGGCGTCGATCATGATGAGCAATTCCATCAGATTTTTGTTCACGGGACTGCATGTGGGCTGAATGATAAATACATCCTTGCCGCGAACATTTTCCATAATCTGACAGTAAATTTCTCCGTCGCTGAATTTGGTCAGGTTGATTGCGCCTGGCAGGATTTTCAGATGATCGCAGATTTTTTCTGCCAATAACTGATTGGCTTTTCCTGAAAAGACAACCAATCCTTTATTTAATTTGTATCCGATGTTTTCCATTCGTTCTGCCTGTAACTTAAATTGCTTCTTAATCGGGAATGGCTGGGGCGGGAGGATTCGAACCTCCGGATGCAGGTTCCAAAGACCTGAGTCTTACCGCTTGACGACGCCCCAGTAATATCCACTCCAACGCGGAATAAAAAACAATCCGCGCCTGCAACCCGACGTTTACCCGAACATGCGTTGGAAATACTCTGCGCGTGAAAGGGTCTTCGCCGGAAACACTCGCCAGTCGGTCCGTTTTGACGCATGGGCCGCCGCGCGCGCTGATTCTTCATCAGAGAAGAACCCGAAGACTGAAGATCCGCTGCCCGATAACAACGCCGCCGTTGCGCCATGCGCATTCAGGAAACTTTTGGCTTCCGCGATTTCCGGCCAGGCGGGCAGGATCGAAGCTTCAAAATCATTAAAAATCCCGGTCCGACACGGTTTGCCTGCTTGCGTCAGACTAAGGAAACGGTAGATTCTAGGATCGGAATCTACGGAAGTCAACCCCAAATTCAAGGATTTATAAGCTTCGGCGGTGGAAACCTGCACTCCCGGAAAAATAACGACCAGATGTTCCGGCGGCATATCCGGCAGCGCGGAAAGTTTTTCGCCGCGACCCGTGCCCAAAGCGGTTCCTCCATTCAGGAAAAATGGAACATCCGAGCCGAGTTTTTCCGCGATGTCGTGTAGCGCCGCGTCGGATACGTCAAGGTTCCAGAAGCGCCGCAATCCCAGCAGCGTTGCGGCGGCGTTGGCGCTGCCGCCGCCCAGTCCCGCGCCGAAGGGGATTTTTTTCCTTAGAGTGATGGAGACGCCGGGATTTTTACCGGCGTGTTCCGTCAGTATGTTCGCCGCTTTCCAGACCAGATTATTTTCTTTGGCGACGCCTGGAAGATTTTCGCAGGTCAGGTTTATGCCGGAAGCCGGACGAAATTCAATTTCGTCGGCAAGGTCAATCGACTGGAAGACCGTTTCGATGTCATGATAACCATCCGCGCGGCGGCCAAGGACGGCCAGCGCGAGGTTTATTTTCGCGAAGGAGTTTATACGAAAAAGTCCGTCCATCATCATCGTGTTGTGGTTACCGCGCGTTTTTCTTATTCGTAGTTTTTTGAACCCGTTCCAGCTTGCGGCGCGTTTCCTGCGTTTCTTCAGGATCGCTGCCGAGAGCGATAGCTCTTGTCCAAAAATCGCGGGCTTTGTCCGGATTGCCCATCTTAAAATAAAGATCGCCAAGATGATCGTGGATGGTAGCGTCCTTGCCGGAGAAACGTTCCGCTTGCAGAAGATATTTCTCGGCGTTTTCCAGGTCGTTCAATTTAAAGTACGCCCAGCCCAGCGAATCAAGATACGCGCCGTTTTCAGGATCGGACTTCAAAGCGTCCTTTATATACTCCAGCGCTTCATTCAACTGTACGCCGCGATCCGCAAGCATATAGCCCAGATAATTCAGTACGTTGGCGTTTTCGGGGTTTGTTTTCAGGATTTCCTTGAAAAGTTTTTCGGCGCGCGCGTAGTCTTTTTGCTTTTCATAAATGGCCGCCCGCTGAAATTTCAACTGTTCGCCGACTTCAGTGTTCTTATTCCGATCCTCGCCCCGCAGCAGAATTTTCTCAGCATCGGAAAAACGCTTGTCCTGGCGGTAAATATCGCTTAGATAAACGTAAAGAGATACCTCGTCGGGATGGGATTCCAGCAGATCGGAGATCAGCTTCACTCCCGCCTGACTTTTACCGGCGTCCGCCAGCGTCTTGGCGTAGAAGCTCACAATATGGATGTCGTTGGGAGACGCTTCCGCGAGCGTTTTCCCTAAAGCAAGCGCCTTGTCGTATTGTTTGCTTATGCGGTAGGCGTTCAAAAGCAATGGATTATTTCTTTGCGGATCGGCTTTCGCCATTTCAACGTAAATGGCGATCGCTTTGTCATATTCCTCAAGTTCAAGATAAACCGACGCGAGGTTTTGCTGAAAAAACGGACGTTTGGCGCGGGCGTCCTGATCGTGATCAGCATCATTTAACAGGGATTGATATATTTCGACGGCATCCCGATATTGACCGACTTCCACATAAGCCTGGCCGAGATAAAAACGGGCGTCTATACTGCCGGGATCGCGCGAAACCACTTCTTTCAGCGTTTTGACTGCGTCGGTACGCCGATTCAACGCCATGTAGGAGCGTCCGAGAATCAACTGCGAAGTTCTGTCCGGATTCACGCGGGTGAACAGGTCTTCGACAACGGCGGCCGCTTCCTCGTATTCTCCCGCGTCGAATAGAAGAATGGCGAGTTCCCTTACGACCTGTACATTGTTATTCGACGCGCCCAGAAGTTTCTTATAAACCTGTGCGGCATCCTTGCTTTTATTCTGTCTGATGTAAATGTTTCCCAGCGCTACAAGGCTTCTGAGGGAATCCGGCTGAACGGCCAACCCTTTATTAAGATATTCGATCATCTTATCAAGGTCCCCGACGCGTTCATAATATCGGGCGATTTCCCAGTATCCGGCGTCGGAGTCCGATAATTCACTGTATTTTTCGTAAGCCGCGAAAGATTTTTCCAAATCGCCGAGTTCAATCCAGGCGTTTCCGAGATTGAAATAGATGCCGGCATTTTCCGGAGTGAGGCGCTGGAGAGTCTCAAGTTCCTGAATCGCTTTCCGCAGATTATCTTCGCGGCTTCCTCTTTCCCGTTCCTGACGGCGATTGAAATACACGCCGGCTAGAAACCAGTGTGGCGCCGGATCGTTCGGATCAAGCCGCGCGCCTTCCGTCGCGTATCGTATCGCTTCAGCGGTATTGCCGGACTGTTCGATAAGTATGGCCATTTCGACATGGAGCGTGGCGCTGTCCGGATTGTATTGTAATGCCGTTCGCATCTCGGAAAGCGCTTCGCCCGGTTTGTTATTGTTGGCGTTCCATTTTGCCAGGGCGTAATGGTAGTAGCTGGCGGCCAGGTCAGGCTCGCCTTCGTACAAATCCGAATCAAGATTCAGAGGTCTTGAAAACTTGGGCGCCTGCGCGTTCCCGCAGACGGGAAAGGCAAGCCAGCTCAAACATATAACAAGACATAACGGGCGCGAGAAACAGCTTTTCATAAGATCAATTATCCCCGTTTCAAAAAACAAAAGAAAATTATCTCATACGGCTTATTACGATTCCAGCGCCAAAGTCCGCGAAACCGAAAGTAAGTTTCCCTGTGTCTCATGAAATTTTTATGTTAAAGTACGCAATTGTAGGCGGAGGCATATTAAAACGATAAGGATGCTTATGTTTTCCGAAAGCCGCCGTTTTTCAGGAAATTCCGTCAGGTATCAGGAATAAGGAGGAGCTTGTGGATTCTCATTCGCGCAGACAATTTTTGCAGGCCGGGCTGGCGTTGCCGGCGGTTGGATTCGCCTCATCGGGCGGGTTTGATATGGTATCTCAAGACGCGCCGAAAGTCGTGTATCGCACGCTCGGCAACACCGGACTCAAAGTATCGGGCGTCGGCTATGGCATTGGATTTAATCCGGTAACGGAAGTCGTGTCGCGCGCCATTGAGATGGGCGTCAATTATTACGACACGTCTCGCGATTACGGCGACAGCGAAAAAATTTTTTCGGGACTAATTAAAGGTAAGCGGGACAAACTCGTCATCGCGACCAAATCGCCTTCAAACACGAAGGAGAAAATTCTTGAGGACATTAACACCAGCCTCAAGGAGCTGGGAACGGATTACATTGATGTCTGGCATCTTCACGCGCGCGACGCGCCACGTAATATCAGGGATGAAGCGCTTGAAGCCATGCAGGAGTGTAAGAAATCCGGTAAAGCCCGTTTCCTCGGTTTCAGTTGCCATGATCCTAACAATATGGTTGATTTCATCATAAACACCAAAGTTTTTGATGTGATGCAAACGACCTACAGTTTCCCGATCGGCGGCATTTACCGGGACAAGGCGATTGCCCGATTGAAAGAAGCGGGTATCGGCGTCATCGCGATGAAAGTCGTCGTGGGCTTGACCGGTCTGAATCTGAAGAGTTTCGACAATCCTCCGGCGCGACCGGATAGTGAAGGTCCGCTTGCCGGAATTAAATGGGTGCTCCAAAATCCCGCTATCGGAACGACCGTGCCGCACATGCGCACCATTCCCGAACTGGAAATGAATTTCCGGGCGATGTCGGAGCCTTACACGCCGGCTGACGAAAAAAAGCTGTATGTTCTAAACGAGAAGATACGCCCCGACTATTGCCGTATGTGCTACGAATGCACCGGCGTGTGTCCCAAGGGAATGCCGGCGACAGACGTGCTGCGTTTTCTGGCATACAATGATTTTGCCGGCAATTACTATCAGGCAAAATCAAATTTCCAGGGACTTCCGAAAGAAATCCGCGATGTGCGTTGCAGCGACTGTTCTTCCTGCGCTATTCAGTGCCCGAACGGCGTACATGTGCGGAATCGTCTGATTCGCGCGCAGAGTTTGCTGGCGTAGTTCGCCTGATTCACGTCAAGCCCTATGGAGCGCGGGCGTCCCCGCCCGCAAATTATTGAAAGAACGCGGTCGAAGACGCCCCGCGCTCCATTTTACAAAATTGATTTCCGTGGAAACAAGGGAGTGTGGCATATGGAACGGACAAATTTACATGCCGATGAATCTGAAATGACCGCTGAACGCAGGGAATTTCTCAAACAATGCGCGACGCTCGCGGGCGCGGGCATTGCGGGCTGCGTCGTTTTGCCTGCTGCGGCGACTGCGGCGCAGATCACTGCGGAAAATGACGACCGGCTGGTTACGCAGCGCGTAAAATATCCGACGGAAAAGGGGGAAATGGATGCTTACCTTGCCCGTCCGAAAGGCGATAAAAAATATCCGGCCGTAATTGTGATTCAGGAAATCTTTGGTCTGAATCCCCACATTGAAGATGTAACGCGGCGGATCGCTTTGGAAGGATTTGTGGCGATTGCGCCGGACGCTCTTTCCCCGGTCGGCGGCACCGCAGCCGCCGCGCCCAATGCAATGAGCGCGATGATGAAACTGGATCAGGCCGACACCGTGAAAAATTTCACGGCGGCGGTACGCTATCTGAAAACGCATCCGCAAACGACGGGCAATGTGGGCTGCACGGGATTCTGCTGGGGCGGCGCCATGACTAATCAGGTGGCGGTGAACGCGCCGGATTTGAAAGCGGCGGTTCCTTACTACGGCACGGTTCCGGCTGCGGAAGATGTTCCGAAGATCAAGGCTGCGATGCTGTGCCATTTCGCCGGCGAAGACGCGCGCATCAACGGCGGCATCGCGGGATTTGAGGAAGCGCTCAAGGCGGCGAAGATTGATTATCAGATATTCATTTATCCGGGCGCGCAGCACGGATTTAACAATGACAGCGCTCCCGAACGATATCATAAGGAAGCGTCCGAATTGTCCTGGAAGCGCACGGTGGAGTTCTTCAAGAAAAAACTAAATTAAAAAAGACATTGGAGCGTGGGCTGAAAGACACGTTTATTTTTTCACTGTGCAGGCGAGACGCCTGCGTTCCCATGTCAAAATGGAGCAGTTCCTTTATGAAACATGGATTTGTCGGTCTTTTGGTTGCAATATTGCTCATGTCTTCGCTTGTCGGCGGACTGCTGGGAAACAACGCGGCTGTCAAAGCTTTAACCGCCGCCGGAGCAGTCTCATCCAATGAATTTCTGACCAATTTTACCGAAGCGCTGAATGTCATTCAGATAAATTACGTCGATGACGTCGGCGCGGACAAACTCATATATGGTTCCATAAAAGGAATGCTGCGAACGCTTGACCCTCACTCGCAGTTTATGGACCCGAAGGATTTTTCGAAACTGCGGGACGACCAGCACAGCCGATATTATGGATTGGGCATTCGGGTACGCCCGTTGGTGGCGGGTATGCGCGGGGGGCGGCATGTAATCGTGGAACCGCCGTCCATCGGTACGCCCGCGCAGAAAAAAGGTCTTCGCGCAAACGATGTCATTACAAAAATTGAAGGCGAACCTATAGATTACTGGACTCAGGAGGAAGTGATCAGCCGCCTTAAAGGTCCCAAGGGAACGATTGTCAATGTTACCATTGAGCGCCCCGGCGTGCTTGATCCGTTAGAATTCGCCATTACGCGGGATGAAATCCCGATCTTAATGGTTCCTTTTGCTTTTGAAGTGCGTCCGGGCATCGGTTATGTAAAAGTTGATCGATTTGCGGAAACTACGGCGGACGAGTTGCAGGCAAAACTGTCCGAGATGAAAAATCTGACCGGACTGATTTTGGACCTGCGAGATAACCCCGGCGGATTGTTGAATCAGGCGATTGCCGTGAGCGACTTTTTCCTGCCAAAGAATGAATTGATTGTTTCCACACGCGGACGGGCGGATGGTTCCGCCAGATTATACGAAGCGCCCGGAGAAGAAAAAATCACTGTGCCGATGATTGTTCTGATCAACAAGCATAGCGCCAGCGCTTCGGAAATCGTCGCCGGCGCGCTGCAGGACCATGACAGGGCGCTTATTGTCGGTGAAACAAGTTTCGGCAAAGGTTTGGTGCAATCCGTATATACGCTTGAGAACAATACGGGACTGCTGCTGACGACGGCGAAGTATTACACGCCGAGCGGACGGCTGATTCAACGGGATTACTCAAGCTCGCTGATTGAATACTTTAATATAGACGCCGGCGATGATAATCCGACGCCGGGCAAAGAACGGGAAGTGCGGCACACCGACGCCAACAGAACGGTATATGGCGGCGGCGGCATTACGCCGGATGTCATCGAACCCGTTCGGGAATTAAACCGCTTTGAATTGCTGCTGCGTTCCAAGGGCGTTTACAATACATACGCCCAGATGTTGACTTCCGGCGAAGTCCCGTCGGCGAAACATTTTAAGATTCCGGACGCGGGCGAGACCGTCGCGCGAAAGAACTCGCCAACGCCCGTGCTTGAAATAACGGATGCTATTTTCGAGGATTTCCGCCGGTTCTTACATGATCGGCATATTGAATTCACGGATGAAGACCTTACGAAGAACGCTGATTTTGTAAAAAGGCGCATCCTGCAGGAAGTGTTCACGAATTCTTTCGGTCTGCAGGAAGGATTCAAGATTGATATTCAGGATGATAATCAGGTGCAGAAAGCCCTGGAAGTGATGCCTCAAGCGAAAGAGCTGATGATGTCGGGGCGAAACGCTTCCGCCAAAAAACGGTAGGCAATATCCGCAAACTCCAAAATCAAGGCTTGCGGCTGAGGCAAAAGGTATGGGCGAATAATTATTCGCCCCTGCAATGAGCATTTTGCCGATGGAGCGTAACGCGGAGTTTGTGGTTTTCGGATGTTGCCGGTAGCGAGGTTTTACAATTGATTCATAGAGATACGCGATTTCTGAAACACTGTTTGCCCGCAGTGTGCTTTCTGGTTTTATTCGCGCAATCATTGCGGGGACAAACCGGCGTTCCCCTCGCGGCGGCGGCTTCCGTACCCGCGCGGACGCCTTATACGCAAGACGGCGTGGTGATTCCTGACAGCGAAATGGAACTGATGCGTGCGGCGCAGGCGAAGTTTATCGAAGGTTATTATTTCCTTGTCGCCGGCGACGCGGCGGCGGCGCGGCTGTCTTTTGATCAGTCCGTGGAGATGCTGCTCAAATTCGACCCGTATATAGCCCACAACAGAGTGTTATACGCTTTTCTTCAGGACCTTACCCTGAAAATAGCGGAAGTTGAAGATATCTATTTTTCTTCTTTGGATGCGTATGAAGCGGATGATTTCGCGGAAGCGGACGCTGAAGAACTTGATGATGCCGTAGTCGAAGACTTGGATATCATCGACCTGGACAGTCTGGATTTGACCGTTATTCCCGATAACCCCGTTCTGTTGGGGATGCTGAGGGAGGGTCTTGTGCGGAATCAATTCGATATGCCTATCAGCATCAACGATCATGTGGTGAAATCCCTTGATTTCTGGCTGGATAGGGGACGTAAAGTCTTCTCGGACGGGCTGGTGCGATCAGGTCAGTATCGACAGATGATGGAAAGAGTATTTCGCGAAGAGTCCCTGCCGCTTGATTTGATCAGTCTGGCGCAGGTGGAAAGTTCATTTAAAACGGAAGCGCTGTCGAAAGCTCAAGCCAAGGGATTGTGGCAATTTATACGCGGAACCGCTCTCCGCTATGGACTGAAAATTACGGCTGATATTGATGAGCGCTCCGATCCTGAAAAATCCACCCGCGCGGCAGCGCGGTATCTTAACGATCTGTTTGCCATGTTCCAGGATTGGGACCTGGTGCTGGCGGCGTATAACTGGGGCGAAGGCAACGTCAAAAAGCTCATTGAAAACACCGGCAAGCCTGATTTCTGGCAACTGGCGGATTTAACCAAAAAAAACAGAAAGCTGCCCGATCAGACCCGAAAGCACGTCCCGTTGATTCATGCGAGCGCCATTTTAGCCCGCGAGCCGGGGCGATACGGTTTCCCGACGGAATGGGCGCCGCCTCTGCAATACTCCACCGTCGTGATTTCCAAACCGACTGATTTAAAGGCGATCGCCAGTGTGCTGGGAACTTCATTTGAAGAACTCAAAAGGCTGAATCCCGCGCTTAGGGGAAATCGAACGCCGGCGAATTATCCGGGTTTTGAGCTAAAGGTGCCTGCTGATAGCGATCCTGAACTGTATGCGCTCCTTGCCGCGTTGCCTGAGGCTCGGTATAAGCCATCGCCCGACTTTAACGGACGTCATAAGGTGGTGAGCGGAGAAACGCTTTCGTCCATCGCCCGAAAATACGGCGTTTCGGTAGAGGCTCTCCAAAAGGCGAATGGATTGTCTTCCAGCCGGATCACTGCGGGAAAGACATTGTATGTGCCGGACGCCGCCGCGAAAAACAAGACAACTTCCAAAACGGCTTCTTCTTCAAATTCAGGCGGGACGATTTCCAAAACGGTGGATTCTTCTTCCAGACCGGCTTCCAGACAGGGCGTAATCCATTTCATACAGCGTGGAGAGACGCTTGAGCAGATTGCCCGAAAATATCAGGTTTCGGTAGAAGCGCTCAGGAAAGTAAACGGGCTTTCTGAAAAGTCTAAAATTATTGCCGGCAAAACGCTGCGCGTGCCGGCCGCGTAAAGGAATTATGGAGAGTCAACGGTCTGGCGAATTTGGGACTTCAAAAAGCGGATCAACCCGACGGGGAAAGCTCCGTTTCGGCGCGGCGCTCTGGGAGGCTTTCCGCATCGCGCTGGATTCCATCTGGATGCACAAAATGCGGTCGATGCTTACCCTGCTGGGCATCATCATCGGCGTCGCGTCGGTTGTAACCGTAGGGGGACTCATCGGCGGTTTGCAGGCATACATCTCGGATAGCATTTCTTCCGCGTTTGCCAGCAATACTTTCACTGTTTCCCGCTTTGTGCTGACGAATATTTCCCAGGGAGACTGGGAACAGTTGTTCAAACGCACCAGAAATCTGAAAAAAGAAGACTTGCTGACCGTACAGGAAAAATGCGAAGGCTGCCAGGCGATTTCTCCCATGCTGAACGCAAGCTCAGACATCAAAAGGGGTGGGCAAATAGTTTATGACGCGACGGTTCAGGGCGTAAGCGAGGACATGCCCAAGATTCAGTCGCTTGAGCTTGATGAAGGGCGATTTTTTTCCAAATTTGATGTCGATCACGCCCGGTCTTTTATCGTCATCGGTTATGAAATCCGTAATGAACTTTTCGGCACAAGCGAAGCCCTCGGCAAGGAAATCCGTCTTGGAAGCGATAAATTCATCGTTGTCGGCGTGGAAACAAAAAAAGGCAGCATGATGGGGCAGTCGCAGGATCGGAACGTCTATATTCCTTATACGGTGTTTCTGAAAAAATATGGGTTGCGCCGGTCGATCCAGTTCCGTGTGCGCGCCGCTTCCGCAGAAACGCTCCAATCCACTATGGACGAGGTGCGGCAGATTCTTCGCGTCAAGCACAAACTTAAACCGAACCGCGACGACGATTTCGGCATTATGGCGAGCGAAGCCGTTCAGGAAATGGTCGGACAAATCATCGGAATGATCGCTATGGTGATTACGCCTCTTACATTGATTTCGCTGGTGGTCGGTGGCATCGTCGTGATGAATATCATGCTTGTTACCGTGACGGAGAGAACCGTCGAAATCGGGACGCGGAAAGCCGTGGGCGCGAAGCGAAGCGATATTTTGCTGCAATTTCTGGTTGAGTCGGCGCTGCTGGCTATCTTCGGCGGCGTGTTCGGCATTTTGCTCGCCTACGGCGCGTGCGCGGTTATCAGCGTGTTAATGGAGACGGCGTTTCCCATATCGCTTGGGTATATTATTCTGGCGCTGCTGGCTTCGGGCGGAATCGGAATCATTTCGGGCATCTATCCGGCGTACAGGGCGTCGAAACTAAGTCCTATCGTAGCGCTGGCTAAAGAGTGATGAGTGCTGAGTGATGAGTGCAGAGCGCAGAGCGCAGAGTGCTGAGTGATGAGTGCGAAGGGGGGAGTGGTCAGTAAGCAGGGTAGATGGAATTGGTTCATGGGTACGAGCGTGTGTTGGCTTTCTGCTGATCACTACCTACTGATTCACTGACCACACTTCACACTCATCACTCATCACTCAGCACTATTGAAAAAGTTTGGGAAAATTATGGATTATCGCGAAAACCTGAGGATGTCGTGCGATACGCTTCTGGCGCACAAGTTTCGTTCTTTTCTGACGATCCTCGGCATTGTTGTGGGCATTGTAGTCGTCATCGTGATTGCTTCAATACTGGCAGGTCTGCGGCAGAGCATTGTGTCGGAGCTTGAGAGTATTGGAACGAATAACATCTACGCTTTTCACCGTAGCATGATGCAGATAGGTCCGCCCCGCCGTAATCGGGACGAAAGGCTGCGCAAGCCTCTTACGGTCGCGGACGCAATCGCCATAAATGAACAGTGCGACGCTGTTCAGGATGTGGCCTGGCGGATGCCCGGAATGGGGATGATGACAGTGGTACAGTACCGGAATAACCGACTTCGGAACGCCGATTTCAGCGGCGTTTCCGCCAATTTCGGCATGGTCGCCAACGTAAACATCGCCGACGGACGGTTTTTCTCGGATTCCGAAGATCGACACCGGCTTCCTGTGGTTGTTATCGGTCCCGATGCCGCCGAAGCGATGTTTGGCGACGCGGACCCGATTGGAAAAGACATCAACATCAATGGCCATCCTTTCACGGTAATCGGCGTGACGGAAAAAAGCAAAACCAGCGTTACCTCAGAGAGCAACGATAGCGCTGTGTTGATTCCATATGGAACGATGCGCAAAATGGCGCCCTCCTGGGTGGACTGGCACCTCCTTTATATACAGGCAAAATCAGATTCACGTGAAAAGGCGATGGATGAAGTGGAAGGTCTGCTGCGCCGCCGGCGTAACGTCGGATACAATGAAGCCAATAACTTTGATTTGATGACGGCGGAGCAAGTGATTCAAAAACTCGACTCCATTACGGCAATGCTGGGTGCGGGCATGATCGCCATTTCGAGCGTGGGATTGCTGGTCGGCGGAATCGGCGTTATGAATATCATGCTGGTTTCCGTAACGGAACGGACGCGGGAAATCGGAGTGCGTAAGGCGATCGGCGCGACCCGAAAAGATATCGTGCTGCAGTTTCTGTTCGAGGCGATGACGCTTTCCGGCATAGGAGGCGTTTTCGGCATTATTGTGGCCGCGGGACTCTGCGGACTCATGGCGCTGGTGATACCGGCGTTGCCTGTGGTCGTGCCGCTTTGGGCGGTCTTCACAGGGTTGGGAGTATCAATCGCCATCGGTCTTATTTTCGGCGTCTGGCCGGCGCGGAAAGCGGCTGGACTGGACCCGATCGAAGCTCTCCGTTACGAATAAACCCGCTTGTATGGAGCGCGGGCGGCTCGCCCGCAAATTACTGAAAATGCGGGCGGGACGCCCGCGCTCCATAAGATTTTGAACCTGGAATACACTTGGTGCCGCGAATCATCAACCGCTTAAAAGCTTTTATTATTTCATGTCTGGGATATTGGATAATTTGCGTCATTGGCCGCACGCTGCGCTGGCGTGTCGTCGGATGGGAGCATCTGGAATCCATCCGGAGGGCAGGGAAGAGGCCGATTATGGCGTTCTGGCATGGACGGATATTCATGGCCAGTTATTATTTCCGTAATCGCGGCATCGTTGTTATGACGAGCCGGCATAGGGACGGCGACTATATCGCGGATGTCATCCGGCGGCTCGGTTATGAAGCGGCGCGCGGTTCGAGTTCACGGGGCAGCCACGGAGCTACGCTGGAAGCTCTGCGAGCTATCCGCGCCGGCAAGGACGTCGGCTTCGCGATCGACGGACCGCGCGGACCCCGATATGTCGTAAAGCGCGGCGCGGCTTATATCGCATGGAAAAGCGGACATCCCATCCTGCCCTTTAATGTTTCCGCGAAAAATAAATGGACTCTTAATAGCTGGGATCATTTTCAGATTCCCAAGCCGTTTTCCCGTGTCATCGTAGAAATCGGAGAACCGCTCTATGTCCACGCGGCATCCAGAGAACAGCTCGCGGAATACGACCAAAAACTCCAGCATGCGCTGGACAATCTCCGCAGCCGCGATTATTAATCCTGATAATACCGCGCTTCTAAATCCAGCAAATATTGTTTTACGCGCAATCCGCCCGCGTAGCCGGTAAGACTGCCGTTTCGTCCGATCACTCTGTGGCAGGGTATGATAATGGCGATAGGATTCCGATTATTAGCCATGCCGACAGCTCGACATGCTTTAGGGTTTCCAACCATAACCGCGACATCCTGATAGCTGCGGGTTTCTCCGAATGGAATGGTTTGCAGGGCTTCCCAGACTGATTGCTGAAAATCCGTTCCCTGCGGGTTCAGAGGCAGGTCAAACTTCTTACGCCGACCCGCAAAATATTCGGCGAGCTGTTGAAACGTTTTTTTAATCAATGGCGTTTCGGCAATCGCGCATCCGTCAAAGACTTCCTTTTTATTGCCGAAACCCAGACGGATGATTGCGCCGTTTTCCTCCGCAATCCCGATTTCGCCGATGGGACAATCGTAAAAAAACGCGTTTTTCATCATTTTTTTCCTCGAGGATAACTTCAATTTTGCGTCATGCAAGCGCCGCAGGCGCGTAACGTAAATAACCG
>Ga0268262_10003826_pt1 | contig 15982 bp, 14 predicted proteins | sample TergutNc150P3_FD_190354 | JGI IMG/M metagenome (GOLD analysis project Ga0268262, IMG submission 190354) | Nasutitermes corniger P3 segment gut microbial community from laboratory colony in Florida, USA - Nc150 P3 (SPAdes) (version 2) | ecosystem: Host-associated > Arthropoda: Insects >... | reverse complement strand
TGCGCTATACCCCCAACTGCATTATTTTTGGCGAGGTTCGCAAAGGCTCCGTCATGGCGGAATTGCTGGACGCGTGGAATACCGGGCATCCGGGAGGTTTAACCACCCTCCATTCAAACTCGGCGGCGTTAACTGTCACGCGCATCAAAAAACTCCTCCTCGATCATTATCCCGGCGAAGCGTCTTTGCCCGATCTGCGTGAATACATCGACCTTATTATCTATATCAAACAGGACAGGAATACCGGTGTCATAATCGATGAAATTATGGAGATGAAAAACAAAAGTAACGAATGAAAGTCGATAATGTTTCTTTTGAACATCAATATAATTTCTATTGAATAGTATTAAAACACTCTTATTTGACAATAAATAGTACATGAACATAAACTTAAATAACTATATTAATTACAAGGAGTGAAGTATGTTTTTGAATTCTGATTACCGGTCGTCAACAAGAATAAAAGCGGTTTTTATTCTTGGCTTTTTAATTCTGTCGGCTGCGCTGTGCTTTGCCGACATGACTCCCAACTACAGTGAAACAGTCAGAGATATTGGCGGGCTTTCGGAAGTCCTGAATCAAATTCTCGGCTTCTTCAGGTCCAATTACATGAAGGCGATTGTTTCTATCGCGCTGGGCGGGCTTGCCGTCGGCATGATAATCAACCGGGGGGAACCGGGAATGGTCAAGAAATTCATTCCCTGGATTGCCGGCTGTACTCTTTTATTGAGCCTTTCGGCGATAGTGGATATTGTCTTCAAAACTTCGGGGGCAAAATAATTGAATATGGAAGCGGCGACACCGAAAAAGATTTATGATTACGCCATTCCGGTGCGCCGGAGCGTCATTCACCGTGATCTCTGGCTGGGCATACCGTTTATTCCATTAATGGTTTTGGGTTTTATTACGATTATTATGGTGTTTACTTTCGGTCAGATTGCTTTTCTTGTTGTCACCGTTATCGCGTGGTTTGCGCTTAAGCACATAACCAAACAGGATGAATGGCTTCTGGATATAGTGATTACTTCATTGCTGCAGCCGGATGAATTGCGTTAGGGGGGGTTGATATGTTAAGCAGGATGAAAGGTTTTTGGAACGGCATTTTTGCCGATGAAACGGGCCAGCCCAAACAGGGACACGAATACCGGACGCTGCGCAACGTATATGATTCCGCGGAAGTCGGCATTATTCTCAGATGGCGCGACGGAAGACTTCAGGATGACGGTGACTTGCCCGCGGTTGAATTTCAGGACTCTCATGTTGAACATTACCGCAGCGGCCTCCTGCATAACGATTCGCATAATGATGAGGGAATGCTCAACCCGGCCATTATCTCGGAATATGGCGCTCAAGTTGAGTATTATATTAACGGCAAAGAGGTAACGGAGTAGTATCATGGAAAACTATTTTAATAATGAACTGAACAGGAAAACCTTTGATGCCATCAGACGGGACGCGGCTTTTTTTATGAAGCCGGGCGATTCCAGCCTTCCCATTATCAGCGATTCATTTTCCGGAAAGCCCATTACCGGGGCCAATTACTTTAACCTGCAGCTTGAGAATGACCTGAGCGGTACGCGCCGCACGGAATACGTCAAGATGAATGAGGTTTTATCATCAAAACCTGACTGGCTTTCAACGCTTCCCCGTGAAAAAAGACCGAGGGGAATCTTGTATCAGGAAGAAAGCCCGCCTTCAGCCCCGCGTTATTCTTTTGTGATGCCGACGGCGGCGCTTAAACAGGATATATACATTGATAACCGGGACAGGCGGGGAGATGATTATATCCCGTTTCAGACCACTAACGCGCGGATAAATAACTTTGGTGAATTTATCCGCGAACAGTTTACCAATGCCATCAACGCTTCTTTAAGCGGCTGTATTTTCAGAAGCGCTATACCGGAACGGGAGATGGATCAATTTAAAACAATGCTTATCAGCGAAATTACCAGAAATCCCGAATTCATGGCGGGAATGGCAAACAGAGCGTATCAGGAAGTTGCCGAACTGCACTATTGTCCCTTTGACAAAAAACAGTTCGTTGAAAAAGCCCGTGATGAAAACAGCCATGAATTCAGGCAATTACATTCCGCCATAAGCGATCATATTGAGGATATGTACATTAACAAAAAACCGTCGTTTAACCGGGAATTTAACGAGCTTTCAAAACCGCTGGTCATCACTATTGTACATCTTAACCTTGACAAGTTGGACAGTTCGGAACGAAAAGCCGCCATTGGCAGGGAGACGGCGCAATTCATTAAGGAAAAAATCAGGGAAGAGAAGCCGGCTGCCGTTTTGGCGGATACCTTTGCCGGAACCTTTGTCGAAAAAGCGCTGAAGCTGGCGAGAATTGGCAAAAAAGTATTTACCGGCGTGATGCTTGCCGCCTCGCTGGTCAGCCCCGTTCTTGGCCATCCTGAAATCGGCATTGCAAGTTCCGCGCTGTCCGCTATTATGGCCCGGTATAAAATTCCCGAACATTATCCGGACCGGAATAAAATTGACATCAGTAAACTTATATTCCAGGGCGGCGAAGTCAACAAAAGCCACCGGAAACATTCCGCGGCAATGAGCCGTAGGTGAGGATTACGGTAATCAAAACAAATTGACGCTTGCCGCCTTTGCCCTCTATAATGAATTCTTATGTCTATTGAATTACTGGCCCCCGCCGGATCGCCTGAGGCGCTGGACGCCGCGGTAGGGGAGGGGGCTGACGCCGTTTATCTGGGCCTGAAAAATTTTAACGCCCGTATGCGCAGCGCCAATTTTACCTACGCTCAGTTTGAAGCCGCCCTGCGATCCCTGCGGCGTATGGGGAAAAAACTCTATGTCACGGTGAATACCGTTTTTGAACAACGCGAAGCGGACCGGATGTACCAACTGCTCAAGTACCTTTCCTCCGTTGGGCCTGACGCGCTGATTATTCAGGATTTCGGCGTTCTGGCAATGGTTCGCGCGGAGTTTCCCCAACTGAAACTGCACGCTTCAACTCAAATGAATATCGCTTCCGGCAGGGGGGCCAATATGTTGTCCCGTTCCGGCGTTTCGCGGGTAGTGCTGGCGCGGGAACTCAGTCTGGAAGAATTACGCTTGATACGCTCGGAAACCAACATGGAATTGGAAGTTTTTGTGCATGGCGCGTTATGTGTCAGTGTTTCCGGCATCTGCCTGTTTTCCGGCTACCTCGGCGGCAAGTCCGCCAACCGGGGAATGTGTACCCAGGCCTGCCGCCGCTTGTACCATCGCGGAGAAGACAGCGAAGCAGGTGAAAACGGTTATTACTTTAGCCCCGCCGACTTGCAGCTTTTGGAAAGCCTGCCCGCTTTTGCCGCGGCGGGGATAAACGCCCTCAAAATCGAAGGGCGGATGAAAAGCGCCGATTATGTGGGGGCGGTCGTTTCCGCCTACCGTATGGTTCTGGACGCGATTGAACAGGGCGATGAAGAAAAAATCCAATGGAGTATTGCCGAAGGGCAGAAGATTCTCCGGGGTGATTTTGCCCGCGGCAAGACTGCCTATTTTTTCAATGCGGCGCATACGGACAACAGTATTAATTGGCTGAACCCCGCCCAGGACGGCGGCACGGGCATCGGTTTGGGGGTGATTGAAAAAATACAGGGTAAGGCCGGCGAGCGGCGGGCCCTGGTTTCCGGCGGTGAGTTGTCCGCCGCCGCCCTGCCTGCCGCGGGAGATTCGATACGCCTGCACCGCAGCGATGACTCTGAACGGGTATCGCACAAGCTACTATTTGCCGAAGCGATGCCGGATGGTTTGTGGCTTTCCGTTCCCGACGGTTTTGACAGGGGCGACCGCGTGTACCTTATTCAAACCAAAGCAATGTCAAAGAGCCATAAGCCGGTCATTGCCCATAACACGGGAACGGGCGGGCGGGGGCCGGGACATGAAAAAGCGCCGCCGCCGCCATTTGCGGATAGCGCTCCCCGGAAAACCGCGAAAAATAAATCCGCCGCCTTCCCCGATGGTTTGTATGTGGCGACTTCCCGTATCAATGACCTGTACATCATTCAGTCATCCCGTCCAGCGCGGGTGATGCTCACCCTGACCCGCAAAACTATTGATTATCTTGTGGATGAGGACAAGCCGCCGCTGCCTTTTAAGCCCGCCGACATTATTCTGATACTGCAGCCTTTTTTCCCGCAAGCCGCCGCGGAAGATCTTGCCGGTATAATTGCTCCTCTGGTTGATCGGGGCTACCGGCAGTTTGTCGTCAACAACCTGGGGCATTTTTCCCTGTTCCGCGACATACGCCCGGAAGTTCAACTGATTGCCGGCCCCTGGCTGTATGCCTTTAACGCGTGGGCGCTTTCCTATGTGCTGTCGCTGGGAGTAGACGGTTTTGTTTCGCCGCTGGAAAACAACCGGCAAAATTGGGAACGTACTGTTGACGCGGGAAACCGTCAGATGCGTTCTCTGGCCTTTGTGCCGGTTTTTATCTGGCCCCCCCTGTTTCAGATTCGCGCCAATCTGGGAACTTTGTACGATTTCAATACATTTTCGGATAACCGCGGTGAAAATTTTTCCCTGGTCTGCGGCCCCGAAGGGTCAACCGTTTTCCCCGAGAAACCGTTTTCCATTGTCGACAAAATCCCTTTTCTGAAAGAAGCGGGCTTCCGGCGTTTTATCATAGATTTGGCGGGGAACTTCCCCGGCGGCCGTCCCCTGAAAAAAACGGATTACAAAGACCTTATGCGGGCGATAGATAACGGCGCGCCGCTGCCCCGTATAAGCCGCTTTAACTGGAAAAATGGTTTTTACACTACAGAAAAACCGGCGGCAAAGGGCAAGGAGTGAAGATTTACCACGGAGGAAGAAGAGTTAAGATACTGACATCTTAAATCTCCGTGTTACTCCGTGTCCTCCGTGGTTATATTCTTCTGTTACTTAGAACGTTACCGCTTCGAGAACTTCGGTCATGACCGGAGCGCCGTCGCCGTCCTCAAGGGGGACCTCATCAGGGTACTCCTGCGCCGCCATCGCAAGTTCTTCGCCCGCGGGTAACGGTTTTTCATTGTTGGCCTCTTTCTTGAATTCGGGACGGAATTCAACATGTTCGGCGACGATAGCGACTTTTGAATGTTGTTTGCCGTCATTGCCGGTCCACCTGTCCTGTTTCAGGCGGCCGACTACCCGTACCCCGCGCCCTTTTTTTCCGAGGTTGTTGCAGGCCTCCGCCAGTTTTGCCCAGGTTTCAACTTCAAAGAAGGAAACCTCTTTTTCAAATCCGGAATCCTGCTTGAAGAAACGGTTGGAAGCCAGGCTGAATGTGCAGACTGATGTTCCTTTGGGGGTGCTGCGCAACTGCGGGTCCCTCACCATGTTCCCTTCGATAAGAATGCTGTTGAGATTGTTCATATAACATCTCCTATGACATGATCCGGCCGCATACAACAGCCAGACATAGACAGTGTGCAACTTGTAAAATTGAAAAAAACAAGTTGCACAATTCTATCTATGTACTTTATATAGGGCGCAAACAGTGAAAAAGCTTTAGTCCCGGCGCAAAAAAAATAAAAAAAAATTCACCACGGAGTACACGGAGTTTCACGGAGAAGTAAGGCTATCGTATCAAAACTCCGTGGTTTTATTACTTGCTTATTTGCGTACTTTCACCTATAGTAACTCTGAGGAGAACACAGGCATGAATGAAGATCCGGCACAGATTCCCGGCAGAATCAAGGAATTGAGGGAAATCATGGAAATCAGCGCGATGGATATAGCCGCCGATATTCATGTTCCCCTGCAAACTTACGAAAAATACGAAAGCGGCGAGCAGGACATTCCCATCAGCGTATTGTACAACATAGCCAACCGGCTCAATATCGATGTAACGGTGCTAATGACCGGGGAAGACCCCCGCATGGACAGCGCCGCTGTGTGCCGCAAAGGAAAAGGCGTTCAGGTTGAGCGTTACCCCGGTTATGAATTTTCCAGCCTTGCGTATAACTTCAAAGGCAGGACTATGGAGCCACTGCTGGTGTTGCTGGATTCGTCACGGCCCCCGGCGGCGCAGGTGTCACATTCCGGGCAGGAATTTAACTATGTGGTAGAAGGTCAGATAAAAGTGACGGTGGGCCATGCCGAATATGTCCTTGCGGCGGGAGATACCATTTATTTTGACGCGACCCTTCCCCACAGCCAGAGCGCGGTAAATGGCAGTGCCCAATTTATTACCATTATACAGGAAATATCATGAACGAAATCGTTTCACGCTACTGTCCCCGTGTTGAATTTGACAGTTATGAGGATTTTTACGCGAATTACCGCTGTAATGCGCCGGACGATTTTAATTTTGCCTATGACGTGGTTGACGAATGGGCGCGGCTTATGCCGGAAAAACAGGCCCTGTTATGGACCGATGATACCGGAGAAATGCGCTCCTTTACTTTTACCGACATCAAGCGGCTGTCCGACAAAGCGGCTAACGCCCTGATCGCGCTGGGTATACGCAAGGGCGACGTGGTCATGCTGATACTCAAACAGCGGCCCGAAGTGTGGGTGCTGATGTGCGCGATGATGAAAATCGGGGCGATCTGCATACCGGGAACCTATCAGCTTACGGCAAAAGACCTGGAATACCGCTGTAACATTGCCGAAGTAAAGATGCTCATTACGGTTAACGATGCCGGACTGCTGGCGGATATTGCCGCCGCCCGGCCCCAATGCGGTAAACTTCAGCATATCGCCGTTCTGGGCGCGGCGCCGCCGGGCGGCGAGGCTTCCGCTTATATTGATTTATCACACGAAATGGAAAAGGCAAGCGATAATTTTCAGCGTATACCATGCAAAACCGAAGACCCCATGCTGATTTACTTTTCTTCCGGTACGACGGGAATGCCCAAAATGGTGCTACACAACAACAGCCTTCCCCTGGGGCATATTGTCACCGCCAAATACTGGCATTGTGTTGAGGATAACACGGTTCACCTGACCCAGACCGATTCCGGCTGGGCAAAATTCGCATGGGGAAAAATTTACGGTCAGTGGATTTGCGGCGCGGCTATCGGCGCGTATGACACGGAAAAATTTACCCCCCAGGGAATGTTAGACGCCATTATCAGGCTGAAGCCCACGACTTTTTGCGCGCCGGCGACCATTTTCCGCTATCTGATTAAGGAAGACCTTTCCGCTTATGATTTCAGTTTTATCCACCATACTTCGGTAGCCGGTGAACCCTTAAGCCCCGAAGTGTACCACAGGCTTAAAGAAAAAACCGGCCTGGAACTTCGCGAGGGTTTTGGCCAGTCGGAAACGTCGGTAATGGCGGCGGTGTTCAAATGGCTGCCGGTAAGGCCCGGCTCCATGGGCAAGCCCGCCCCATTGTTCGGCATCAGTCTGTTGGATGAAGACGGAGAGCCCTGCGATGACGGTATTGCCGGAAATATGAGCATTACCCTGGCGGGGAAAAATATGTACGAAATCGAATCTGCCCGGAATGGGGCAAAATCAGCGGGTGTTCCGGTGATCGGCTTGTCGGATTTCCCCGGACTGTTCCGCGGTTACTGGAAAGATGAGGAAGTTACCAAATCCAACTGGCATGATGGAACTTACCAAACCGGGGACATGGCGTGGCGCGACGGCGACGGTTATTTATGGTTTGTGGGCAGGAACGACGACGTAATCAAATGTTCCGGCTATCGCATCGGCCCCTTTGAAGTTGAAAGCGCCTTAATGGAACATCCCGCCGTACTGGAATGCGCCGTAACCGCCGCCCCTGATCCCATGCGTGGCCAGGTGGTCAAGGCGAGCATTGTGCTGGCGCGGGGTTTTTCCCCCTCGGAAGAACTGATCCACGAACTGCAAAACCACGTCAAACACGTTACCGCCCCCTACAAATACCCCCGCATTGTGGAATTTGTGCCGGAGCTTCCCAAAACAATCAGCGGCAAGATCAAACGGAATGTTATTAGAGGGGAGAAATAACAAATAACAAATAACAGGTAACAAAGGAAGAATGCGAGATGAGCAAACAGAGCGTGTTGGTAACACGATTCGCCTGCTAACCAATATCTTCCCTTTGTTATTTGTTACCTGTTACCTGTTATTTGTAAAATCGTTTCCCGCGCAAGCAATTCCTGTATGCGGCTCCATTCGTATTCGATGTATATCCATTCAACGGCTTCTTCCCAATCCCGCAGCATGGTGCCGGAATTGCGGATAGCCCATAACACTTCAGGGAAAACCCGCTCAGTGTAGCCTGTGTTCCAGCGTATGCTTTCGGCCCTGGCCCATTGGTCATTTTCCTGCCGCCAGTTTGCGGGACGTTTCTTTTTTGAAACTGTTTCGGGAAACAGAACCGGTTTCCAGTATTCTTCAAACGCGTCACCGTTGTTGAATGCCGGCGGATTTTCACGGCTCTTCATCCATTTGGCAAGGGCAAGAATACGTTCATAGCGGTTGCGCAGGCTGGACAGGGCATCGGTTCCGGTAACGCGGGTATCGTAGCGCCGTATGCGGCCCGATGATATGCCGATAGCCTGAATTTCATCGGAAACGGAGAACGCCGCTGTAGTTTCGCCTAACACAAGGTTTCCTGATCCGGCAAGGTCCAAACGGTATTCATTCCAGCCATGAGCATTGCCCCCCCGGTAATCCAGCGCTATAAGCTGAAATTCCCCTTTGTCGTCCGGCGCCGTCCCCCGTATTTTCATGGCGGGAAATTGCCGCAGCGTAATGACAAACGAAGATTCTCCGGCCTTGTTCCGCGTTTCCCGGATTTCCATTGCCTCATCATCATTACGCGCCGCGCGGTACACGGCGGTTTGTTTTTCAGCAAAAGCGGAACCGTCCAGGACTTGTCCCGTTTTTTCTACCAGAGAAGAGCAGCTCAGGCATACCATGACCGGTAAACTCACCGTCAGAAGTTTCTGTAAATGTCTCATGGTAGTATTATTACTTCTCAATTTCTTCCTCTTTAGTAACTGTACTTTAACCCAAACGACGGTATCGGAATGGGTATTTCATATGACGCGGCCTCACTGCCGGTATCAATCTCGCCGGTATTCTGATTGAAACGGGTGTTTCCCTGCGAAGTATACAACAGCGAGAGGGCGTTTTCCACGGCAAAATATAACTCATAACGGGCCTTTCCCATCCCTTTTTTATTTTTTCCAAAGATGGAAAATTTAAGATCCATGGGAAGAGACGGCGTGGTACGGTTGTTTTCATCCTGCTCGGTAGGCCAAAAATATCTTTCGGTAAAATAACTATCAGATGAGTCATCAGAATATACATATACCGGATAATTTATGGGCCTGTCGCCGATACGCTTCGGAATCTGCGCGCCCGAGGCAAAACCAAAGCGGGTGTAAATATTAAAACGGGGCGCGGGTTTAACATTAAGGATAAGGTTCAAGTTGTGAAAGCGGTGGTATGAGGGAAAATACCATTCATTTCCCTGTGTTTCACCCGAAGTGCTTATAGCATCGGGGTTGTGGTATTTTACCCAACTATAAGAATACGAAAGCCAGCCGTCCCAAAAACGGGACTGTAATTTTTGCAGCATCACATCAATACCCCATGCCCTGCCTTCGCCGTTGAATCGTGGTTGTCCTTCAGCGGGTTCATCAATGCCGCGTTGTATCGAAATATAATAGGTACGGTCGAATATATATTTATAGTAACCTTCGATATTGAAGCTAAAACTTTCGGGAAATTCCAGTTTGGTTCCCGCGACGGAAGTCCAGGAGCGGTTCGGCTTTATCTCGTCCAGGTTGTATTTTTTTTCCGCGACGGAAATCGATGGGTTTATTGATGAAAACAGGCCGGTTCCCGCGCTGAGGTCAAGTGAGTGTACTATTCCCTTATTTTTGAACACGTTAAAATCCATATTGAGGCGGGGATTCAGCGCGGGCTTTGACGAAAGGGCAAAGTCATCTTTGCCAATCAGATAAAAATGATCAACGCGCAGGCCGAGTTCCGTATCGAAGCGATCGCCCGGCGTACTGTACTCGGCAAGACCGTAACCCGATGTGGTGAACATCCGGTTCTTCGCGTCGGAGTTATATTCAACAGGGTATCTAACTCTCATAATCTGTTTATAAAAATCGCGCGTACCCGGAGGATTCGGAGGATTATCAAAAATCTCCATGCTATCAAGTAGCATATCCTGATCTTCAGGGTTAAATTCTTTCAGCGGCTTCCCTCTGGTCATTTTCCATTGACCTATGGAAGTGTATTGGTTGAACCGTTCCTGCATTCCGGCGGCAAGCAGCAGACCGTCTTTCAATTCCCAGTCATAATCAACGCGCCCCTGTGCGTTAAGTTCTTTTTCATTTTGTTTGATATACGCGTTTTCTTTTGTACTGTAATGGTCTTCGAATTTGGTTGAGTGATTTTTGAGGTTATTATAATACCAGGCGTTTCCGGGCGTCTCTTTAAATTTTTTATTATAAATAATGTCGCGTATTTCCCCGTCAATGTCCGCTTCGGTATAACCGGTTCCGGCAGTCAGTTTTAACAGCATATCGTTGCGGGGATTCCATGCAAGCGCCGACGTGATGAAACCCTGATAATTGGTGTAGTCGAATTGTATATATGAATCGCTGTTGAGTTCGCTGGTACGGGTAATATTTTCATAGTTAACCCCGACGCCGTCCATACCCCAAAAACCGGTTGCCTGCAGTTCAAGCTTGTCGGAAAAACGGTAATTGCCGGTAACGGTTCCGCTTCTGATATACGGAGCCGTCTCTATCGCGTTCACCGGTTCAAGCGGCTTATATGTTTTTGACGCGTGTTGAAATACCCACACAATCGGATCGTAATAGGTAACGCGGCCCATGAAGAGTATGCCGCCCTTGCCTGCCAGCGGAAAGGACAGATTGAAACTGGCGGTGCTGGTGCTGGCCCCCAATTCAAATTCGGTTTCGGTAGCAGAGGGTTTTTTGGAAGTGACGTCAAGAAGGCCGGAAATGGTGTTGCCGTAGCGGGTGGAAAACACCCCGTGACTCAACTGGGCGCTCTGCACCATGCGGGGATCAAAAATCGAAAAACCGCCTCCCCAATAATAGGGGTTCGATATATAAAAACCGTCCAGCGACGCGCTCATGTCCGCCGGTTCGCCGCCCCGTATGCTGGGATGACTGTTGAACAGCCCCGTATAACCCACGCCCGGCAGCAGTTTAACCGAATTCATCACATCTTCAATGATGCCGATTTCGGCAGTCTGGGCGATTTCCCGCCCGGAAAGGGCGACGCTGCGTCCGGTTTTTGTTTCGTTGGTTCCCGGCTGCGACGCTTCGACTACCAGTTCTTTGCCCTGCATAACGTTGGAAAGCCGCAAACCCAGGGTATAGGCGTTGGTTTCCGGCGTAATAACCAGCCTGCCGTTTTCATAACCCGGATAGGCGGCCTGTATCACAACCCGCCGGTCATCCGGCACGGAAACCAGGGCCTTGCCATGTTCATTGCAGATATATTGTTTGCCGTCCCATGAACGGATCACCGCCCCTTCAAGAGGCAATCCCAATTCGGTATCTTCAAGAATAATCTCTACATCACGGGCAAAAGCCGGAAGAACAGCGCAGAGTAACCATAGTGCTGGAATTATTTTGAAGCGCAATTACACCTCTTTTTCAATATAACAATATTATTGCGCTTTGGTCATGATAACCGGGGCTTCATGAATCTCATGAATGCCTATGGCCCCCAGGCGTACCCGTACCAGACTCAAGCCTTCGCTTCTTTCCATAGCGCTGAGTTTGTAGATAAGCCGGTTTTCCCCGTTATCTTTTCTCGCGCCGCCCGGAACGTTGCCGCGTTCGGGACGGAGTTCCAAAAGTTCCTGGTTATTAACCCGGAAAAAGGCGTACCTGCCTTTTATCAGCGAACCTGAGGAACTTAATTCGTATTCTCCGTTGATCCGGAAACGCAGTCTTCCCAGAGAACTGTCGTACACCGCGTCAACGTAAGGGCGGACGTTTTTTTCATCGGTTGGAGCGCGTGTAACGGCTCCCGCGCGGTGGTACAAACCATCCCATGACGCGTTTAAGGTGATTTTTAATTTAACGTCTTCAAAGACCCTCATGCGCACACTGTCCAGGGATTCCATTTCTATATCAAGGAAGCGGCGCAGCGTGGTTACCGAAATGTTTTGGCTGGAAACATAAATTCCGTAGCGGGTAGAATTGGAATTCTGCCAGACAAAGACCTGCTCAATATCTTCGCTGAAAAAAATAATTTCGCGTTTTACCGGATCAAAATAAAGGTACTGGTCTTTGTCAATGGTTCCGTCCGGGCTGATATAATACCACAGATCGTAAATAAAATCTTCAAAAACTTTCGCGTCGCCGTTCAGAATTTCCCGCAAACGCCGCTGTTCGATCTGCGATCCCGGTACGCGGGTTACGGCGCTTTGTTCATAGCTTCTTTTCAGCGGGTTGAAGGCATAGGAAATTTCAATTCTGTCCATCATATTATTCGAATCGTTGTCGCGCCCGTAGGTAGTAATGACAAAGGGCTGCCCTTTGGCGATACCCTGCTGATACGCCAGCGGCCGTTCTGTTTCCTGCACCGTAATGGAACCGCCTACCTGTATCCAGGCGATGGTGATAAAGGGCAGGTTCTTGTCTTTCTGCGGATTTTCACGGAAGACCGTCATGGTATGCTCTCCCTGCATATTCATGCCGGTTATAATAACGCAAAAACTGCGGTCGCCGAGCAGGTCCTGGGTATACAATGAAACGGTTCCCGGCATTGTCGCCGCGACGGGAATGTTCCACAGACGCCGATATATTTTGGCGCGGTTATCGTAAGCAAAAAGAGTCAGGGAGACCGGATTTTCCGTATCGGTTTGGCTTCGATAAACAACGATCTGTTCCTCCACAGAATCATTATCAAGATCAATCGTCAACTCCGTTATGGCAAATTCCCCCTCGTCAAGGGGAACTTTCAGGCTGTAGCTGTCCTCGCGGATCGTGTATTCAGACAGCGCGGAATCCATATCCGCATAATCCGCCGTACTGGGGACAATGATACGGGTGCGCCGCTGTTCCGGCGGTTTTTCCTCACTGAAAGGCCAAAAGGAAAAAATCGCTATTCCGGCGGCGCACAGAATAAAAATCACCAAAACCGGCAATCGTTTATGGTTCATGGCTTGTCCAGATGCTCGGCAATTTTTGCCAGAGCAAGCGCGAGCGTTTGATCAATGTCCAACTGGCTCTTGAAGCCCGACGCGTTAATGTGCCCGCCGCCGTTTAATTCCTGGGCGACTTTGGCGACATTGATATTCCCCTTTGAGCGCAGGGAACAGCGTATTTTTCCCTCAGGCGATTCTTTTAACATAAGGGAAACAACAACTTCTTTTGCCTTCATGGGGAAATTGACAAAACCTTCGGTGTCATCCTGCGACGCGCCCGCTTCGGCAAAATCCTCAAGGCGCAGTACCTGCACGGCAACCCTGTTTCCGTAGTGCAGGGTCAGGCTGGAGAGGGCCCTTTTTTGCAGAAGCAGCGACCCTATTGAAGCGTTTTCGTGAAGCTGCCGGTACACTTCGTTGGGCTTTACGCCCAGCCCAAAAAGCGCCATGGCGGAGCGGAATGTCCGCGGCCCCGTCTTGGGATAGGCAAAAAAACCGGTATCGTAGGCAATGCCGATATACGCGGCAAAAGCCGCCTGCTGATCGAGGACGATCCCCAGGTTTTTCGCCAGTTCCACCGTCAGTTCGCAGGTAGACGCCGAGGAAGAATCGGCGATACCCGAAAAAGCGGCATGGGGCTTTGGTTCATGGTGGTCAATTACAAACACTTCTTTTGCCCGGCAGACCGTGTCTTTCATATGGCCCATGGTACGCTCGTCCGCCGTATCCAGCAGAATCATCCCGGCCTGTTCCAGCAGTTCACCGTGTTGTTCCTTGTCCCATTGTTCGATTATCCCCTGCGGGTCCATATATCTGAAATGTTTCGGTATGGCGCTGGCGTTAATAATACGAAACTTTTTTTCCTTCCCCCGCAGGATACAGGCCATTACCATCTGCGCGCCCAAACCGTCCGCGTCCGCCGGATCATGGGTGCTCAGGATGAAAAAATCATGCCGCTCCATAAACTCTGCCAGTTTATCAGCCATATCGCCGGGCTGTGGAGCCTCTGTTTCCGCGGGAATCTCATGCAAACGCATACCTTTAATGATACTGTTTTTGGGCGAAAAAAGCCATAGCGGGAGGCGGCGGGGTGTTTTGGGGCTGTTGTGAATGACTACAACCGCGTATTTTGCGCGCGGTGTATCATATTTTGAACTTCTGTATTTGTATTTCGCGCCATTATTGAAGTATGGGGATTCATAGCGGGAAAAACACGGAAAATTTCATCGGCAAATGATTGACCTATATAAGTTATATCCGTGAAATCCAGAACAACCTCTTTGAACAATTCAAGCCCGCTCAGAATCCGCCGCGCCTGAGAACGGGAAACCAAATCATCGCTGTTTGCTAGGCGCACCGGCACCACTGTTTTATCAAAGTCACCCGGTATTTCGGTTGAGAATTCATCAAAAACAGCTTTCAGGCGCCTGACGCCGCTGTTTGCAAGACGCATATACACCAAAGTAGAAGAACGGGTTTTGATTTTTGAGAGACTTGAACCAAAAATTATCCCGCCGGAAACAATCATAAAATCATCAAAGACTTTTGAGACAAAAAAAATGCCCTGACCGGAATGACGCGCTTTATCGGTTGTCCGTTTACCTTTCACCAACTCCAACAGCGCGTCTTTTTCCTCCGGCAGTTTAAATTTTGTTTTGATGTTTTTGAATATGCCAATTCCGTTATCGGTAATGGTCATGGTATTGAATATGCCGTTTTCTTCGATAACCACGCGGATTTTTTCTCCTTTGGAATGTTCTATGGCATTATTGAATATCTCCAGAAATCCGTAGGTCCAGATACGCCGGACATTTTCGGGCAGGCAGGTAAAATGTTTTTTTATGTCTTTTTCCCAAACAGTATCTTCGGACAGGGACCTGTTGTTTCGGTACATATAGCTGTGCCGCCGGGACTGTAAAACAAACCGCCCTGATTTTTTGACAATCAGATTTTTTGTTGCCAGCCTGTCTATATGCTTATACACTGCCTGCGCTGAAATATGAAACCGCCGCGCCGTTATCGCGGCGATGTTTTCATTTTCAGTGATATTTTTTATTATGAAGTCACGGATTTCTTCACCGCGCCTGCGAACCCCCGGCATAAGAGACATTATAAACCTTATTGATGCGGGGAGTCAACCCTAAAAAATGCTTCCATGGAAAGGGAGGGCGGACCTTTACGGATGTTGGAAAACAGTCTATGCTTATAAGGAGAAGTTTATGAAACAATTACGAAAGCCGGTGCATCCGGGAAAAGTTTTTCTTGAGGATGTTCTGGTTCCGCTTGGGATAACAGTTACCGATGCCGCTCGTATGATGAATATAACGCGGAAGGCGCTTTCAGAATTGGTAAATGAAAAGTCATCATGCAGCCCGCAAATGGCGCTGAGGATAGCGCAAGTTACCAATACCAGTGCGGAAAGCTGGCTTGCCATGCAGATAAAACTTGATCTCTGGAAAGCGCGACAGAACAAATTTGGTTCATTGCGCGTTTTTCCAAAAATTGCGGTTTAAGAAGCGAAATCCCGGTATATGCCGATAATGGCTCATTTTGCCGGTTACTGATATTTTAAATTTTTCCCTTGACAAAAATCTGAAAAAACGGAATAATATACCAAAACAGGCTGAAAAGCCCGTACAGAGGGCAAGACGCCATGTGAATGGCTTCGTCGGTGCATTCTAAGCGAGGGAAAATGGTCGTGATTAATAAAATTCCTGTAAGCAGTAACATACCTCTCTTTGACCGCGGCATAGACGGCGGGATAAATATTGCCTCCCTTTATTCATCGCGGGAGCCTTGTCCGATGCCGGGGCGATTGGGATTATCTCATCCGCACGCTTTGACAGCGTGCTTTATGCCCCCCCCCCCCCCCCCCCCCCCCCCCCC
>Ga0268262_10003825_pt1 | contig 15988 bp, 15 predicted proteins | sample TergutNc150P3_FD_190354 | JGI IMG/M metagenome (GOLD analysis project Ga0268262, IMG submission 190354) | Nasutitermes corniger P3 segment gut microbial community from laboratory colony in Florida, USA - Nc150 P3 (SPAdes) (version 2) | ecosystem: Host-associated > Arthropoda: Insects >... | reverse complement strand
CGAGTGGGATTCCAATGGAAATATTAAGAAAAGGAGCGACTATAACGCAAATGGGGAATTGTACTCATACACTGTTTATATTTATAAGAAAATATAATCAATAACTTACCTGTTGCGCCGGAAAGTTATAAATAACAAGTTTTGCATTCAGGGGACAAAATAATGCGAAATTTTAATGCTTTAAGGACACGAACAAAGTTCGCACGGACATGGCTAGCAATCTCCTTAATTTTGGGCTTCACTCTGGTTGCTTTTGGCTGCGCCGCAGGCGGTAGTAGTAACGGCTTCACTAAAGACAAAAATGGTGTTATATCTGGTTTAACTGTAATTGCAAAAGGATCATCGGAAGGGATTTGTCTGTATTTAGGGAATATCCCGCAAAATGCTCAATATTTATCTGTCTCATTGTATGACATTACTTCCAATGATAATTTATATACCGGTACTGGTTTTCAAGGTAATGATTTGGAACAAATAAGAAACACAAATATATTACTTTGTCCCTTTGTTAAAAGCGGACATGAGTATGAAATTACAGTTACCGCTTACATACAAACTAAAGAAAATTTAAGACCAATAAATAACGGCGCTATTACCGCCATTGCCAACAGTGGTATACATATCATAAATAATCCAATACTTAACTGGAATAACAGCGATAATATAGCCACATTATCCGCAAGACCCGTATTTTCAGACGGTACAATTAATTCTCAAAATACCGAATTAATATATGGCTTGGTTTTTAATAATAAAGAAAAAAGCGGCAAAGTAGGCGGCGGCGTTAGCGAAATAACAAATGATTTAGTATTTTATAATACTGAAAATTTTAATTCGATTGTTAAAATGATTGATAATATCGGTTTAAGCGGAGATATACCCATTTTTGCCGATGTAACATTATCAATAGAATATGAAAATATAAAGTGGAAAATAGTATTTGCAAAAACAAAAGAAATTATTTATTCATTGTAAAAAATGCCTGTTCATAAGGTAAGTATCCAGAAAGATTATCAACCCCCCATTGACACTATACAAATGTATAGTATAATTAAAAGCAGGGAGGAAAGGGGTATTTTATGGAACAAAAAACGACCGGATTTGCCAGTCCGGCGCTAGGCTACGAAGAAAAAGGCATCGACCTTAACAGGCTGCTGATTCACAACCCCCCGGCAACCTATTTCGGACGCCTCGAAACCAACAGCATGGAACCCTTTGGACTGCCGCAAGGCTCTCTGTTGATAGTAGACCGTTCCATAAACCCCGCCCCCTATTCCTTTGTCCTGATACGCCACGAAGGGGAATTCCTGTGCCGCCAACTCCTTAAACATAAAGGTAAAACCGTATTCACGGACGGCACTGCATACATAGTCCCAACAAGCGATGAAACTGAAATCATAGGAACAATAACCGCATGTATAAAGGAATATACAAATGATCATGCACATTGACGGCAATTCCTTTTACGCCGCTTGCGAGCGTGTATTCCGCCCCGATTTATATCACAGCCCCATAGCCGTATTAAGCAACAATGACGGCATAATCATAGCCTTAAACGCCGAGTGCAAAAACCTGGGCTTTAAGCGAGGCGATGTTTTCTATCAAGTTAAACACAGCCTTGAAAAAAACAGAGTGCAAATATTTTCCAGTAACTACACTCTCTATGCCGATATGTCCGCAAGAATGAATTTGATATATAACCGCTTTGCCAGCGAAGTAGAAGCCTACTCCATAGACGAAAGTTTTTTATTCTTCCCCTCTTGGAACAACGCCGATTATACCGAAATCGGGCATAACATAAAAACCGCAGTAACCAAAGAAACAGGAATACCTGTTTCAATAGGAATTGCGCCTAATAAAACGCTTGCTAAAATGTGTAACTCTTTAGCCAAAAAGCGCGCCGGTTTATGCAACTGGCAGGAACTAAACCAAGATGAAGAATTGAAACATTATTCCGCAGGCGATGTCTGGGGTGTTGGCCCGTCAAAAGCGGCGTTTCTTAAAAAGCATGGCATAACCACCGCCTTCGCCCTCAAACATTATCCGCCGGACAAAGCCAAAAAACACATGACTATAACAGGATACAGAACAGTACAGGAATTGAACGGTAAACAAGTCATAGACCGCATAGAAGACACTCCCCATCAAGTAGTGTCAGTATCCCGCAGTTTTCAGACAGCAGTATATGAGTTAGACGACATAATAACAGCATTATCGGAATACACGCAGGAGGCCGTCAAACGCATAAGATCCGAAAATCTGTCATGCCGTTATATCACTGTATACCTGATGACCAACGCTTACGCCGGAGGCGAACAGTATTTTAACCAGATGAGCGCGGAAGTATCCAGTCCAAGCGCATACCTGCCTGAAATAACCGCAGTAGCCAATGAACTCTTAAAAAAAATATACCGCCCAAACTATAAATACCGCAAAGTAATGATAGCCCTGACCGGGTTAACTAACGAAACCCATCCGCAACTGGACTTGTTTGACGATCATCGTAACATAGTCAAACTAAACGAACCCTTAATGAAAACCTTTGACAAAATCAACGACCGGTACGGAAGGGGCACTATAAAACTTGCTTGCGGATTAACAGGAAATAAACCCGCAGATAACAAAACTGATCCTTGGCTTTTGAAAAGGGATTATCTTTCCCCCAGATACACTACCAAGATAGAAGAAATACCTTTAATATATTAGAAGGAAAAGAAATGGCGGAATTATATATAGGTACTAGCGGTTACGATTACAAGGAATGGAAAGGCGGTTTTTACCCCGAAAAACTGCCGCAAAAGAAATTCCTTGAGTATTATTCAACACAATTCAACGCATTGGAACTGAACGGAACATATTACCGTATGCCAACGCCTGAACAAATGCAAAATATGATAACAAGGACAGACGGAAAAATAAAATTCGCCGTCAAAGCGTTTCAGGATATAACCCACGGCGAAGACAAATCAAAATACCGGACGCTTATCTATGAATTCAAAAAAGCTCTTGAACCTCTGCAAAAAGAAAATCTATTGTTATGCGTCTTATTCCAATTTCCAAATAGTTTTCATTATGAAAAAACAGAACGTATATATTTAGACATGCTTCTCAAAGAAGTATCAGAAATTCCGTCAGTTGTAGAAATGAGAAACACCCAATGGCAAATCGGTCAAGTATACAACGCCCTGCGTGAACGTAATGCAGGCTGGTGTATTACCGACAACCCGGCTCTGCCAAACCTGATGAAACTTGATTTTATTAACACAAGTGAGATAGCTTACATACGCTTTCACGGACGCAACGCACAAATGTGGTACAAAGGCGATAATGTAACCCGGTATGATTACCTCTATACAGATTCAGAATTGCAAACCTTCATAAACCCAATAAAAGAATTATTAAAACATTCAAAAATCGTCCAACTATTTTTTAATAATCACGCCAAATCTCAAGCTGTAATCAATGCCAAGAAAATTGAATTACTGTTAAAACAATAATAAATAATGGTGTATACATTATTCAGGGAAAAAGAAGTACGATTCCAACGGAAACATGGCGGAAAGGAACGACAATGATGCAAATGGGGAATTGTACTCCTACACTGTTTATTTTTTTAAGAAAAAAATGATGAAAAATATTCATTTTTCTTTGCTTGATTGCGGTATAAATATATGGTTTAATAAATATACTGGATAAAGAAAGGGAAAAAATGCGTCAACCAAATGACGTGCTGGAAGGCGTTTTAGCCGAAATTGAAAATAATCTCAAAGACGGTATCAATGCCGATGTTCTCGCTGATGAATTTTCCCTGTCCTCAGTCCATTTACAGAGGTTGTTCAAGCAAACATTCAAAAAGTCAATTGGAACCTATATACGCTCCAGAAAATTATCGTCAAGCATAGGGGATTTGTTGTACAGCGGTTTAAAAGTTCAGGACATTGCTTTGGAATACGGTTTCAGTTATGAGCAGGCGTATATATTAAGTTTTAGGCGGGAATTTGGATTTACCCCGGGTGATTTACGCAGAAACAGGCAGTTGGTAAAAACCACGCCGTCCATTCAGCCCTTTGTAAAAAGTTCAAAATATAAAAATGATTTTCTTGTCGGTAATATCATAAACGAAAAATATATGGACAACGCTTATTTTGATATGATAAAAAATAATTTCAATGTTATTACCCCCGAATACTATCTGAAGCCTGTTTCGTTGACGTCAAACCGGGGCGGCGTATACAACTGGGCATGCGCGGATCAAATGGTGTATCGAATGCTGGAAAACGGAATACCTGTTCATGGTCATGTTCTGGTATGGCATGATTGGACTCCCGAATGGATGACCAAAGGAACAAAGACAGAAGTAGAAGACAACCTAAAAAATCATATAACCGGTGTATTAGCGCATTATCGCGGCATGATTCATTCATGGGATGTGGTAAACGAGGCGATGAGAGACGGCCTTTCCCATACCGATACCGCCGGAGACTGGAAAAAATGCCTGCGTACCGATGCGCCCTGGTACCGTATGTTAGGCGCAAATTATATAGAAACCGCCTTTCGTACCGCGCGGGAAGCCGACCCTGACATTATCCTCTATTACAATGATTATGGTCTGGAATTTCCGCAAAAAGCCGAAGCGGTATGGAAAATGATCAATGATATAAATAAACGGTATAAAAAAGAAACGGGACAGAATCGAAACCTTATTGAAGGTTTGGGTATTCAAGCTCATTACCAAATCAAAAATTTCGATGAAAATAAAATACGCTCTTCATTGGAAAAATTTAAAACCCTGAATATTGAAATGTCAATAAGCGAATTGGACGTAACCGCCGCCGGTTATGAACAAGGCGAAGGAAAGGACATTTTAATGTCCGAATATGACGCCGCTGTACAAGCCGGAATATACGCCCGGCTTTTCAGGATATACCGGGAATATTCAGCTTACATATCACGTGTAACCATGTGGGGCATTGACGACCACAACAGTTGGCTTTCCGCCGGAACCCCCTGCCTTTTTGACCGGTATTTAAATCCCAAAAAAGCCTATAATGCGGTATTTAACACTGAAAAACAATGAAAAATGTACATTAATATAATTTGAATTTATCGATCTTAAATGAGAATAAGACAAAGTACTGTGTCATACTCAATGGCGTCTGACCACCTGTCGGGTGGTCAGATGGCGTATACTTAGCGTTTAAACCTCAGCGACTCAAGCGTGGCGTCTCCGCGCTGGATACCGAACCACAATTCGCTGCCTGTTTTTTCGCGCAGCGCCTTGAAGAACGCGGCTATATCGCCTGTCTTCTCGCCGTTGACAGACAGGATTCTGTCTCCGCGCTTAAGACCGACAATATCTGCCGGACTGCCTTCCGTAATGTCAAATACATAAAGCCCTTTTGCGTCCTTATCAAGCTCAAGGCTTTCCCTAAGCTGGTCGTTCAATGGGACAACATTTACGCCGGGCCACAGTTTCCTGTTGTTTTGTGTTGACGCTACCTGATCGGTGCGCGCCTCGATACGGACTTGAATATCCATTGACTTCTTGTCCCTGATAACCGTGAATGACGCCTTATCGCCGGGTTTTAAATCGCCTACAGTCAGTTGAATCTGCTGGACGCCTCTTATTTCTTTGCCGTTTACATGGGTAATGAAGTCCCCGGGCTTTATTCCGCCCTTGTCGGCGGGCGAATCAATGAAAACCTGAGCCGCAAGCGCGCCGCGTTTCCCATCAAGCCCCAACGATTCGGCTGTTTCCTTGCCGGGTTCCATCAATAAAACGCCGAGCCAGCCGTAGCTTATTGAGCCTTTTGAAATAAATTCATCTATGGAGCGTTTTGTATTGTTAATGGGGATTGCGAAACCAAGCCCGACGTTGCCGCCGCCTGTATTGTTACTTGCAATCCATGTGTTAATTCCGATTATTTCCCCGCGTATGTTCACAAGGGGGCCGCCTGAGTTTCCCTGATTAATAGGGGCATCCGTTTGAATAAAGTCGTTGATGTTCCCGCCGGGACCGCCAGTGCGCCCCACGGCGCTTACAATTCCCAATGTTACGGAAAAGGAAAATTGCTCCCCAAGAGGGTTGCCCATCGCTATTGCCCAATCTCCAACCGCGACTTTGTCTGAATCGCCTAACGCGGCAAGCGGGTAGGAGTCGTTTGTTTTAAAAGAAACCATCGCAAGGTCTTTGCGTTCGTCGCTTCCCACAAGAGCCGCGGTATATTCCTTTCCGTTCCTTGTGAAAACTTTAATCTCCGAGGCTCCGTCTACAACATGGTGGTTGGTAAGGACATAATATGTGCCGTCCTTGTTCCTGACGATAATTCCCGAACCAAGGCCTTCGGCGCGGCGTTCGCGGTCCTGTCCCCCTCGGTCGCGCGGTCCGAAAAAGAAATCCCATGGGATACCGGGAATATTGGGTATCTGCGGACGTTTTACTAAAGATACAGTTTTTAATTCCACGACTGAGGGCAATACTTTTTCCGAGACAGAGCGGAAGACCGTCTGCATACCCTCGGCTATTTTAAGCGCGTCTTCCGGAATTATTACCGGATTTTCCTGCGCTTTTGCCCGCGCTTTCGGCGTAGAGCAGGAAAATGATAAAAATGCCAAAGAAAACCCGAAAATGGCCCCGATAAGAACCAAATTGAAGATAAAAAGATTTCTTGAAGAGATTTTTTTTACAATGTTCATAATAACTCCTTGCGTAGTTTTTTGGTATGTGTACCAAAAGTTTGCGCTGTAGAACTAATCTAATAATAACAAAATTTACAAATATATTGAATGGTTACAAAAAAATTAATGATTCCAGCGGATCTGTCAGAATTTCGGTGCGGCCGTTAAGAACGGCGACCGTATGCTCCCAATGCGCCGATACCTGCCCGTCGGCGGTAACAACAGTCCATTCGTCGTCAAGAACCTCAATATCCGGCCCCCCCATGTTGATCATAGGCTCAATGGCGAAAACCATGCCGTTGTTCATTTTGGGATTCGGCCCATGGGGATAATTAGGCACTTGAGGGTCTTCGTGCAGTTCAAGTCCCGTTCCGTGTCCGCAGTATTCCTGTACGATGCCGTACTTCATCTTTTTAGCGTGGCCTTCCACGGCGCGGGATATCTGTAAAAGCCTGTCTCCCGCCTTTGCCGCTTCTATGCCCCTGTAAAGGCATTCCAGGGTAACGGCATTAAGGTCATGCACCGGCTTGCTTACTTTGCCTGCTTCAACGCTTATCGCCTGATCGCTTATAAAGCCGCCAAGTTCAATTCCGCAGTCCAGAGAAACCAAATCCCCTTCGCGGATGCGCCTTTTGGAAGGAATGCCGTGTATTACTTCTTCGTTAATCGAAATGCAAATAGAGGCGGGATAAGGTTTTTTCTTTATCGTATATCCCAAAAAGACAGGCCTTCCTCCCGCTTTTTTTATCCAGTCGTATACCCATTTGTCTATGTCGATGGTCTGAACGCCCGGCTTTACCTGCGGAATTAATTCGCGGTACATGGCGGACAGCATCTTGCATGATTTTCTTATGCCGTCAATTTGTTTTTCGTTTTTTATCCTTATCATATTACGCCCTTAATTTTTCCAGTGTGTCCGCCATGGCCCTCATATAGCGTTTTTCGTCCCGCGCGGAAAAGCCGAGCCCTATCATAATTTCCATGCAGTCGATCCATGTTTCCTTGTCTACCTGATGCTGTAATTTCTGCCTTACAATGTTCTTAATAAACTTTTCTATTTCAACCGTAAACAGCTTGAAATACGGGCGGCGGCGCTCTTCGGCAAGGACGGCGGCGGACAGCCTGAACGCCTCGTATGTACACTCGCGCTTTTCCAATTCTTCGGCTAAAATATACTGGCAGTCCATCCAGTCTTCCTTTTCTAAATATTTATCAAGGCGAAAATCAAGGCCGCCGTTCTTCCGCCAGACGGCGATTGCCCGCTCTTCCTCCAAATGTAAAAGTTCAAAGAAAATAAGTTTTGCCTGGCTTTCAGGATCGTCCTGTTCGTTAAGCCATATGCGGTAATTAAAACCCGCTTTTTTTACAAAGCGCGAATACGCCTTGTCGTACTCATAACGGCGCTCCGGATTGGAAAGAATTTCGTAGGCGCTGATAAGTTTCCGCATCGCTTCGGATTGTGTGGAACCCGCGATGTCCGGGTGAAGCTGTTTTGCCTTTTCACGAAACGCTTTTTTTATCTGGGAAGACGAAGATTCCCTGTTAACGCCCAGAAGTTCATAATAATTAGAAAAAGTTTCCGTTTGCATAGGTGTTATGCGCCGATTTGTTTTCCAAGAACTTCGGCGTGGGGGCTGTTAAATAAAAAATCGCTCCAGTTTACAACCATGCCCTCTTTTTCCATTGCTTTCATCAGGTTGGAAAGGGCGCGAGCATAAAAAAACCCGGTCTTTTTTACAAACGCGGCGCTCTTTTTCCCGGCTACGGAGCTTCCCGCCTTCAGCACCTTGGAAATTTTATCCGGGATTTTCCCAGAAAAAACGGAAACTGGTTCCGCCGCTATAGCAATATATTCGTAACCGGGAAGTTTAAATCCGTCTTCCGTCCACGCGTCGACAATGTCCACGCGGTGCCCCATGGATTCCATTCCCTTAACAAGGGCTTTTATATAATCGGGCGGCTCTTTTCTTGAAGCCGGCGCGCTTACAACCGCTATTCTCATAAAATTTCCTTACAAATGCTTGTATATTTGATCAATTTCCGGCTCTTTTACAAGGAGAACCGAGCATTTGGCGTTCGCCATTATTTCCCTGTGGGAATGGCCTATTATATCTTTTGTTTTTGTATCTTTTTCCCAGCCGCCAAGCAGGATTAAATCCGCTTTTTTTTCATCTGCCGCCGCCAGTATTTCCGTATAAATCGCGCCCTTTCGCATTATCTTTTCAATCTTAACGCCTTTTGCCGAGGCAAGCTCTTCAACAAATGTCAGATAACGTCCGCCGTTTGCCTCAAGGCTTTTTTCGTATTCGGCTCCTTCTTCCTGCAAGAAGATCTTGCTCAATGTAAGCTGTTTGATTGTCGCCGTATCCACGACATAAACCGCGGACAATTTGCAGTTGTATGTCTTAGCCATGACAATGGCGTACTTGGCTGCGAGTATGGAGGCGTCTGTACCTGTAACTGCGGTTACAATGTTTGATATGAGCGGTTTCATGTTGACGGGGCCGAAACTCCTTTCTTCTTTAACAGTTTGCTGGTAAAAAAAGAATCTCTTTCTCTTTCTTCCAGAACCGACTCAATATATGTTTTCGTTTCGCTTGCCGTGGGAATAACCATTTTTTCCAGGGCGTTAACCCGCCTTTGCGTCCGCCTGACTTCCCGCGCCAAACTCCATGCGACAGTCCTTATTGCCGCCAATTCCGTACATATCCTGAGCAGTTTAAAGAATTCTAACACGGTTTCGTCACATTCTGCAAATGAATTTACAGGGGAATATTTTATATCTATTACGGGAAGGCTTACTTCCAGGCCGGGCAGTTTCATTCCGGCGGCAATTACCTGTTTTTCTGTTAATTCAAACGAATAAGAGACATTTTGAGCCAGTTTTTGGGCTCTGTCCCTTCCGACGACGACTAACATGCGTTTCAGGCAGGGATAGGCTGTTTCCACGCTCTTGTCAAGGTCGCGTTCCAGGATTTTTACCTGTTCCACTTTGCGCATAAGCTCGGCGACAAGGATTTCCCGCTTTTGCTCTAAAAGATCATAGCCTTCCCGCGCTATATTAAGCCTTTCCTTGACTTTTAACAGGTTGCTTTTTGTAGGGGCTATATTTTCATGCGCCATTTACATCTACCTGATTAATCCCGGGTTAATTCCTGATTGATTGGGAAAAGAACGCCTACCATTAAATATATCGCTATTCCCAATTTTAAGAGGACGGGGAAACCGCTTGATACGGAAAGAAGGCGCGCCATCGCGCTTCCGACAAGGGAAAGCCCGCCGTTCATTCCCCATGCCCATGGCAGGAGATGGGGTTTTGTTTCCTGAAGGCTGTCCAGGCCGTTCGGATACGGAACGCCCATGAAGAAAGCCGGAGGGGCTATTATTAACGCCGAAATTAAAAACCGCGTAACCATGGAAGAAGAATGGAAAAGGGCAAGGAAGCCGCTTAATCCGAAAATGTAAAACAAAAGCCCTCCCGCAATCAAAACGCACGCCGCCGGAACGATAAAAGTCCTGAAACGTTTTAAAAGCCCGCTTGTAATGTTTCCGAGGGCGGAAGATATCAGCATTACGGTAATTACCATGCTTGTAGAATATGTCGGGTTGGAAAGGAACACCGCAAGGCGCTGAATAAGATAAATTTCTATTAGCATATAACCAAGCCCAAGACCGGCAAAATAAAAAATAACGCCGATGGTTCCCCTTCTTCTGTTGAACAGGGTTCTTCTTTTGCCGATAACGGGGATTAAGATAACAATAAGACCGAATATACACGCCTGAATCAGCATGGCGAAGAGAAGCAGGTATCCCCATTCTTCCGAAATGTCACGTAACTGATCCAGATACATCGAAAGTTTTCCCATTTTCAAAAAACCCGTGTAATAAGGGCGCGGGTCGGTAATGGGGCGGATATCAAAAATATAGGCGTCTTCTATTTTTTTCGCCTTTCCCGCAAAGAAAAGAGGAATTACCGTTCTGTACATATCCGCGTTTGTTATGGTTTCCCTTTTTTCTTTTTCTGCGCCGGAATCGACAAATTGATCGCGGTAGCTTGCCATAAGTATGTCAAAATCGCGTAACGGCAGATCCGCGCCCGGAGCGTAAAAAAGCTCAAAGGAGCATTTTTTGATAAATTTGTTAAGATCGTTAAGATCGCGCGGGGTAAAAGCCCCTTTTTTTACAAGAATGGTCGATGTTGATCGCAACAGCCCGAATGAATAAAGGCATTTTTCCGGGTTTTCAAAACCGGCTTCGTTCATTGCGCGGATTATCGTATTTAAAAGGCGCGGCACGTTCCTTGGAGGGTTTAATCTGTCCCAGACTGTTACGGAAAGAATGCCGCCGTCCCTAAGGCCTGTGAAATAATCCTTAAAAGCCTCCACCGTGTATTTAAAATCTTCATGAACCGCGTATCCCCCTGAATCCGTAAGGCCTACGGAATCAACCAGGCTTAATTCAATCAAATCATAAAAATTCTCGTTGTTTACGCAGTGCGATCTGCCTTCCCCGCGGATTACATTTATTAAATCCTTGTCCAGAAGATTGCCCGTAAAACGGGAGACTGAAGGATCGTCGCGCAGAAGGCGGATTATTTCAGGAGAAGGCTCTGTAATGTCAATGGAACGCGCCCCGTTGTAAATGGCGACGTTCGCGTTTATTCCGCCGCTTAAATTTACAAGCAGTACGTCCGGCTGGGTAATCATGGAGTAGGGAGCCGCCATCGGAAGATAATCCATGTAAACTTTTTCATCTTCTTTTAAGTGCCCCATTATTCCGATGGGACCTGAGCCGTCTATAAATAGCCCCCAGTAAAGCTGGGTGGGAAGGTTCTCAATGCTTAAAACCGCGTTATCTGAAAGTCCGGGCGCGAAGTGGAAATACCTTGACGCGTAAACATGAAACTCCCCGGCGGGCCCGTTTGAATGATGCACAAGGGTGGAATCCGCGTATCTTCGCACATAACTTATGTCTTTATAATCTGAAATCCTGATGTTTCCGCAGAAAAAAGCGAGAAGGATCGAGCCGAATGTCGTTATACAAAGCCCGATAACGTAAGGAACCGGGAAATGAAGTTTTTCGTCCTTGCGGCATGAGCTTAAGAGGGCTGCGATAATTGTAAGGGCTAAAACCGGCAGTAAAAGGTACTGCGGAGGAAGAAAAAACATAAACACAACGATAAAAAGCCCGCCCACGCCCGAGCCTATCATGTTCCAAAAATATACGCGCTGGATTTTGTCGCTTAACGTAATAAAAGAAATGCCGACAAAAGCCGCGATAATAAAAAAAGGAAGCCCGTAAATTATATAATAAGCCCCGATAAACCAAAGCTGCCTTGAGTCGGAAGCGAGAAATATCGGGTTAAAAGGAATTTTTTGCGCGATTATAACCGCGCCGGACATAAACAACGGAAGCAAAATCGCCAAAATTGACATATACATTTGCGGCCGCCGCCTGATCCGTTCTTCAACAAAGGTAAGGATAATTCCGGCAAGCCCTATTCCCAAAAGAGCGGTAGAAATAACCAGAGAGCCGAAATTTGACCAGCTTCCTACCGAAAAAATCCGCATAACGTAGAGTTCAAAGGCTATTCCGGCTGTAGAAATAAAAAACAACGCAGCTAATTGATTTCTTTTCATTAAGTACAAAATATAGCAAATAATGGATTTTCTTTCAATACATTCAATTCTTGACATTAATCGGTATTATCTTTATATTCTATGGTGTTGATATGTTAGACATTATTTATAATTTCTTTAAAAAATCCATACCGGCCTCTTTGGTCTTTTCCGTGTTTTCCGGTCTTGTAATAGGCACGTCCTTCGGGCTTTCCATTCCGCTGGCTGTATTATCCAATTCCGAAAGGGTAGCAAGTTATGAGGAAGTTGCCGCGGTCTCAATGGTGGAGGACGCTTTACGGATAGCGGGCAGGTCAAGCTCTGAAGAAGAAGGTTTCAGCTATATTACGCTTCCCGGTATTCAAAAATATGACGGTCCCCGTCTCGCGCAGTCCATGCCCATTGAAACAAAAGAAGCCTGGCTTTCATGGATGAGCAGAAACCGGGGCGATGATCCCGCTTTCCTTGAACAGCGCTGGGAATGGGCGCAAAACCTTGTAAACACGTCGGAACTTAAACGCCCCGAGGACGTAAGGGCGTTTTTACTGACTCCGAGGGAATATTTTGTCAGAGCTCATAATAAGGGGCTTGAATACGCCGACACGTGGCTTCCCATAGGGTACGGGGCTACCATTACCGATCCGGACGTTGTGTCCATGATGACTACAACCTTAAACGTTAAGCCCTGGGATAAGGTTCTGGAAATCGGGACAGGTTCTGGCTATCAATCCGCGATTCTTTCCTATTTGACCAAAGATGTCTATTCCATAGAGATAATCAGACCCCTCTATCTGGAAACGGACGCCCTTTACCGTGATTTGGAGCGTAATTTCCCCTCTTTTTCCGTAATAAACCGCAAATTAGGCGACGGATATTACGGCTGGGAAGAATACGCCCCCTTCGATAAAATTATTGTTACCTGTTCAATAGACCACATTCCGCCCCCCCTGCTCAGGCAATTGAACCCCGGCGGGATTATGGTTTTGCCGCTTGGTCCCCCAAACCGCCAATATATTATGGAAATTGTGAAAAATGAGGCTCCGGACGGCTCCATTACCTTAAGCCGCAGGGACGTTTACAACGGTCAAAGCGTCGTTTTTATCCCGTTTAGGGACGAAGGCGGAACAGCTTACAGTTCTTCTTCCATAGAAGTTAAAGAATAACACATAAATATATAGACAAAAAATGCCGAAAGTCTTATTATATGAAAGCGGGAGGAATTTATTCTGGACAAAAGGTCTCAAGGCGCCGGTATATGCCTCAAGTTGATATGAGGTGGGATTCATTGATGGTTAAATGGCTTTCCGCGCTTTTAAGCGGAATTTTACAGTTTTTAAAGCCTCTTTTTTACCGGCTTTTGGACATAATACGTTATAATCCGCTGTTCAGAAAAGTTGCTATTATCTCCGGTGTTTCGGCAGTCTTTATCGGGGCAGTCTTTCTGGTTTTATTTTCCATTATTGCTCCCGAACTGCCTCCGGGAAACCTGTTTTCCGAAATAAGCGATGTTTCCAAAGTCAGCAAGCCTGATAATTCAATGTCCCATGTCGTGCTTTCTTCTTCCGGCGATGATTGGGCTTCTTTAACTCAATTTAACGGCGCGGAATTTGAAACAGGCGCCGGCTCTCAGATACAGGATCGTACCAATGACTTTGAATACCCTGTAAGACCGGGGGAAACATTATCGGAAATCGCCTATACCTATGACATTCCCTATGATTTTCTCGCGTGGTACAACAAATTAAACAACGCGAACCGTATCAGGGTAGGAACGGTAATAATTATTCCTTCTCTGGAAAACATCGAAAATAACAAGCAGGAATATCAGAAATTTAAAACAAAAAAACGTCAGAGCGCGGCTGCCGCAAAAACGACAAAATCAACAAAATCGGCTAAAAGCATCGAGATTGCCTATGAAAGCCTGAATAACGGAACAGGTTCCGGCGTTACGGTACATTTCTCGATAGTAAATCCCCCTTCCGATCTCAGATCTTATGAGTGGGATTTGGGGGACGGAAAGCGCAGTTTCAGGGAAAGCCCCAGCAATGAATATTTTCAGCCAAGGACATACCCTGTCCGCCTGACAGCCCAGGATAATTCGGGCAATATTTACAAGTCAAACCCCCTTTATATTGATATCCCGTATCCCGCTTCAATGTCGGAACATAGCACGACCAAGTTTGTTACCCTTTCTTCCCCCGACGATTATTTTGTGGTTAACGGGGTCATTACAAAGGTTGCCCGTTTTGCCAGTATTGACGATGTTCTGGATTTAAGCGAGTCGGATCAGGTTTTAAGCAAGGCGCGGTTTAAGAAAAGCGGCTATTTCGGCGTTACAGTCAGGGAAAGCAACGGAAAAGAAGAGTATTACTCCGTTTTTGTAAGCCCTGTTCCGACTATCCATGTAGATTTTGCGATTAATAATTTTAACTGGTATAGAACCCAGTATAATTCAGGCACTCCTTCCAACTGCGGACCGGCTTCGGCGTCTATGGGAATAAGCTGGGGAACCGGAAAATATTACCCGGTATCCGCGGTACGCGAATCCATAGGCTGGCAGGGAAACGGCAGTACAAGTTTTGAAGACCTTATGAGGGTTATCAGGAGTCAGGGCGTTTCAGCCGAATTACAGCCGTTAAGGACGGTGCAGGACGTTAAAGACATAATAGATTCCGGGTCGATAGCCATTATTCTTTTCCATACGGACGGGGTAAAAACCGCCCGCCGCGATCCTAAATTCGATCTTTTCGGAAAGTATTACAACGATTCTGTCGGCCATTATGTGGTTGTAAAAGGCTATTCCATGAACGGCGAGTACCTTGTAATCCACGATCCCATACCGAGCGACTGGAGTTCCAACAGTTTCCGGTACGCGGACGAGATCAGCATGATGGGGCGCAACCGCTATTTCAACTCAAACGAGCTTTTACGCTCCCTGCGCCGCAACGACATGATTGTAGTGTCCGGTAAAAATTAAAGCCCCCCTACCAATTTTCCGAAAATTAATGTATACTATCTATGATTTGGGAGAAAAATAATGATAGGCAGAACAATAGTTCTATTAATACTCATAGCTATTATGTCTATGGGCGGCATTATTTGGTTTGATTATTTAAATGTTATAGACGCTAAAAGCGTTCTTGCCCCTATTTATGAGCGCGTTCCTTTTTTAACCGGAATACTCAATATACCCGGAGTTGGCAGGCTTCAGCCGAAAACAAAACCTGATGAAATACTCGATCTAAACTCCGAAAGGCTTGCAATAAGGCTGGAAGCCCTTGAACTGCTTAATCTGGAAATGGATACAAAAAACAGGGATTTGAACGCCAAATTCGGCGAAATAGAGCAGATGGCGCAGGAACTGGAAGACCGCCAAAAAGCGCTTGATGATCGGGAGAATTCCCTCACAGCGAAGGCTGCGGATGCCGAAAATAAGGATAGGAATGTCGAGCAGAATGCCCGGTATCTGACAGGTATGCCGCCGCAAAACGCGGTTGGCATAATTGCCAAACTGGATGATCAGGACGCTATTGACGTTCTCCGAAAGACTGAGGAAATAGCGAGGGCGGAAGGCACGACTTCAATCGTATCCTTCTGGTTCTCACTGATGGACCCGGTTAGGGCGGCTGAACTGCAAAGAAAAATGGCAAGCAGGCCCCCCCAACTGTAACCCAAACGGTTTAAACCCCGCG
>Ga0268262_10003824_pt1 | contig 15990 bp, 11 predicted proteins | sample TergutNc150P3_FD_190354 | JGI IMG/M metagenome (GOLD analysis project Ga0268262, IMG submission 190354) | Nasutitermes corniger P3 segment gut microbial community from laboratory colony in Florida, USA - Nc150 P3 (SPAdes) (version 2) | ecosystem: Host-associated > Arthropoda: Insects >... | reverse complement strand
AAGCCGCCCGCCGCCGAGGAATCGCCGTCGTACCGGATGGTCGTCAACTTCGAGCAGAACAGCCTCGACCTCACGCCGATGTCGTCAGCCGCGCTCGACAGCATGTCCGCCCTGTTCGCTAGCCACAAGGGCAACCGCTACGAAGTCCACGGGTACACGTGCCCCGAAACAGGCGGACACGACAAACCCGTCCGCATATCGGCGCAGCGCGTCGAACGCATAGTCTACCACCTGATAAAACTCGGCGTGCCCGGCGAGAACATCGTCACCGTGGTCAACGCGCCCAAAACAACGAAGAAGGGGTGCGCGGAAGACAGGCAGGTGGACATCATCTCCACAGGCGGGCATTGGCGCGAAGCCGCCCCCGAACCGCCGGCTTCGCCCAAACTCGCCGAACCGACCCCCGCGCCAGCCGCGACCGCCCCCGCGACCGAACCGCCGCCCGCCGCGACCGCCGCCGCCGCGCCGCCCCCCGCGCCGGTCAAACAGCCCGCCGACTCCGGCAAACAGATCGTGGCCGTCTACATGGCAGGGCAAGAACCCCCCGAAGCGAAAGGCGTGCACAACATCATGGGCGGCGAACTCGCCAGAGTCATGAGCGAAAGCGACAAATACATAGCCGTCGACCGCACCGAAGCGATCCTCGCGCAGTTAGACCGCGAACACGTCTACCAGCGAAGCGGCGCGGTCGACGACGACCAGATCAAAGCCATCGGACACCAGCTCGGCGTTCAATACCTCTGCATATCCAACATAAACCCCGTCGGCAAACGATACTACCTCGACACGCGCCTGGTAGACATCGTTTCGGCTGAAATCGCCCGCTCAGTCACCGCGACAAGCACCTTGAAAGACGCGAACGAGATGACACGGATAGGGCGCGAAATAGCCTTAGAATTGCTGGAAGCCGACAGGACAAGGGAACAACGCGCCAAAAGGAAAAAGTTATTCCGAAACGTCGCGATCGGACTCGACGCTTTGGGGGTGGCGGCGTTCGCGTACGGGTATTTTGAGAATAATAATGTAATAAAGCACGTCGAAGAGGTTGACGGACCGGAAGCCACTAGAGCCGCGACGAGACGGAATGTCGCGTATGTAGTCAGCGGGGTTTTGGTGGGCGGCGGGGTGGCGATTCATATTGTGTTCTGAAGGATGTCTGAATTAGGATTTTTAGGATTTAAAGGATTATAGGATTAAAAAGATAAAGGATTAAAAAAAATGCTTAAAGTCAAAAAATTCACCCCGATAATTCTTTTTGGATTAACGGCTTTCGTCCTTACCTGCGAAAAGATTCCCGACTACTGCGGGAAAGGGGAATGGTACGACCCCGGCGTGCAATTCTGCTTCGGGAGCAAACCTTACCCCAAATGCGGCGGCAAAGACTTCAACCCGCTCGTCGAAGGCTGCATAAACGGCATAGAAATCGGCGCGAAATGCTCGGACGGACGGCCGCCCGTCCCGCTCGGAACGCCCTGCGGCGGATACGCCCTCTCGACCGCCGCCATCCCCGAAAACGGCGGGAAAGTCACGCGCACCCCAAACGCGCCGAACTACCCCGCCAGAGAAGACGTGGCGGTCATCGCCCAACCCGCGGACGGATACTCCTTCGTCGGATGGGCGGGGACAGGCACCCACGCCACAGCGACGCCCACAATCAAAATGGACGCGGCGAAAACCATGGTCGCCATGTTCATGCCCTCGAACGCGCCCGGAACGCTCACGACCGCCGCCTTCCCCGAAAACGGCGGCGCGGTCGCGCGCAACCCCGACGCGGCGGTCTACAAATTAGGGACAGCCGTGACCGTAACCGCCACGCCGAAACAAGGCTACACGTTCGACGGATGGGCGGGATCGTCTGCGTCGAAAGACCCCGAAATCACCCTCGCCATGGACGACAGCAAAACGCTCGTGGCGATGTTCGCGCCCAACGCCCGCACCCTGAAGATCAACGCGATACCCGCCGACGGCGGCGCGGTGTACGTAGACGGGACCGCGTTCTCCGCGTCTATGCCCCAAAACTTCGGGAAGGAAATCGAAATCCTCGCCGCGCCCGCCGAAGGATACCGATTCGCGGAATGGGCGGGCGACGCGCAGGGATCGGAAATACGGACGCGGATCACGGTCAAAGACGGCGATATGGAAATCACGGCGAAATTCGCGCAGGGGAACGCGCGGACGGCGAGACAGATTTATCCCGTGACAATCGAGATCGGCGCGGGCGGGGCTAAGGTCACGGGGGGGAGTTACGCGGCGGGGGAGACGGTTTCCATAAACGCGGGGGCGGCGACGGGGCAGACGTTCAGGAATTGGACTTCGGCGACGGGCGGGGTGAACTTCGCTAACGCTAACAGCAGGATTACTACGTTTACCATGATTCGGGGGGCGGTGACGGTTACGGCGAACTTCGGGGCGATTGTTGTTGCAGTACCAGGTTCATTCTCCGACAGCAGAGACGGGAAGTCGTATAAGACTACAAAGATAGGTACTCAGACTTGGATGGCGGAGAATCTGAATTATAACGCGAGCGGGTCTTATTGTTACGACAATAATAATTCCAATTGCGATACATACGGCAGGTTGTATGATTGGGAGACGGCGAAGACGGCTTGCCCTATAGGATGGTGGCTACCGTCTAACGGGGAATGGGAGACGTTGAGAGAAGCGGCAGGCGGTTGGAGCGAGTCGGGTAAAAAGTTGAAAACTACAAGCGGTTGGTTCTACTTAGACGAGTATAGTTTGGGACCTGTAACTGATCAACCGTATGGTAACGGGACTGACGATTACGGTTTTTCAGGCATGCCTGGCGGATGGAACGCTGGACTTGGTAGAGACGATTTCGTCGCAATGGGCGGAAACGGCGTTTGGTGGTCGAGTTCGGATTCATCAGGTATAGCAGACGTGTATGATGGCGGTTACCATGTTATTTCTTGGATACTTAAATCCGCCACGGATTATTTGAGCCAAAGTCTTCATACCACGGGTGATGTAGGCTTGTCCGTCCGTTGCGTTCAGAGCGGCGGCGCGACCCCGCCGACCCCGTCAACCTACGCCGTAACCGTCACAAGCGCAGGCACGGGAGCGGCAGGGAGCGGCACTTACGCGGCAGGCGCGACGGTCAGCATATCGGCGGGAACGCCGCCGAGCGGTCAGGAGTTCCAATATTGGACATCCTCAAGCAACGGCGTGACCTTCGCGAACGAGACCCGCGCGGCGACGACGTTCATCATGCCGAGCAACTCGGTGGCGGTGACGGCGGTCTTTGCCGAGATCCCGCCGACCGACAGTACGCATACGCACGATTGGGGCGATTGGGTAGTAACAATTCCCGCGACGTGCGACGCGGCGGGGGTGGAGACAAGGACTTGCGGATCGGACGCGAGCCATAAGGAGACGCGGGCTATTGCGATGTTGACGGGGGCGGCTTGTCAGTCTGGCGGCGGCGGCGCGCCTAATAACTGCGGAGTTGACGGGACTGCTCAGTCGTGCAAGACGGTGACGCTAACCAATGGTCAGACGTGGATGGCGGAGAACCTGAATTATGAAACGGGCGAGTCTTGGTGTTATGACGACGATCCTAGTATGTGCCAGAAATACGGCAGGTTGTACACTTGGGAAGCGGCTATGACGGCTTGCCCAAGCGGATGGCACTTGCCGTCTAGTGGCGAGTGGTCGTCTTTGGTTGATTTTGCGGGCGGCGATTCATTGGCGGGTAAGGCACTGAAAGCGACAAACGATTGGGGTCAAGGCGATGGCGGGACGGATAATTTCGGATTTTCCGCCTTGCCGGGCGGTGCGCATCTCAACGACAACAACGGCACTTTCGGCTACGGTGAATACCAAGGTTATTGGTGGACTGCTACGGATGTAAGTTGGACCGCCTATTATCGGAACATGGGTCGCAACTACGACGGCGTGGAAGAGTCATTTGACGCTAAAGACTACGGTTACTCGGTGCGCTGTATTGCCAACGACCAAGGTATCCGCTAGCGCGGAAATCATGTTTTCGGTCGAGAAAACAGGTTTCCGCGTTGCGGAAACCATGATTTCGGTCAGCGGGAAGGCTTCGCGCGTTGCGGAACCCATGTTTCAGGTCTGCGGGAAGGTTTCCGCGTTGCGGAAACCATGATTTCAGTCTGCGGGAAGGCTTCGCGCGTTGCGGAACCCATGTTTCAGGTCTGCGGGAAGGTTTCCGCGTTGCGGAACCCATGATTTCAGTCTGCGGGAAGGCTTCGCGCGTCGCGGAACCCATGTTTCAGGTCTGCGGGAAGGTTTCCGCGTTGCGGAAAGCATGATTTCAGTCTGCGGGAAGGCTTCGCGCGGCACGGAAGGCGTGTTTCAGGTCGGCGGGAAGGTTTCCGCGTTGCGGAAACCATGATTTCAGTCTGCGGGAAGGCTTCGCGCGTCGCGGAACCCATGTTTCAGGTCTGCGGGAAGGTTTCCGCGTAGATTTATTTGCAAGTTTAACATTGTTTGTACTATATTATACGTACATTACGTACATTATGACGGTCACGCAAACCGTTCCATTTAAATAAGCCGTAAGGCGGTTACCTATGAAAAAGGTTTTGTCAGAACCGACCGTTAAAACCGAGGAGTTGGAACTGCAATATACTTATTGGCGGGACGGAAAGTTTTTTGTCGGGTTTCTGAACGATTACCCTGACGATCCGACCCAAGGTCTTTCGTTGGCGGAACTTGAAGAAGCCCTCGCTGAAATTCATGAGGTAGCGCAGGAAGAAAAAAAGCACCTTGCGGCGATTCGTAAAACCGGCAAGATAAAAGTGCTTATATGAAGAGACAAAAATTGCTTGAAAAAATAAATGAAGTCGGCGCGATTTTTATTCGGCACGGGAGCAGTCATGACATTTATGAAAATCCTCGTACCCATAAATTTACTTCAATACCGCGGCATTCTGATATAACTGAATATACGGCATGGGCTATAATCAAAAAAATGTCAAAGTAAAAATACTAGCAAGGATATAAGTATCATGACACGCAAAATTATCGGCTACGCCAAGCGCGGTTTCGGCGTAATAATTTCCCTTCTCGCGCTTATCATTCTCCTGACATGCGAGAAAGTCCCCGACTACTGCGGCAAAGGCGCGTGGTACGACCCTTCCTGCGAGTTCTGTTTTTCGCAGAGGCCTTATCCGCTGTGCGGCGGATCGGAGTACAACCCGCTGACCGAGGGCTGTTATCAGGGTTCCGAGGTTGGCGCGCTGTGTCTCGGCGGCGGGGTCGTCCCGTTCGGCACGCCTTGCGGGGGTTACACGCTCGCCGTTTCCGTCACTCCGCCGTCGGGCGGTTCGGTGTCGGTCAGTCCCGACAAGCCGAGTTACGGCGCGGGCGAGACGGTGGTTTTGAGCGCGTCCCCGTCGTCGGCGGGGGGTTTCGAGTTCGCGGGTTGGGCGGACGCGTCGTCGTCGCCGTCCCCGACGTTGACGCTGACGATGAACGCCAACAAGCCTGCGGCGGCGATATTCAGGCATATCGGCGCGGGCGGCGCGAACACGCTTGTGACCGCCGCGTTCCCCGCGTCCGGCGGGACGGTCGTCCGCGATCCCGATTCCGAGGGCGGCGTTTACGGCGGCGGCGCGGCTGTGACCGTGACGGCTTCGGCGGCGGCGGGTTACACGTTCGACGGCTGGGCGGGTTCGTCGTCTTCGGCGCAGCCTTCGGTTTCGGTCGTGATGGACGGCGGCAAGACGCTAGTCGCCAAGTTCAAGCCGAACGTATACACGCTGACGGCTGGCGTGACTCCGTCCGACGGCGGCGCGGTGTATGTGAACGGCACGGCGTTGTCGCGTCCGATGTCTCAGGAGTTCGGTTCGGAGATCGAGGTTTTGGCGGTCCCTGCGCCCGGCTACGATTTCGCGTCATGGACGGGCGCGGCGGCGGGTCAGGTCAATCCCGCGCGGATCAGCGTGTCGGACGGCGACATATCGGTAGGCGCGGTCTTCGCCCGCGTCACCGCGTCCGTTCGGACGTACCCGGTGACGGTGCTCATAGGTTCGACCGGCGCGTCGGTAAGCGGTCAGTACGAGGCTGGCGAGACAGTGACGGTATCGGTAGAGTCGCCCCCGCCCAATCAGCGTTTCGTGATCTGGACGACCGAGAGTCAGGACGTAGTGTTCGAGAACGAGAACCGCATGAGTACAACCTTCACCATGCCCGCCCACGCCGTGATTGTGACGGCGAATTTTGAGTTGCTTTAAATCTTTTGACTTTGATTTTGACGTTATATGCGGGGTTTAGCCCCGCATATCCTATGAAAGGCGCGTAGCGCCTTTCGTCTAAAAAAGAATTTGAATTTAAAGATTTTGACTTTAAAGATTTTGACTTTAAGGCATTAACGTTTTTATATTATATTTATCCTATGACAGTCACAAAAACCGTAAGAATACCCGCCAGCCGCAGGCTGATAATTGACGTACCCCCGGAGATCCCCGAGGGTATAGCGACTCTCACGTTCGCGCCTGTGGAAGCCGCGCCGCCGGTACCGCAACCGCAGCAAAACCGCGCTTCGGGCTATGAAGACCCCATATTTCGACTGTGCGGATGTCACAAGGATATCCCCGGCGCGTCGGTTGAAGATTTCCTAGCGCGTAGCCGCGAGGATAAGGAATACGAATTGGCGTTGGAAGAACGCCAATTTCAGGAACGTCAGGAACGCAGGCGCAATGCAAAACTATCTCCTTGACGCTTGCGCGCTGATCGCTTATTCTGACCGTGAAAACGGTGAACCGGTAGTAAGGGAACTCTTGCGTCTGGCGGAACGCGGAGAAGTCACTATAAGTATCCATGCCGCAAATCTGATAGAAGTGTACTACGACAGAATAAGAGCGGTCGGTTCTGAAAAGGCGGACAATTATATTCAGAATATATACGATTCTTCTTCTGTCACCGTTATTGATACTCTTAACCCTGCCGCTGTCCGCGAAGCCGCATATTTCAAGTCCGTCGGCAAGATGTCATTTGCCGATTCTATACTAGTAGCGACAGCCCGTTGCATAGGCGCGACCGTAGTAACAAGCGACCATGCCGAACTCGAACCGGTTGAGCAACAAGGGCTCGTCCCTTTCCTATGGATACGCCCCAAACGCGGTGACGGCGAATTTTGAGTAGCGGGGGGTGTCTTTGATATATATTAATGTAATATGGCTGCCCGTCCTAAATCAAAAACCGCGTCAATATCCGCCGCCGCTTTAGCGTCGGCGTTCGCCGTCGTTTTCCTGATTGTTTGCCATACACGGCTTTACGCCGCCCCCTCTCCGCGTCTGCCCGCTCCTGCAAGCTGGTCGGGGGCGCGCGAGTTGGCTGCGGGCGCGTACGCCGCCGCCCTTTCCGCTGTCGATAAAGACACCGCCGCCAAGACCGACACGCTTCTGCGTCTGTACAAGATCGGGGTGATAAACGCCCGGCTCGGCAATGTGACCGAGGCTCTCGCCGCGCTCAACGCCGTCAATCGGGCAAGCCCGCTTCTGGCCCCGCTCGCCATGGAGCAGATAGGCGATTTAGCGGCGGTTCAGGGTGAGGGCGCGCTCTCCGTGGCCGCCTACGCCTCGGCTCTCAAGGCGGCGGGGCTTCCGGTCAAGTACCGTCAGTACCTCTTCTCCAAGATCAAGCCGCAACTCGACAGGGGCGCGTCCGTACCCGCCGCCCCCTCTTGGCTCGACGAGTACCGTAAGTGGGAGCGCGCTCAGCGGCTCTTCGACGCGGCGGGACTGGAGGCGGTCTGCGACTCCCTCGTCGCCGCCGGAAACGTGGCCGAGGCCGACTCTATCCTTGAGAGGCACATGCCGGAACTCGACAAGGGCTCGGTGTGCCGTTTCGTAGACCGCGTGTTCAAGAAGCGCTCTTCCGACACTACGAACGTGACCACTAAGTTTTTGTTCTCGATAGCCAAGCAGTCGGCGGAGTGCCGCAATTTCGCCACCGCCGATAAAATGCTGCAGCAGGCGCAGAGGCGTCCCGAGTTTTCCTTGGCCGTGCCCGTCAAGGAGACTATGCGGCTTTTGGGGGACATCGCCTTCGGGCGCGAGCAGTGGCAGAAAGCGATAGATTACTATAAGAAGTACGATTCCGCCTACGGACCGGAGTCGGATGTGCTGATGAACATCGCCCGATCTTACCGTAACCTTGATCAGCCCGGTCAGGCGCAGGCGTGGTACGACCGTCACGTGGAGCGTTTCCCCCATCACCAGAAGACGCAGGAGATACTGTGGCTGCGCGCTTGGAATTTCGAGGAGGCGCGCGATTACAAGTCGGCGGCGGCGGGTTACAAGCGCGTCTTCGGCACCAAGGGCAAGCGGACGGAGGAGGCCTATTTGCGCCACGCGCTGTGTTACTACCGGCAGGGCCTTTACGACAGCGCGGTCGTCCACTTGGAAGCGTTCAGGAAGAAGTTCCCGCAGTCTGACTACCAGTGGGCGGGGATGTTTTGGCAGGGGAAGAGCCATGCCGCCAAAGGGCGTACGGCCGAGGCTCGCAAGGTGTGGGGCGAGATAGCGCGGCTCGACCCGACCGACTACTACGCGCATAGGGCTAGGCAGCTGATGGGCGCGGTCGCCGACAGCGCGGCGGCCGGGGGGCTGCTTGCGGACGGGCGTATAGCCGCGCTTGTGGACGAGGCCCGGTTGCGGGCTTGGCTTGACTCCCTGACCCCGTGGTCTAAAAAGAAACTGCTCGCCAAGGACAGCGTCGATCTGGCTCGCGGCGCGGCGCTGCTCATGACGGCGCGTCCGGCGGCGGCGGATATGTTCTTGGACAGGTTCGAGAGCGGCTACGCCGAGAATCTTCAGTTGCAGTACGATCTGGCTTGCGGCTACGCTATCGCCGGCAGCAAAGCGCTCTCTTTCCGCGTCGCCCGAAGGCTCGGGTGGCGTATCCCGCTGGAGAGCAGGGAGGGCAGGCCGCTTCAGGTGCTGTCGGTGCTCTTCCCTCCGTTTTATTCGGCTGAGATAGGCAAGTACGCCGCCCGTTTCGGCGTAGACCCGCTGCTTGTGAGCGCGGTTATGCGCCAGGAGAGCATTTTCGACTACAAGATAGTCTCCCCCGCCGGGGCGATAGGGCTTATGCAGGTAATGCCCGCGACGGGCGAGGGTATAGCCCGCGAGTTGAAAGAGACCTTCGCGGAGGAGTCCCTGTACAACTATGAGACGAACATCCGCTACGGCGCGTTCTACCTGAAAAAGCGCGCGGCGCAGTTTGAGGGCGACAAATTCCTCGTGCACGTCCTTGTGCTGTGCAGTTACAACGCCGGCGTGCACAACGCGGTCAAGTGGCGCGACAGGAACAAAAACTTAGAACCCGACCTGTTCGTGGAAGACGTAGGCTTCTTCGAGACGCGCGGCTACGTAAAAAAGGTGATGGGCAACTACTGGACCTACCAGGCGCTGTTCAAAACCCCCGGATACGAGTACGAAGATTCGGATGTCGAACCAGGGTATTGGGGGCGTAGCGCAGGTCAGGACGAAAAGTAAATGTTGCGTTATCGGTTGTAAGGAAGTATATTATTATATACGCTTTTGCTTTTTAACGTTAAAAATCATCCTAAAGGAGGAGTTTATGTTGAGATTAAAGCAAAAACTGGCGGCGTCCGCCGTGCTTTTAACGCTGTCGCTCGGCGTTTCCGCGTCGTACGCCCAGAAGGCGGCGGCCGCCCCTAAGAGCGAAGAGGACAAAATGGCCCGCGAGGTGATTCACGAGAAGCCCAACGAGTTCAAGATCATCGCCTCCCGCTCGCCGGTCAAGGCGTTCGTCGTGCTCAGGGATGTCGTTTGGTTCGCCACCGACGAGATAGTGATCTGCCAGTCGCTGGTCGCGGCTAAGGGGGCTCTCCACCAGCAGTATCAGAAACTCGATAAGATCGCCTCTACGGGCGTGACGAGCATGGCGGGAGACAATCAGGGGAATGTCTGGATGGCCGGCGAAGAGGGCGTAGCCGTCGCACGGGGCAAGAACATCACCTCCTACACCGCGTCGGACGGCATTCCAGAGGGCAAGGTTCTGGCCGTCGCGCCGGGGAGCGGCCTCGACATTTGGATCGGCACCGAGAACGGCGCGGCGCGCTTCAACGGGAGTTCTTGGACAAAATATACCACGAGCGACGGATTGCCGTCTAACCTGGTTCAGGCGATAGTCGCCAACTCGAGGGGCGACGTGTACCTCGGCACCAACAAGGGTCTGAGCGTGTTCAACGGGTCGAGTTTCCAAAACTACAACGCCAAGAACACCGGAAACAGCGGTTTGGAGTGGAACAACATAAAGGTGCTCGCCAAAGAGCCCAACAGCGACATCGTGTGGATGACCGACGGCCCGAAGAACCTCAACACGTTCGACGGCAAGACGTGGAAGCGGTATGTGGAGATAAAGGATGGCATAACCTGCATAATGAACGACACCCGCCGCACGTGGTTCGGTTCTGAAGACGGTCTGATAAGGTTCAACGGCGAGGAGTGGGTCGAGAAGAAAGAACAGTTAGGCGTGCCGGTGGAGCAGGTATACGCGATGCAGAGGGACTCGAACGGGAATTTGTGCTTCGGGATGGAAAAGGGAGTTCTGATTCTGTCTAATCCGTATAGAAAATAGAAACGCGGTCAGTTGTTGAAATTTCATCAATCAGAAAGGAAATAATAGCAAATGGTATCAAAAATAAAAATTACAGCGGCAGGAGCGGTGTTTGCGGCCATGCTGGCCGCGCTGGCCGCCGTTCCCGCTCTCGCCGACCGCCCGTCGGGTCAGGGTTCGGTAACGACCATCTCCTTGGATGACGGCAGCGAGGTGATCCTTCATCCGGACAGCACTTGGAGTTACAAGAACGCCACGCTGGCCCCTGACGACAACGGCGATGTTTACATCCCGCTCAAGACCAACGTGCTGTGGCTGCGGTCGGATTACACCTATACTTTCGTGAAATCCCAGCCTCCCAAGTCCAACAGGCCCAAGAGTTATCCGCAGGTAAACGCGGTCGGCACGTCTACCATGCCGTCGCTAGATGTCGCGACCAAAACGGCGATTAACCAGGTCTACGACAAGGCCGCCGCCGGTATGGACAAGTACGTTATGTCAAAGGATAAGAAGGCGAAAGCCTACCTTTTGGCCTGCATAAAGGACGAGGTGAAGGAGAACGAGCTGGAGCAGGCCTACGTCCAGATCAAGGGCGGCCAATGGAAAGCCGACGCGAAAGTGACGATCCCAGGGTATCGGGTGCAGAGGATAATAGAGTGCTTGGATACGCAACTCGCGCCCGCCGAAGAGGAAGCGGCGGCTAAAGAGGCTGAGAAAGAGGCGGCTAAGAAGAAGAAATAACAGTTTCTATAGATGAAATTTTTTATTTGTCTAGGAGACAGAAAATCTATGGCGTTGACTCGATTTATAAATGCGAAATCTGCGGCGGTGATTCTGTTCGCCGCCGCGTCCGCTTGGGCCGCCCTTCTTCCTTACCCGAATACAATGCCCAAGGTATCAGCCCCGTACGATACTATCCTCCTAAAGACTTGGCAGGGGATAAAGAAGCGTAACGTTGACGCCTATAGTACCGGGCTTGTCCACAGACCCAAGTCGAACCAACCCGGCGACGCCGTCAGCGAGGGCGTTTCATACGGGATGTTTCTCGCGCTTTATTGCAACGATCAGGCCTATTTCAACAAGATATGGAACGCCGGCGAGAAGGCCATGTGGGTGGGCGGCGATTCTTGGAACGGCGGAAATTACTACGACTGGCGCGTTGACAAAAGCGGCGGCAGCAGGATAGGCACCGGCCCCGCTTCCGACGCTGAACAGGACATCGCGCTTCTGCTCATATTTGCCGACAGGTTGGTAAAGACCGGAATTTGGAAAACGTACAAGAGCGATAAGGGGGCGGACTACGAGACCAGAGCCCGCTCCATTCTCAACACTGTCAGAACGTCCATGATAGAACAAGGCAAGTATCTGCTGCCGGGTCATTGGGGCGGCGACCCTGACACCAAGAACCCCGGTTACTTCGCTCCGGCTTTTTACCGTGTCTTCGCAGAATATGATTCCGCAAACAAATCCGCGTGGACGGCGCTTGTGGACGGTTCCTACGAATTGATAGCTAAGTCGCCCGGTTACGCCAAGGGGCTTATTCCAGATTGGTGCAAGACAGACGGCGGCACCACCGGCGGGGCGGGCTATAACGCTTACTTCGACGGAGACGCCCTCTATAGAGACGCCATCCGCGTCTATTGGAGATTGGCTACCGACTACCTGTGGTACAAGGAGCCTCGCGCGAAGGCTTTTCTGGACAAGGCTATGGCCTTCATCGAATCGCCCGGCAAGGCGAATTTCTTTGACATGAAGGGGCAGCCGCTGCCTGAAAAAGATACGGAGATACTTGGCGACGGCAAGAGCGTAAAGATTGAGAGAACGCGTCGCGAACACAGCCACCTGACCGTCGGCATGTGGGCGGCCGCGGCTATGGGTTCGGGCGGGGCGGCGACGGCCGAGATCTACAGCGACGAACTGCTCAAATTTTATAAGCCCGGAACCGACTACTGGGGCCACGCCGTCGATCCGGCCGGCGGCACCGAAGACACTCTCCACAACGAAATGTACTTCGACCAATTCCTAGCGTGGTTCGGCGCGTCGTTGCTCGGCGGAGTCTTTACCAATGTGTGGGAAGACCTGAAAGACGGCGTGCCGCAGGGCCCGCCGAGTTGGGAAAAGCGTCCCGTCCTCGACACGAATGTCATTAACGCCGAGAAAGCCCCGTTGCGTTTGACCGCGTCGTTCAGCCGCTCCGTCCGCTGGACGGTAACGATCAAGCACGATACCACCAAACAGGAGGCGTCGTTCGGCGGCGGTTCGAAAAATGTCAGCGTAGAATGGTACGGCCTCTCCCAAACGGGCGGCTTTATGCCGCAGGGCCTCTACACGCTGACGGCAAGCGGGGACGGGATTGATGAGATTTACACGGCTAAAGTTTGGCTGGGCAGGCCTTTCGCAAGCGTCAACCTCATGGAAGGCAAACGTCTGCTGGTGGATGATTTCGCCGACGGCAATCTTATTCCTTATATAGGGAAAGAGTGGACGAGTTTCTTAGACTCCGATTTCGGTCAAGCCGGGGCGTCTACAGCCGCGCTCAGCGTCAAGAAAGATATCGACAACAAGGAATGGCTCAATTGGGCGTACAAGCTGGACGCCGGCAACCTCGGCTTCGACCCGTACGCCGGTTTAGATTGGAGTTGCAAGACGGCGGACGGCAAAGCGCTGGACATCACCGGCGTAGACACGCTGATATTCAAAGCGAAGACGGCGGGCACCGTGGTAAGCGTCTCCGTGCAGCTGGTCTCCGCCGACTTCAAATTTCCGGGCGAGTACCAGTACTTCTCCGACTCTATAGTCTTCACATCGTCGTCAAAAGATTTCGTTCTGCCGCTGAAGAACTTCAAGCAACGCAGAGACGGCAGCGGCAAGGAATTGTCAACTACACTAAAGACGCTGACGTCGATACGCTTTCAAGTGCAGGAGAAAACCGGCACGGCCGGCACGCTCATGCTGGAGCGGATGTACTTCGCCGGCAAAGTCTCCAATCTCTACACGCCCCCGGACGACCCGCCTCCGTTCTTGCCGCCAACCGTCTCCCTTGAAGACGAAGACCCCGAACCGCCCGTCATCGGCGTCGCGTACCGAGGCGCTTCGCAGTCCAAGTACGCGATAAAGAGAAACTCAAACGCGGTAATGATAACTCTCCCGCCCGGCATGGCCGGCGCGTCGGCGGCGTTGATCGACGTCAGAGGCAGGACGTTGGCGCGTTTAGACGTTCAGCAAAACGGGAGACTCACGGTGCCGCTTAAAGGCGTGGCGAGGGGAGTCTATTTTGTGGATATCAGGGGGCGCGGGCAGAGCTTGAAGATCAGGGTTGTCAGGTCGAAATAAGCGGCAATAGGTTAGGTTTTTTTGTACTACAGTACAAAAACTCCTAACTTTTCTATACTTTTTGTATTACAATACAAAAAACACTTGTTTTTTGCGCCTCCAACAGATCAACATATTGGATTGGTTGCTGGAATAACGCCCGCGCCTAAACAATCTCGTAATAATTCCCCGCCCGCTTCTTGCACTTCTTCTTCAATTGCGCGATCGCCTTCGAGAACGCGCTGATGTGCAGGTTTCCCGCAGATTTGTTTGATATTCCCGCTATCGATAAACTCGCTATTGGGAAACTGTCCACAACGCCGTGCCTGTTTGTGGAGACTATGAAGCCGTTTTCCAAGTCTACGTCGCGGTAGAAGGAGTTTATGCCGGCGGCGAACCTCTTAATGATCTCGCGGCAGACCTCCGAACCGTCGTGGTAGTCGCATATCACGATAAAGTCGTCGCCGCCTATGTGCCCAACGAACTCTCCGTTCGACGCGCAGGCCCTTATCGAGTCGGCCACGAACTTTAGTATCAGGTCGCCGTTCTCGAAACCGTAGGCGTCGTTGTAGGCCTTGAAGTTGTCTATGTCTATATATATGATGCAGTACGGGTCTTGTCCGAATATGCGCCTCGTGATCTCTCCCTCTATTATTAAATTGCCGGGGAGTTTTGTGAGCGGGTTGGCGCTGATGGCGGCCTCCACCTCTACCTTGGAGTAGGCGTCGAGCAGGTCTTTTATCGTCACCACGCCGTAGTAGCCGTTCTCGTCCGTCACCACTATCGGGTTGTAGAGCCTCTCGTGCGGCCTCTGCATCGCGAGTTTGGTCGCGTAGTCTATGGGCATGCGGCAGTCCACCTTCAGGAAGTCGTCGCCGCCCACGATCTCGCCGACGCTCTTTTTCGCGTTGAGCCAGAAACCGTACCTGCCGCCCAAAAGTTCGTTTATCATGGCGCGGGTCATGAAGCCCATCGGGTCGTCGCCCTCCACCACCGTGAACTCGGTTATGGCCTTGTTGCGGCTTAAAGCGTCGTAGATCGCCTCCACGCTCATGCTCGGCGGAAAGGTGTCGCCGGATTTGGCGAGGCTGCCGATGGCCGGGAACAGCGACACCCGCGCGCCCGCGCCGAACTGCTTCGCCGGCGGAACTTTCCCGCCCCCCTTACCGCACGGACAGGCGTCCGCCGGGTCATTCGCGCATACGGACGGACTCTCCGCGAGGCGTTCGCCGCAGACGCTCTCCGCCGTGCCGCACTCCACCGAATTGAGCAGTTCCTCTATCTCACGGTGCCCGACGAACCGCGTAGGGCAGTATCCGGCCGCCGTGGCGGTGGACTCATCCCCGGCGAACGATACTTCAAACTCCTCCGACTCGGTCAACGTGCCGGCAAAATCAAGTTCCGCGCTTAACATGGAACGCTCCTTTTTTTTGGGTGTGTACCCCAGCAACCACCCTATAAAAATACGCCGGCAGTAAAAAAAGGGCGGGAAAGCCATGTAAAATCATTGTAAATTGTGCGGAAGAGAAGGTCGTGGTCTCAAAAAACAAAGGGACGGACACGCAGCCCGTCCCTATAATCTGCAAAAAGGGGTATACTGAAGATAAAGATTCCTTCCGATCCGGCTACGATCCGACCGGGGCCGCCGGTATGATGCTGACGCGCTTGCGGTCGCCCGCGCCGCGCGAGAACTGCACCGTCCCCGAGACCTTGGCGAACAGGGTGTCGTCCTTGCCCTTACCCACGTTCGTCCCCGGATGGACCACCGTGCCCTTCTGGCGGATGATGATGCTCCCCGCCGGAACCGACTGGCCGCCGAAGACCTTAACTCCCAGCCGCTGAGAGTTGCTGTCGCGCCCGTTGCGGCTGCTGCTTGCTCCCTTTTTATGCGCCATTTCTGTAACTCCTTGCCTTATTTTATTTGTTGATACGGATATCCGTTACTGTAAATAACTACGAATTGATCGACACGATCTCGATCTGCGTGAACTTCTGCCTGTGGCCGTTCTTCCGCTTGTAGTCCTTCCGGCGCTTCTTCTTGATGACCAGCACCTTCTTGCCCGCGCCGTGCTCCAAGACCTTTGCGCTGACCGTCGCCCCCGCGAC
>Ga0268262_10003823_pt1 | contig 15991 bp, 17 predicted proteins | sample TergutNc150P3_FD_190354 | JGI IMG/M metagenome (GOLD analysis project Ga0268262, IMG submission 190354) | Nasutitermes corniger P3 segment gut microbial community from laboratory colony in Florida, USA - Nc150 P3 (SPAdes) (version 2) | ecosystem: Host-associated > Arthropoda: Insects >... | reverse complement strand
TATGTTCGGGTTTACAATGGCTTTCCCTGCCACGCCCTGCGAAATGGACAAAGCTTCGGAATCCGGGCGTGAGGCAAATTCGGAACTCACTTTGCTGGTTTGATGTCTAATAATTCCATATCAAAAATAAGCAATGAATTGCCAGCGATAAATGGCGGTTTGCCCATTTCTCCATAGCCGAGATTGCTGGGTATCCATACTTTGACTTTGCTGCCCTTTTTCATTAGGCGAAGCATCTCAATCCAACCTTGGATGAGCTGCCCATCAGATAAGACTATGGTTAGCGGTTGATTTTTGTCAACTGAACTATCAAATTTTAGGCCTTCCATAAGAGTACCCGTGTAATGAACGGTGACTGTGTCCCCATCTTTTGCTGTTTGCCCACTGCCATCGGCTAAAATTCTATACTGCAAACCGCTTGCTGTGCTGACAACGTCATCTTCGCTTTTGTTCTTTTCTAGGAATGCGTTTTGAGCTTCAAGATTTTTTAGGCTTCGCACTCTTTGCATTTCTACCATAAGCTCCTGCATAGCAACCATAAATTCGCTATCATTCATAAGAGCTTGCCTGGTGGTGTCCATTTGGTCTCTTATGGCTTGCAGGATTATGGCATAATCCATATCAACGCCTATTTGTTTCATTGTATTGGAAATGTATTTGCCAAAATCCGTGCCGAAGGCGTAACTGAACTTGCCTTTTGGAGTTTCAAGGGCGGCTTTGGTTGCAACGGCTTGGTTGTCTGCGTTCAAATCGCAAGACAGAAAAACCGTGCTTATGAGAACTGCGAGGAGGAATAGAGATTTTTTCATAGGGATAATGTAGAAAATACTGGTTAATTCACAGCCATTTTCTAAGCTCTTCTGCCGCCATTCCTTTTCGCGAGGCATAGTCCGCGAGCTGGTCTTCGCCTATTTTACCGAGCTTGAAATAGCGGCTTTTTGGGTTTGCCGCAAAATAACCGCATTCGGAGGCTACGGGATTCATCGCATAATTTTCCGTTAGCAAAAGCCCTATATTTTTTTCCGGTTCAAGCAGTTTCCAGATAGAGGCTTTTTCCGTGTGGTCGGGGCTTGCTGGGTAACCTGGTGCGGCTCTAATCCCTATGCCGCCCAAAATATCCCTGTGAAGTTTTTCTGCCAAGGCCTCTGCCAAGCGGTCTGCCAAAAGCCCTAAAATTATGCTGGAATAATCATCATTTTTCTCAATGAATTTTTTTTGAGCCTCATTTGTGCCCAAGCCTGCGGTGCAAGCAAAAAGCCCTATGAAATCCCTTTCCTTTGGGTTAAAAAAATCCGCTATACTCAAAAAAATCCCATTTTCATCGGGTTTCTGCTGCCTTAAAAAGTGCAGTTTCAACACCTCGCCACCCACCTCGTTCAAAACAGAAAGCGAATCCCCAACTCTTTGAACCTCAAAAAAACCTACAACCGCCGCTGCTCTCAGCATTTTTTTTTCTACAATTTCCTTCAACAAAACGCGGGAATCGCTTTCCAGATTTTTATGGGCTTCTGTATATTGAGCAGGCCTCAAATCCCACGCGCTAAAATACATTTTCCAATTTATCAGAGGGATTATGGAATTCAAGTCCACATTTTCAAAAATTCTAAGACCCCGGAAAGGCGGTGCTGCCATAGAGTGAATGTAGTAAATTAGGAGTAAAATTATATAGAAAACAGCTATAAATATAGAAAAATTCAAAATTCACATCAAAAAATCTTCTACATTGCTTTTGTCTATAATTTCCACTGAACTGCTTTTGTAGTTGGCTAAAAAGGAATTTTTGCCCTTTGCTTTTGCTCTTGGATTCCATTTTATCTCGTAGCCGTTCAAACAACCCTCGCCTTCTTCCACGTAATCTATTTCCTGCTGCTGCTTTGTACGCCAAAACCAACAGTTTTTCCATATTTCATCATATTCCAGTTTTTTTCTGCGTTCAGATATAACAAAGTTTTCCCACATTGCCCCAATATCTTGCCTGATGCTTGTATCTGAAAAATTGGCTATTATGGCATTGCGAATGCCAAGGTCGTAGAAATATATTTTTCTGCTGCTCTTCAGCTCGTTTCTCAAATTTCCGCTAAAAGAGTTTAACCTGAATATAACAAAACACTGTTCCAGAAGAACAATGTATTTTTCCACTGTTTTTGAATCCAAGCCCACAATTTGCCCAAGTTCGGCAAAAGACACCTGCGAACCTATTTGATAAGCAAGTGCCTGCAAAATCTTTAGCAATTTATCGGGTTTTTGAACGCCTTCCCATTTAAGAATGTCTTTGTAGAGATAACTATCCGACAACTGTTTCAGAATTTCCTTTTCCCTGCCGGGGTTATTCACTATTTCGGGATAGTATCCATATATAAGCCTGTGCGGTAGCATTTTTTTTTCATTTAGCAACCCATTGTTATTTGCCATTTCCGAAAACGAAAGTGGGTACATTTTGTATTCCCATTTCCTGCCTGTTAGAGGTTCATTCGTTTTATTGGCTATTTCAAATGCGGAGCTGCCAGTAGCTATTACTTGCAAATCTTCAATATTATCTGCTATAAGTTTTAATTTTATGCCAATGTCCTCTATATTTTGAGCTTCATCTATGACGAGAAATTTTTGCCCTTTGAAATAATTTTTCAAGCGAATTGCAGAAATATCGCGAAAAAATTCATTTGTGCTTTGCTCGTCTCCGCTTAACCATTCCACATTTTTTTCTTTTTCAAAAATCTCTTTGAGCAATGTCGTTTTGCCAACTTGCCTAGCGCCGAGCAGTACAATTACCTTTTTTGAGTTGAGCATTTTTTTTATGCTTTTTTCCAAATGCCGTTTTATCATGGAAACACAAATATACAAAATTCATAACTTTTCAGGAATTAAATCCAAAAAAGTTATGACTTTCTTGGATTTTATTCCTGAATTTCGCTGTGAGTTTCCTCCGATAGCTCTCTGGGCGAATTTACTATATTAACCCCAGATTATTTGTCTTAAGGAGATCTTACAAATGAAATGGCTTTTAACCTACCTCACTTCTTCTATAGGAAAGAAGCAGGTTATGGGCGCTACCGGTTGTCTTCTGCTACTTTTTGTATTAGGCCATATGGTTGGCAACCTTCAACTCCTCTACCCAGACCCGGCAGAGGCACAGGCAGCGTATAACACTTATTCCGCCCTTCTCACAAAATCAAAGCTGTTTCTATACACCGTTGAAAGCGGCTTGGCTGTGATTTTTATAATTCACATATATTTGGCAATAACGCTAAAGTTGCAGAATTATAAGGCACGTGGCACCGCAGGCTATGTGGTAAACGCCCGTAAAGGCAAAAAACAATTCCCCACCTTTATAATGATTTGGACTGGGCTTTCGTTAGTGGCTTTTATGGCTTGGCACATTCTCACCGTTCGCAACGGCATACACTATTATTATATAAACCCTGAGGTTGCAGATGGCCGCGTTGTTCGCGATATGTGGCTGACCACCGTTGAGGTTCTAGGGAATCCGCTCTTTGCAGTGTTCTATCTGTCCGTTATGCTGCTTTTGGGCTTTCACCTATGGCACGCCATTTCCAGCGCATTCCAAACAATGGGCGTAAGCCACCATAAGTGGACCCCCATAATAGACAAGCTGGCAATCCTCTATTGCGTTGTGGTTGCAATAGGTTTTGGAGCTACTGCCGCAGGCTCTTTTGCGGTTGTAAATTTCAACGAAAAAGCAAAAGCGATGATTGAGCAAGCTAAAAACCCCGATTACCAAAAGGCTTTGGAAGCTCTCTCGGAAAGGCCCCACGAAGAATATAAAATGTATGCAAAGATAATTTCAAAAAAACCAGAAAAAGCCAAGTTCATAGTTGAAAGGGACAGGCTGTTGCGCAGTATGGATGTTGAACTTATTGACGGCGATAAAAAATGGGGAAAAGACCCACTGAAAAAGAAATTCAAACACAAAAAGAAAGGTCGCGGTCTTGGGGATGAATTTGACGATTCAGAAGAGCAAGATGAAGATACGGAGTCGCGAACAGAAGAAGGAGATGACCTATGAAATTAGAATCCAATATTCCGGGCGGTCCCATTGCAGAAAAATGGACACGCCATAAATTTGAGCTTAAGCTGATAAACCCGGCAAACAAGCGCAAGTTCACAGTTATAGTTGTTGGAACGGGTTTAGCAGGTGCCTCTGCCGCCGCATCTCTTGGCGAACTCGGCTACCACGTAAAATCGTTCTGCATTCAAGATAGCCCACGCCGTGCGCACTCCATAGCAGCACAAGGTGGCATAAATGCAGCCCATAACTACCCTAACGATGGCGATTCTATCTACCGCCTTTTTTACGACACCGTTAAAGGTGGTGATTTCCGCGCAAGAGAAGCAAATGTGCATCGCTTGGCGGAGTGTTCAAATCTTATAATTGACCATTGCGTAGCGCAAGGCGTTCCTTTTGGCAGGGAATACGGCGGCCTTCTGGATAACCGCTCATTTGGCGGAGCACAGGTTAGCCGTACTTTTTACGCTCGCGGCCAAACCGGTCAGCAGCTTTTGCTGGGTGCGTATCAGGCTTTGATGAGGCAGGTGGCAAAGGGCAATGTGAAAATGTTCCCTCGCCGCGAAATGATGGACTTGGTTTTGATAGACGGCAAAGCCAGAGGCATTGTGATTCGCAATTTGATTACAGGCGAGCTGGAATGCCACGAAGCCGATGCTGTTTGCCTTGCAACGGGTGGCTATGGAAACGTGTTCTATCTTTCCACCAACGCAAAAGGCTCAAATGTGGGTGCAGCTTGGCGGGCGCACAAAAAAGGCGCTCTGTTTGCGAACCCTTGCTACACGCAAATTCACCCAACCTGCATTCCGGTAACCGGCGACCACCAGAGCAAACTCACGCTTATGTCCGAGTCTTTGCGTAACGATGGGCGCGTATGGGTCCCTCGCAAAAACGGCGACCCACGCAGGCCGAGCGATATACCAGAATCGGAACGTTACTATTATTTGGAAGAAAAATATCCCAGCTTTGGAAACCTAGTGCCACGCGACGTTGCGAGCCGCAATGCAAAAATGGTCTGCGATAACGGCCTTGGCGTTGGAACTTCCAAACGTGCTGTGTTCTTGGATTTTGCAGATGCCATCAAACGCATTGGCGAAGGCGGAGTCAGCGCAAAGTACGGAAACCTCTTCCAGATGTACGAAAAAATCACAGACGAAAACCCCTACAAAACCCCGATGCGAATCTACCCAGCTTCGCATTACACAATGGGTGGTTTGTGGGTGGACTACAATTTGCAAAGCACCGTTCCGGGCTTGTTCGTTTTGGGCGAGGCAAACTTCTCCGACCACGGTGCAAACCGCTTAGGAGCTTCTGCCCTTATGCAGGGCCTCGCTGATGGCTATTTTGTTATTCCATACACAATTGGCGGTTATTTTGCTGGCACTAAACTGGATAAGATAAGCTCAAGCCAGACGGAATTTGTGGAAGCGGCAAAAAATTCAAAAGCCTTGATTGACCGGTTGCTCTCCATCAACGGCAAAAAAACGGTCACGGAGTTCTACAGAGAACTTGGCCACATTATGTGGGAAAATGTCGGTATGGGTCGCAATAAAACCGGCCTTGAAAAGGCAATTTCCACAATTCCAAACCTACGCGAAGAGTTTTGGAAAAATGTCAAAGTGCTCGGCGACAAAGGCTCTTTTAACCAAAATCTGGAAAATGCCCTGCGTGTTGCCGATTTCTTGGAATTCGGCGAACTCTTGGCAAAAGATGCTCTTTACAGAGAGGAATCTTGCGGCGGTCATTTCCGCGAGGAACACCAAACCCCCGATAATGAGGCAAAACGCGATGACACAAAGTTCTGCCACGTTGCGGCTTGGGAATGGAAAGGCGAGAATAACCCGCACGAACTCAGCAAAGAGGAATTGGAATTTGAGAATGTACACCTTATTACAAGGAGCTACAAATGAGCGAAGGAAATATGAATCTCACTATAAAGGTGTGGCGGCAGAAAAACGCTCAAACAAGAGGAGCTTTTGAAACCATCAGATTATCCGGTATATCTCCCGATATGTCTTTTTTGGAAATGCTGGATGTTATGAACGAACATCTTATGAAAGAAGACAAAGAAGCCTTTGCCTTTGACCACGATTGCCGCGAAGGAATTTGCGGAATGTGTTCGCTGGTTATCAACGGCATACCGCACGGGCCAGATAGCCTAGTCACCACCTGCCAGCTCCATATGCGCAAGTTCAAAGATGGAGACATAATCGTGATAGAGCCGTGGCGCTCCGCTGCCTTCCCTGTTATTAGGGACTGCGCTGTGGATAGAGGTGCATTTGACCGCATCATTCAAGCGGGCGGTTATGTCAGCATCAGCACGGGCAATGCTCCCCCTGCAAACACGCTACCAGTTCCAAAATCAGATGCGGAACACGCATTTGATGCGGCGGCCTGCATAGGTTGCGGTGCTTGCGTTGCAGCTTGCAAAAATGCGAGTGCTATGCTGTTTGTTTCCGCCAAGGTCAGCCATCTCTCTTATTTGCCGCAGGGTAAACCCGAAGCACAAAAAAGAGTTTTGGCTATGGTAGAGCAGATGGACAAAGAAGGTTTTGGAAACTGTACAAATCTTTCTGAATGCGAAGCTGCTTGCCCCAAGGGAATTTCGGTTGAGTTCATAGCAAAGATGAACCGCGAATATATGTGTGCAACAGTATTTTACGCAGAAAAAGTATATTCAACTGATGCGTAAAATAGTTTTTGTGTTTATGGGTGGTCCCAGCGTTGAGCACCCTGTTTCTCTTGTAAGCGGAACAGGAATTGTCAGAGCCTTAGACCCCCATAAATACGAAATTCACCCCGTGCTAATCTCACAGGACGACTATTGGACTTGGGGCCGCAAACCGCTAATGCCATACCAGTGCCAGAATTTCAACATAAATTTCTTTACCAGTGCGGAAAACGATATGCAAAAAAAGCTGCGTCCATCATTGGAAGAATTAAAACCGATGGACATAGCATTTTTAGCCCTGCACGGTCGCTTTGGCGAAGACGGGCATATCCAAGCGATGCTGGATTATGCAGGTATTCCATACACGGGCAGCGGAATGCTTTCCAGCGCGCTCGCTATGGATAAAATAAAGAGCAAGGAGATTTATAGAGCAAACGGCATCCCCACTGCGGAGTTTAGAATTTGGCAAAGGGAAAGTTTTTCAAAGGAAACCATAGAAGAGGCGTTTGAGCATTTGGGTTCGCCCCTTGTGGTTAAAGACCCTCTTGGCGGTTCTTCGCTGGATATGGGCTTTGCAAAAAACATTGAAGAGGCTGGCAAAATTTGCGAAAGGCTTTTTGAAAAAACTGGCAGGCTTTTGGCGGAGCAGTTTATAGCAGGGCAAGAGACAACTTGTTCCTATATTGAAGATTGCCCTCCCATTCCCCCAACGGAAATAAGAATGACAACGAGGGAATTTTTTGACTATGACGCAAAATACAATGGCGAAGTAATGGAGATTACCCCTGCGGAATTTCCAGAGAATTTAATAAAAGAAATTCAAACCCTTGCTCGCAAAGCCCACTACGCCCTCGATTGCCAAGTTTACAGCCGCACGGATGTCCGCATAAACAAAGAGGGGAAGCTCTTTGTGCTGGAAACAAATACCCTCCCCGGTATGACACCGACATCCTTTATACCTCAGCAGGCAAAGCACATAGGCTTGGATTATTCCGCTTTGGTGGACTTTTTGATTGAAAAGAGTTTGACAAAATCAACTGGGCGGTAGGTCATTTTAGCTTGGCGCAAACCCTCATCGCCTAAATCCTGTTCCCTATTTATATGGACTATATTTTGTGAAAGCGTTTTTGCAAATTCCTGATTTATATATTGATAAACTCCTTTATATTTATCTATAGCTTTTTCAAAATGCACGGCAAAGCTCTTCTCATTTGCAAGCATTTCGCCGTGGCAGTAGCCAATGGGAGTGCCTTTTACATAAAAAACCAATCCGCTAAAGCCTAAAAGTTCGTGCAATTCCACTCCTTCTTTTGCGGAATCGTAATCGCCATACTCGCCCTTGCCCTGCCTCCATTCGTCCAAAACGTGCAGGGCATCTTTTAGGGTGCTTTTGTCCAAAATTTTTATCTCTCTTTCTTCTGGCGGATAACTTTTCATAAAGGCATTTACCAGATTTCTCTTTTTTTGAAAAGTTTTGCCAGGCAATTCCGCCAAGTCTGTTCTCAAATAGAGGTATTCAAAATTATTGCGGTCTTCGTTAATCGTTTCGTTTGGGAGCAGCGAGTTTAATTTCACAGCTTGTTCTTGCGAAATGCTTTTCCAATAGTCGTATTTTTTCAACAATTCGGTTAAAACCTCTTTTTGCGGAAGGCTGCCGAGTATTGAAAAAAATGTTTCTCCCTTTTCTTCTCCAATTATAAGCAAACCGTTTTCCAAAAGAGACACATTAAAATTGTATTTTTTGCGGAACAGGTAGAGGTTTGCAAACACAAAAGCAGACGCATCTGTTTTTGATTCCAGAATTATATTTTGCATTTGTTCCCGTAAATCTAAACTTACAGGAGTTAAATTTGGATATAGAGGAAGCATTGGTTTGAATTTAGAAAACAATCCTATTCTTTTTGTCATAAATTCTCTTTTCTATATTCATAAAATATGTTATGCCTAAAGTTTTTACGAATTCCGAATTACAAACAGAGTCTTGGGCTTTTTCTTTTGCAAAAAGCCTAAAATCTGGTGACGTGGTTGCTCTCAAAGGTGATTTGGGCGCAGGAAAAACCGCTATTTGCAGAGGGGTTTGCAAAGGGCTGGGTTTTGATGGAACGGTGAATTCGCCGAGCTATGCAATAGTACATGAATACCCAAACGAACCGCCTATTTACCATCTGGATTTATATCGCATAAAAAATGCGAACGATTTATACGACATAGGCATTGAGCTTTTTACCTTTTCAAAAGGAATAACTTTGATAGAATGGCCACAAATGGCTGGCGATTTTCCGCTGAACATAACGCATAGAATTGAGATAGATATAATTAGCGATAACGAGAGGGAAATATTGATTAATTGAGAAGTGTGTTGTGAACCAAATTTTTATTTCATTGGGAACGAATATAGAGCCTCGCGAAGAAAGGCTTGCTAAGGCTAGGGAATTGCTGAGAGCCGAAGAACCGCTGAATTGGCAAGAGAGCAAAATTTACGAGACTGAGCCTTGGGGAGAAACTAGCCAAGCGAAATTCCTGAATCAAGCAGTTGGATTTCAATCAGAGAGAACGCCGTATGAACTTTTGAAACTTTGCAAAGATATAGAAGAAAAAATTGGTAGGCAAAAAAGAAGCAGATGGAGAGAAAGGGAGATAGATTTGGATATATTATATTGCGGTTCTTCTATGGCAAACGATGAAAACTTAACGCTTCCGCATCCATATATAGCACAAAGGGAATTTGTCCTTAAACCCCTCTTAGATATTGCACCAGATTTTATAGACCCGCAAAACGGAAAATCCGTTAGGGAAATGCTATCACAATTACACCACTAAATTCACCACTTCGCCGAGCATTTTGTCTTGGGTTTTTATAACTGCAGCGTTTGCGGCAAAACTTTTTTCGCTTATAATCTGCTCTGCACTCTCTTCTGCCAGCTCGGTTGCCGAGAACTCCGGCGAAGGAGGTGCTATCTTTTGAATCGCAGAAATTTCAGTTCCGGGTTTTAGCGAAGACTGCACCGGGCGGCTTTGCGAAAAACCGGGTGTATTTATGTTAGCCACGTCGTGCGCACTGATATCCATTCTCAGTGAGCTGGCTTGCATTGCGGAAACAGATGATATTTGCATAATGATAAATATATAAAAATATTTCACTCTAGATTTATAATCGGTAAATTTTTCAAAAGTTTTTTGGTATCTTCAAAAAATAGCTCCATCGCAGCCTTGTCTGCTGCGTTAATTTTGTATTCCTTGCAGGCATTGCGATGTTTTTTGCATTCGGGCAATAGGCGGAATACGTTGCCGTCGTTTTTGTTAAACCTGTAAACCCAAAACGGCATATAGCCATAGCTTACAATTTCTGTTCTATAACTGACTCCGCCTCTCCTGCCAAGTCTGCTATTTTTTTGCAAATTCACTTCAAAAACTATTCCGCCGTCTGTATATCTATTTCTCTGATTTGAAAAAAAATTGCCAAGGGAATACATAACTGGTATAGAGTCGCGAGCACCTGGAGCGTAAATTTTATCAAATGGCTGCACTACGTGCGGATGGCTGCCTATAATTAAATTAACGCCATTTGCTGCCAAAAATTGAGCCAGTTCTTTTTGCTCTTGGTTCTGCGTATTCTCATATTCAACACCCCAGTGCATAAAGGCGATTATAAAGTCTGGGGAAGCGAACTTTGCTTTTTTTATATCTCCAGAAATTAAAGCCGTGTCTATTCGGTTCACAACGTTAGGCTCTTCTTCTACAAGCATATTCGTTCCATAAGTGTAATTTAAGAATGCTATTTTTATCCCGTTTTTCTCAATAAAAAGAGGGTATCTATTATCCCTTTCCGCCGGATGCCTATAAATTCCAAAATGTTCCAACCTCATAGAATCCAAAACAGAAAGCGTGCGCTCCAAGCCTTGCTTGCCTCTGTCCAGCGAATGATTGTTGGCAGTTGCTATGATGTTGAACCCAACGTCCTTTATGGCGAAAACAGATTCGTCCGGCGAAGAAAATTGAGGGAAGCCGCTATAAGGTTCGCCAGCAAGGGGATGTTCAAGATTTATAACAGCCAAATCTGCGTTTAAAAAATATGATTTTAAATGTTTATAAACAGGCTTGTAGTCGTAGCCCTTTCCATTAGCTTCTTTTTTTGCCGCGTTTATTTGAGTTACGTGCCCCATAAGGTCTCCGGCGAATATGATTTTTAAAGTGGAAGCTGTGGAATCCTGGGCAAAGGAGGCAGCCGTACACAGAGCAATGGCAAAGATAAAGACTTTTAAAGGCATTTTGCAGAAAATCTACTAAAAATCACCCCCTATTTTATATATTTTCACAATGGTTATTTACAGTTGGAATGTGAACGGTATCCGTGCAGCCGCTCAAAAGGGATTCGCGGACTGGTTTGCAAAAACGGACCCGGACATTCTTTGCTTGCAAGAAGTTAGAGCAGAAACAGACCAAATTCCTGACGAAATAATGGAGATTCCCGGCTACAGTTCTTTTTGGACTACTTGCCAAAAGAAAAAAGGCTATAGCGGAGTTGGCGTTTACACTAAAATACAACCAGAAGAGGTTAATCAGGGCTTTGACATAAAGGAGTTTGATGAGGAGGGTCGTGTATCTCAGCTCGTCTTTGCGGACTGGGTTTTGAACTGCATATATTTCCCGAATGGCTCTCAAAGCGATGAGAGGCTGGACTACAAGCTCCGTTTTTACGATGCTTTTTTGGAGAATTCCCTTATGTGGCTATCCCACGGCAAGCACGTGGTAACCGTTGGGGATTACAATACCTGCCATAAAGAGCTTGATATTGCCAGGCCGCAGGAAAACGAGAGAACCAGCGGATTTTTACCCATTGAACGTGCTTGGCTGGATAAATATGTTGAAAACGGTTTTGTGGATTCGTTCAGGGTTTTGCACCCAACCCAGAAAGATGCATATACATGGTGGAGCAACAGAGGCAGGGCTAGGGAAAACAATGTGGGCTGGCGAGTAGATTACGCTTTTGTTGACCAGGCTTTAAAGAATTGCATTGTCAATGCTTCCATACATCCCGAAGTTATGATTAGCGATCACTGCCCAATTAGCATAGAGCTGGAAGTTCCATTCCCGCCTATTGTGAAATGATTTAATAATAACCTTACTTTTTCCAAGGGAAGTTGTACAGCCTTCTGTGGTTGTTGCCCTCTTGGTAGATTGGAATATCGTAATCATATATGTAGAAGTACGAGTTTTCCCTATGACTTAGGTTTGGGGCTAGGCGAACAGCCATTCTGCCGATTTGTTTTGAAAGCGATAAATCCCATTGAAAGCTGAGTTCACCAAAGAAACCTTTTTTTTCAAAATCCCAACCACTACCTATTTGCAGATGTTTTTTTTCCGTCCCTTGCCTAAAATTCAACTGTGCGGCGAGCTTTTCGCCCAAAAATAAACCGCCTTCGGCAAAGAACAAACTTTTTGAGAAAATGCCTTTTGCTTGAGGATGCAAGGGAATTTGCCCTACCGCATTTATGCCTTTCTGCTCGCCCTTTGTGTAGCCAAGGGTTAGAGCTAGAGGGTAATCTTTGTTGTAAAGTTTTTTTGCCGCCTGGGTTTGGCAGCCGTAAATATCAGCATTGAGTACGCCGCAAGCTGCCCAGATGGGAATCTTCTCGGAATTCCATAGCAAGTAGTAACGGTCTAGCAAATTTCTTTGAGGCAGGCGGTCTGTATTTTCAGTTTTTTGTGATGGATACAATGCCCCAACTAAGTAAAAGTCAAAAATGACAGCTAGAACTATATCCACTTCCAATGCTGCGCGGAGTTGGTAATTTTCTCTGGTAAAAGAAACCGAATGGTCAAAGGCAGGGTTTATGTCTATATATAATATGGGTTCTTCTTTTTCTTTTTCCAATAGCGGTGCTTTTATTTGAACTCCAGCGTAGCCACGGAAATCGTTTGCGTGTTCCGGGGAATGCCAGGCTGCTCCAACGCTTGTTTCCAAAAAAGACGGGAAGCCAAAAGCGTAAAGGGGTCTTAAAGCGAATGTGGCGGCTGCTCCATACCGGTTTTGATACAGAAAATTTTCAACATTAAGTGCCGCGTAGCCAAGGTCTATTTCTCCGGCAATAGAGCCAACCGGAAAGTGCAGGCCTGCATCGTAAATGCCGGCAATGGTGAAATTGAAAGCTGTTTTGCTTTCTGAAATGCTTTGCAACATCCCTGTGAAATACCATCTTTTGCCGGAAAATCCAATTGCTGTTACTTGCCCAGCCTCTTTATAAAACGGGAAAATTATTTTTACCGCCGGAATGGTATTTTTACCCAGCCCAAGCCCAAATTCCAAAAAAGAAAGTGGATGCACGGCAATGGAATGTTCAATATCGCGTTCCGCAAGGCCAATGCGAGTAGAATAGCCTATTTCGCCTTCGTTTATAGAAGTAGCTGTGGGCGTATAAAAATAACCATTATAACCACCTGGGGTTATGGAAGCTAAAACGTTCACCTGAACCAGTATTATAAAGATTACAAACCTGTAGCTGTTAGTCAGCATACTTCAATCAATCCAAAAGGTGAACTAAAAGCCCGTCTCTTAGTTTTGGCTCAAACCACGTGCTTTTAGGAGGCATTATTTCATTGGCATCCGCTATGTCCATAAGCTCATCTAAAGAGGTGGGGAACATCGCAAAGGCTGCAACGCATTCGCCGGAATCCACTCTTGATTGCAATTCGCCAAGCCCTCTTATTCCGCCAACAAAATCTATTTGCTCCGAAGTGCGAGGATTCTCTATTCCGAACAGAGGTTTCAAAACGAGGTTTTGCAAAAGCGAAACATCTAAATTTTCTATAGGATTTTTTTTAGGGTAAAATTTTTTGAGAAATTCACAGCTATACCATTGACCCTTAATGTAAAGGTTAAACTGCTTTGCTTTTTGCGGAGTGTCTGCGCTTGGCAGCTTTTCAATTTCGCAAATTTTGGAAAGAGCGTCTAAAAATTCTTCAGGGCTTTTTCCGTTCATACTTTTTACGAGCCTATTGTAAGCTAAGATTTTCAACTGTGTGGATGGAAAAAGGATGGCTAAAAAACGGCTGTATTCCTCATTTCCTTCGTGTTTAGGATTTTTTTCCTCTCTTTCTTTTGCGGCTCTTGCCCCCGCTGCGCTTCTGTGATGCCCGTCTGCTATGTAGGTGCAGGGTAGTGCGGCAAATGATATGCGAAGTCTTTCTATAGTGGTTTCGTCATCTACAATCCAAACCGTGTGCACAATGCCGTCTTCTGTAGTAAAATTATAAATTGGAGTACTTTTGATAGCTGCTTTTAGCAATGCGAACTGCCCTTTGTCCCTATATGTCAAAAATACAGGACCTGTTTGAGCACCTGTGGTTAAAATATGATTCAAGCGGTCTTCTTCCTTATCCGCTCTGGTAAGCTCGTGTTTTTTTATTGTGCCTTTGAAATAATCTTCTGCCTTAACGCAAGCCACAAGCCCATACTGTTCCCTGCCGTCCATTGTTTGGCGGTACACATAAAAGCAAGGTTTTTGTTCCTGAAAAATAACTCCCTCTTTTTCCATCTTTTTTAGGTTTGATTTTGCGTGTTCGTAAACTTCTTTGCTGTGAGGGTCTGCTTCTGGAAGTTCTATCTCTGAGCGAGTGACTCTTAAATAAGAATGGGGTTTGCCTTCTGCCATTTTAGCAGCTTCTTCGCGGTTCATAACGTCGTAAGGCAAAGACGATATTTCTGCGGCTAACTCTGGTTTAGGTCGCAAGGCGCGAAATGGATGTATAGAAAACATTGTGAAAATATAGAAAAATCACTAAATTACAGATGATACGCTGCTCATATAATCTAAAATATAGGCAAAAGAAAGTATTAAATCGCTTGCGACTATAAAAATGAAAGAAGTGACAACGGATTGCGAAGTGGCAATTGGCACGGCACGTAAATCGTTTTGAATGTGAGTTCCATAGTAGCAGGCATTGGTTACGATTATAGAGGCGAATATGAATGGTTTTACAAACGTCATCACGAAATCTACTGGTTTTAAAGCGGTTAAAATTGAGAGCGAATAGGAATTCCACTCCAATTGTACTCTAAAAACTCCTTCCAAGAAGAAAGTTGCCATTTTTGTTATAAAAAATCCCGTACCTATGGCAGACAAGCAAAAAAAGCAGTTCGCTACCAGCATAGCTATGATTCCGCCTACGAGCGCTGGCATAATTAAAAAACGTATGGGGCTAATGCCAAGGCTTTCCAAGGCGTCTATTTCCGTATTCACCTTCATACTTGCTATGCGTGTGGTTAGAGAGCTACCGCTACGGCCAGCTATTAAAAAAGCTGTTAAAATTGGACCCAGCTCACGCACTATGGCTATTACCATCAGATTGCCAAAAAAGTTGCCAAAGCCTACTTTTGGTATTAAACTTGCGGTATTCACTATCAACACTGTCCCTAAAATTGTACCTACCACAAGTATCAGCGGCAAGGATTTTATGCCTATGTTATAAACTTGTGAAATTATTTGCTGGGAATCTATTTTCCGATTGCCTTTATGAAAAAACGAAACCAATGCTTGAAACTGAATTACTAACAATTGCCCGATATGGGAACGCAAAAATCGATTTCCAAACCAACGTATAATTCGCCCCGGCTTGGAAAATTTAGGCATTGCTTTCTCCGATTGAAGTTACGTTTAACAGAGCGTTTATTTCCTTACGCAGTTCCGGCAACCCTTTTTTTGTTTTTGAGCTAACAGCAAGCGGAGGTTCTGCTAGGCGAAAATTTTCCTTGAATTTTTTTTTGGCCGCTGCCAGCTCCGACTGATTTAGCTTATCGGCTTTGCTCGCTACAAAAAGGATTGGGATTTTTGCGTCTCTTATTCCGTTGATGGTATCAAAATCTATTTGATGCCCCCCGTGCCTTATGTCCAAGAGGTAAACTATGCCTTTTAGGTCGTGCGCCTTTTCCACATAGTTTTTTATGCGGCTTGCCATTTCATCTCGTATGGCTATGCTGACTTTTGCGTAGCCTACGCCGGGTAAATCGACAAAATAAAAAGAGTCGTTTTGCGAGTTTTGCACAAGAAAAAAATTCAGTTCGCGAGTTTTGCCAGGCGCATTGCTTGTCTTCACGATTTGTTTTTCAAAGAGCGCATTTAGCAAACTGGATTTGCCAGCGTTTGAACGCCCTAAAAATGCAATTTGCGGAATACCATCTTTTGGTACTTGTTTTATTGAGGTTGCGCCCAGAGCAAAATTAACCGCAGAGATTTGCATTGCGTTAGTAATTTAGTAAATTTGGGAAACTATGTACCCTCTCAGATTGTACAAAAAAC